>Ga0123355_10003080_pt1 | contig 23762 bp, 21 predicted proteins | sample TergutEmb28metaG_3_FD_89872 | JGI IMG/M metagenome (GOLD analysis project Ga0123355, IMG submission 89872) | Embiratermes neotenicus P1 segment gut microbial communities from Petit-Saut dam, French Guiana - Emb289 P1 | ecosystem: Host-associated > Arthropoda: Insects > Digestive system > Gut ... | reverse complement strand
TTTCGCTTTTGCCGTAATACTCGGATTACTACTCGGGATGCTTTGGCAAACCGTGGTATTTTACATTGCGTACATCATGCTCCGGGTCTATGCAGGCGGGTATCATGCGGAAAAGCCGCTCACCTGTTTCTTTGCCAGCATCGGCGTTTTGATTCCATGCCTAATTGCGATTCGATTCTATCAAGTATGGAATGAGCCGGTTGTGTTTTACAGCTTGCTGGGGGTGAGTGTTGCCGTTCTGGCTACGCTTGGCCCGGTGGAGCATAAGAACAAGCTATTGGACGCTCTGGAAAAAACCGTGTATCGGCGGCGGCTGTTGAGAAACTTGGCAATTATTTTGGCCGGGACGATTGCTTTATTTGTGTTGACATTTTTCAGTTATGCGGCGGCAGCTTTGTGCGGAGTGTTGCTTTCCGCAGGGGTAGCAGGGGCAGGAAAAATGAAGCCTTTAACACCACTATGAGTGTTATATCCTTCCAGTTTCTAAGAGTTTTAAGTGTGCACACTTGAAATAAATAACATGAGCAAGGAGGAAAAATTTTTATGCCCAAGCAAAAAGTAAGGATTGGCATGAGGGTTTTAACAGTTGCCCTAGCGCTGGCTATGTTGGTAGGGTTTGTTGCGCCCATAGCAAGCGCCTGTAATCGGTGTACCTTCCCGCAACCAAACACAGTACATTTCCGTGGGACGAGCGGTACTCCATACACTATCCCCGATCTCCATATAGTTGGGCGCAACTGGGTTAGTGGAAGCCATGTCACTAGGGGTAATCTTGTGAGAATTGTACAAGCGGCAATCAACTGTGTTGGCGCTCAAGGAGCTCCCGGCAATAGTGTTTTATTTTCAACAGGGGTTATAGATGGCTGGTGGGGAGAAAACACAGATAGAGGGATCCGAGCATATCAAAGACATAGAAATCTCACACCAGATGGTATCGTTGGCCCCAATACATGGAATCGCCTTTGTCTTGATCGGGGTTCTCACACTGGTTTTAGACTTGCAACTCTTTAAATGTTTATAATCCTCTCGCACTTTATAAAGAGTAGGGAATAACGCCAACGTATCCCCCCCGGCTGGCTTATGTCTGACGGGGGGGGAGAAAGAAAAAGGGGGAGCCTGAGTGAGAAAAAAACTATTAGCGCTCTGCCTTATCTGCATCATGCTGTTGGGCGGATGCAGCAATAAAGGGAGCGAAGACGGAGATATCGAATCCACGTCTGCTGTTCCCCTGTCCACTTCGACTAAAACGCTTAATTACTTTATAGTAGAAGAGATATTTCCTCAATTGTACACCGTTTGGGCCGCCGCCCGCCATCAAAATGGTTTTTTTTCCTATGCCTCATTAATGCAGACGCCGGAAACCATGCGGTTTTATTTTTATGACCTAGAGGATGGAAACCTGACCGGATTAGAATACACGTTACCTAATGAGGTAGATTTATACAGCATACGCGCAATGGAAGACGGACGCATATTTATTTCAGAGACTGTGTGGGGCGGTACAGATGATGTTCCGGGAGACAGTTACAGGATACACCTGTTGTCAGAAGATGGGCTCACTTTGCTTATAGAGGGCCTGCCGAATACTGCAATTATGGATCTCGTCATTAACGAACATGACGAGATGATCTATGTTCATGCCCTTGGAGCGGAGGGAGAATACATTGTTGTTTACAGTACAGCGGGAGAGCGGCTTGCCGTAATAGAGCATGATGGCAGAATAGGAGATATCGTATTTTCAGAACAAGAGGGGCGGTTGTTTTTATCAGAAAATTTTGATAACACACTAAGACTTCTTACTTTAGAAAAAGATAGTTATTTGCTACAAGAAGTTATGCAAATAAATAATGTCCCTCACGTTACGCCGCTCTATCCAAGCAAAACACACAGCTTTTTTATTGATATTGATTTTGTTTTGTATGGGTTTGATTTTGAAGCCAAACTCTTTGATCCAATCCTGGATTGGCGTACAATTGGGATACCCGATTTTGTTTTAGGGATTATGCCCTATGAGAAACATTTCATTGTCCTTACGATGGATTTGCTTACACATGAACCGAGATTTTTGAAACTGACAGAAACCAATCAACCCTTAGAACTGGGGGCCGTGCTCCGCCTTGCGACTTTAACGGTGGGGCGAGATGAGAGATTAGAGGCCGCTGTAGATCAATTTAACAGGGCCAACCCACAATACTTTATTGAGATTGTTAACTATTCCGTCTATGGTGATGAAGCCATAACACGACTAAATATGGACATTATCACAGGTAATGCACCGGATATATTCCAGCTTACCGATCCTTGGGATGGCACATTTTTGCCTGTCAGACAGTATATTGCACAAGGTCTCTTAAAAGACTTGGCACCTTTTATGGAACGAGATTTTGATTTTGACGATTTTCTGAAGCCTGCCCTGCGAGCCATGTATATAGAGGGTAGATGCTATTTTGTTGTTCCGAATTTTTCCATCCGAGCGATTTCGGGAACGAGTGCAGTGATAGGTGAAATTGAAAATAGTACACTTTCAGAACTGCTCCGCTTTCTTCAAGAGGACTCCAGTCGAGCGCAAAGTGTATTTGGCACAACAATGACACAATTTGAATTTATTGAATATATCCTATTTACACACTTGGATCACTTTGTCAATTACGGTACAAACACAGCTAATTTTTCCTCGGATGCGTTTATTGCTCTCCTTGAGACGGCAAAGGCCTTAACGCCATATTATCAGCTATATAATGACTGGGCTAGAATGGCCTATGGAACAACACAGATGGTTCTTGCACAATTTGGAAGTGCATTCAGCATTGGTGTAAATGCACAAGCATTGGGCGGCGATCATAGTATTACCGGATTTCCCAGTGTTTCGGGCAATGGCAGTGGTACGATGCTTGTACCTGGAGCTATGTTTGCTATCTCGGCAAACTCCCAGTATCCGGAAGCCGCATGGTCTTTTTTACAGCGATTCTATTCAGATGCAGCTTTTAACTTTTCTCTATGTCGGACTATTTTTGAAAGCGGAATTGAACTCTTTAAAGCAGAGATTGATGAATTCAATGGACTTGCTCCACATTGGATACTTTATGCTGATGATCCTATGTCTGGACCAAGGGAACTCCTCATGCCAGCACTTCCGAGAGAAATAGCTCTAGAGGCATATCCAAACGCCATGGATTTGATCAATATGATTGACAGACTGTATCTACCAGATGAAAATATTCTACAAATTGTGTTCGGGGAGATTCCAGCGTTTTTGCACGGAGATAAGACGGCAGAAGAAACTGCGAGAGTCATTCAAAATCGTGTGCAAACGTACCTCCACGAATTGTCTTGATATCTTTGCTGTAAAAAATGTCGTTTAGCGGAACTGATGAAAAACGAGCACAAAAGTGCCCAAGTGAACAGAATGCACAATAATCTCGTTGCAGTTTATTACGGCGTTTGAGGAATAGAACGATTCTAGACCTCACCGCAGCAAAACGCCCTCCCAGACCTTTAATAGGTTTGAGAGGGCGTTCATCTTGTAGGTTAGCTCCTGTTTTCAGTGTTATTTTAGGTGTTGTACATTGTACAGCAATATAGCTGTCAGCGGAGCCGACTGAGGATTGCCCTTGACCTGCGGTGCAGGGAATAATCCTCCGTCAGAGCTTTGCTCTGCCACCTCCTTTGGGAAAGGAGGTTTTTTGTGACGGAATCAGATTTCTCCTCACCCCTCGTCCATCATATCCCGATACTTCGTCATCATCCCGGCGAAGAGTTCGCCTGTGGTGGGCGGGGTGTATGTAATGGCGTTGGCTCCGGCGTGGATGGTCTCCAGGACGCTCTCCTCTGTGGGGCCGCCGGTGGCGATAATGGGGAGGTCGGGGAATTTTTCCCGGACTGCGGTCACCAGGGCCGCTGTCCGTGCGCCGCCGGAGATGTTTACGATACTGGCCCCGGCCTCAATCCGGGCGGCGATATCGGTCTGGGAGGACACCACCGTCACGATGATGGGGATTTCCAGATGGGCTTTCAGATCCCGGATGACCTCCACGGGGAGGGGGGCGTTGACCACCACGCCGTAGGCCCCCTGATCCTCTGCGTCACAGCCTAATCGGATCACCCGGGAGCCGCTGGTGGTGCCGCCGCCGACGCCTACGAGCACCGGCATATCCGCCGCCATGAGCACGGCCCGGCCGATGGCGGGCTGGGGGGTGAAGGGGTAGACGGCGATCACGGCGTCGGCGTTGATGTTCTTGATAATGGCCGCATCTGTGGAGAATACCAGGCTCTTAATCCGCCGCCCGAAGATGCGGATTCCGCTGCACTGGGCGATAACCTCCGGTACTTGGATCATATGGCTGCGCAAGTTCCCCGCATAGGAGGGGACCATTTTTTTGCTGTGTTCCATATTGTGGCCTCCTGTAATGGTTTGATCAATCGGCATTTTCCCGCCTGGGGCGGGAACCACCCCGTCCGCCTTTGGCGTCCACCCCTCCAAGGAGGGGAATTTAAGAGCTTTGTGCCCCTATTCCCCTCCCAGGAGGGAATTTAAGAGCATCGTGTCTCCACTCCCCTCCTTGGAGGGGTGCCCGAAGGGCGGGGGGGGGGTCACACCCTATTTCTTAAAGCTGTCTTTGAGGGCCACACTGCGGTTGAAGACGAGAGCTCCCGGGCGGGATTCTACGCTGTCCACGCAGAAATAGCCTGTCCGCAGAAATTGGAAGTTTGCGGGGGCCTGGACATCCGCCAGACTGGCCTCGACTTTACAGTTTGATAAGACCTCCAGAGAATTGGGGTTGAGACAGGATAAAAAGTCCTTGTCGGCGGCGTCGGGATCCGGGTCGGAGAACAGGTTGTCGTAGAGCCGTACTGTGGCGTCTACGGCGGTGTTTGTGTCCACCCAGTGGATGGTACCCCGGACTTTGATGCCCTCGGGTGTACTCCCGGCGGGCAGGTCAGGATCGTATTCGGCGAATACCCGGATCACGTTGCCGTCTGCGTCTTTCTCACAGCCGGTACAGCGCACAATATGTGCGCCTTTCAGCCGCACGTAGTTGCCGGGGAAGAGGCGGTTATACTTTTTCACCGGCTCCTCCATGAAATCCTCAGACTCGATCCAGAGGGTTTTGGAGAAGGTGACGGGCCGTGTACCGGAATCCGGGTCCTCCGGGTTGTTTTCGATCTGGAAGGTCTCGGTCTGGCTGTCGGGATAGTTGGAAATCACCAGCTCCACAGGCCGCAGGACGGCCATGGCCCGCTGGGAGATGGCGCCTAAATCCTCCCGGAGACAGTGCTCCAGAAAAGAGAACTCCACCACGCTTGCGGCCTTGCTGACGCCGATCCGCTCGGCGAAGTTGCGGATACTCCGGGGGGTGTAGCCCCGGCGGCGCATCCCGGTGAGGGTGGGCATCCGGGGATCGTCCCAGCCGGAGACGATGCCCTCCTCCACGAGAAGGCGGAGTTTTCGCTTGGATAAGACCGTATAGTTGATATATAACCGGGCAAACTCAATCTGCCGGGGCTTTGACGGGACCATTGTATTGTCCACCACCCAGTCGTACAGGGGCCGATGATCTTCAAATTCCAGGGAGCACAGGGAGTGGGTGATGCCCTCCAAGGCGTCCTGGAGGGGGTGGGCGTAGTCGTACATGGGGTAGATACACCACTTGTCCCCGGTCCGGTGGTGGTGGGTGTGGCTGATCCGGTAGAGGGCGGGATCCCGCATGTTGAAGTTGCCCGAGGCCAGGTCGATCTTAGCACGCAGGGTCATGGCCCCGGCGGGAAACTCCCCATTTTTCATCCGCTGGAAGAGATCCAAGCTCTCGGCCACGGGGCGATTCCGATAGGGGCTCACGGCGGGAATGCCGATGGAGCCCCGGTTTTTCTTAAACTCCTCCGGAGTGAGCTCACACACGTAGGCCAGGCCCCGCTCAATGAGCCCTACGGCCAGGTCGAACTGCTGATCGAAAAAATCGGAGCCGTAGAAGAAATTGTCGCCCCAGTCGAACCCCAGCCAGCGGATATCCTCCTGGATGGCGGTGACGTATTCCTCGTCCTCTTTGGCGGGATTGGTATCGTCCATCCGGAGATTGCAGATGCCGCCGTATTTTTCGGCTGTGCCGAAGTCAATACACAGGGCCTTGCAGTGGCCAATATGGAGATACCCGTTGGGTTCCGGCGGGAACCGGGTGTGGACAGTCATCCCGGCGAACCGCCCGCCGGGGGCGATATCTTCCTCGATAAATGCGTGGATAAAGTTTGTAGAACTTTCACTTACTTCGGTGGTTTTGATCTCGTCGGCCATAATAAGACACGCTCCTTTGTGTCGCAGGGTTTTCCACTATTATACGCAAAATTTGCGGAAAATCAAATTGTATTTACAGAGTTCGCCATTTGGAGTATAATTCAATTACAATATTTCCGCCGACTAGGTTGGGGGAAACGGGAAAAAATATCTTCGTATAGGTGCGACAGAAGGGGGGATTCATAGTGAGCCACACAGACATTGCCATTATCGGCGGCGGCCCGGCGGGGCTGTCGGCGGCGCTGAACGCCAGGGTGCGGAACAAATCTACCCGCATATTCTCCAGCGATTACCGGGAGAGCGGGCTCTATAAAGCCGAGTGGCTGGATAACGTCTTGGGTACCCCCGGTATGAGCGGAAAAGACTATCTGGAACTCTGTTTGGAGCAGATACGGGGCCGGGATGTAGACTTTGTCAGCGGCAGGGTGTTGAGCGTCATGCCTCTGGGGGACAAATTTATGATCTCCGCCGGCGCCGACGTCTATACGGCCCAGGCGGTGATCCTGGCCTGCGGCATCGTCCAAAAGGCGGCCTATCCCGGGGAGCGGGAGCTTCTGGGGCGGGGGGTCAGCTACTGCGCCACCTGTGACGGGATGTTATATCGCCAGAAGGCCGTATGTGTAATAATCAAATCCGGCGAGGGCATCCACGAGGCCAACTATCTCCGGGAGATCGGCTCTACGGTGACCGTTATCTCCGACGGGCGGAATCTGGACGGATTACACGCAGATATTCCTGTGATTCAGGGTAAACGACTGGAGATTCACGGGGAATCCAGCGTGGAGCGTTTGGAAGTGGACGGGGAGACCATCCCCTGTCAGGGGGTATTCATCCTCCGGAGCACCGTGGCAATGGCCAGTCTATTGCCCGATCTCGCATTGGATGGTGCGTATATCCGGGTAGATCGGAACATGCAGACCAATCTCCCCGGCGTCTTTGCCGCAGGAGACTGTACGGGCAAACCCTATCAAGTGTCAAAAGCCGCCGGCGAGGGCTTGATTGCGGCCCTCAATGCGGCGGCATATTTGGATGGTGCGTAGGGGTGGCAGATTGCCGCTCGCTATGCCCCTATGCGAAAACGGACAGGGATCAAGAAACCAGGGGCGGCAGGTTGCCGCCCCTACAAATAATCAAAAAAGGAGATTTTCAAAATGGCATTACAAAACCTGACGACAGACAACTTTGACCAAGCCATTAGCCAAGGCGTGATCCTGGTGGACTTCTGGGCCGATTGGTGCGGCCCCTGCCGGATGCTGACCCCCATTCTGGAGGAGTTTGCGGCAAAGCACGGAGACAAGGTGACCGTGTGCAAGGTACACGTAGACGAGCAGGGGCCGCTGGCCGCCCGCTTCGGCGTGATGACCATTCCCACAGTGATTTTATTCCGGGATGGAAAAGAAGTGGACAAGCGGGTCGGTGTACATCCGATTACAGAATTTGAAGCGATGACCGGAGTATAAAAACGGCACACCGTAGGGACGACCGCCCCCGGTCGTCCGCCCTGATCCGCCCTCGGTTGTCTGCGGACGGTCGTCCGTCCTGATCTGCCCTCGGCCGTCTGTGGACGGTCGTCTGCCCCCGGTCGTCCGCCCTGATCTGCCCTCGGCCGTCTGTGGACGGTCGAGGCGACCGTCCCTACGCCCGGATGCGAATCGTGACGGTGGTCTCGTCGGAGATGTTCCCCAGGGCGTCAATTGCCACGTAGGTAAACCGATCCCGGCCCCGTTTGGCGTCAAAGGGCGTGTAGGTGAACAGCCCAGTGGGAGAATCCAATTCCAGTTCACCTTTCTTGGGGGAGCGGACGATTTGATACTCCAATAAATCCCCCTCCGGGTCCACGGCGACCAGCATTCCGGTCAGGGCGGTGTTGCGGTAGGCGGTCAGCTCCAAAGCCTCTGCCATGGGGGGCCGATTTTCCGTGTTCATCTCCACGGCCAGGGCCGGTGGGATGAGCAGGAGTATGATCAGTACGAATAATAATAAGCGTTTCAACGGGGAACCTCCATTCAAAAGAGATTGCTCTGTGTTTTTCCCATAATCGGCGGGAAAACATAGAAAATAGCTCTAATTTTGGAGTATACCCGGTTTGTCTGTATTCTATACTACTCTATTTCCCCGCCTTCGGCGGGGAAATATGGAAAATAGTAAGGAGAACCTTATGATCCGATTTGACAGCGATTATACCGAAAGCGCCCATCCCCGTATTTTAGAGCGGCTGCAAGCGGCCCAAGGGGAACAAAATCCCGGCTACGGGACAGATCCCCGCTGTGTGCGGGCGGCGGCGCTCATCCGGGCCGCCTGTGAGACCCCGGAGGCCCCAGTGCATTTTCTCGTAGGCGGCACCCAGGCCAATGCTATCATAATCGCCGCCATGCTGCGCCCTCATCAGGGGGTAATCGCCGCCGATACGGGGCATATCACCACCCACGAGACCGGGGCCATTGAGGCCACGGGCCACAAAGTCCTCACCCTCCCCAACGGAGCGGGTAAGATCACGGCCCAGCAGATTCGAGAGGTCGTAGATGCGCACTGGGCCGCCGGCAACCATGAGCACACTGTCCAGCCGGGGATGGTGTACATATCTTTTTCCACAGAGGCGGGCACGGTCTATTCTTTGGAAGAATTGACGGCCATCAGCCGAGTGTGCAGGGAGCGGGGGCTGCCCCTGATGCTGGACGGCGCACGCATGGGCTACGGTCTGGCGGCGGTGGGCGGTGACGTGACCCTGCCGGATATTGCACGGCTCTGTGATCTGTTCTACATCGGCGGCACCAAAGTCGGCGCCCTGTTCGGCGAGGCGGTGGTGATTCCCAATGCGAAGCTTCAACAGGATTTCCGCTATCTGATGAAACGCCAGGGCGGCCTTTTGGCCAAGGGGTTTCTTCTGGGGCTCCAGTTCGAGTGTCTCTTCGAGGACGATTTATACTTCGAACTGGGGCGCCACGGAGTGGGAGAGGCCCTCCGGCTCCGGCAGGGGATTCTGGATGCGGGGTTCTCCCTGCGCTACGACACGGGGACGAATCAGCTCTTTCCCCTCTTGCCCGATACGGTCTGCGCACGTCTGGTAGAATCTTTTGCCTATTGTCCCTGGGAGAAGCCGGACGAGACCCACAGCGTCATCCGCTTTTGCACCAGTTGGGCTACCCGCCCGGCAGACGTGGACGCATTGATTGAGGTATTGAAACAGGCCTGATCTCGTCTGACGGATTTTTGCTTGACAAAATCGTTATAAAATGGTACGCTTTTCAAGCAAATTTGCTGGTGTGGCGGAACAGGTAGACGCCCGGGATTTAAAATCCCGTGGGCATTACGCCCGTGCCGGTTCGATTCCGGCCACCAGTACCAACGCTCAAACGCTGTAACCCCAACGGTTGCAGCGTTTTTACTTTTGCTCAATGTCCAGATGAGCGTAGACATTTCAAAAGTTCCGTCATCTTCCGCACGGCGACGGGGATGATTGCGCCGCCTGTCATCTCGACCTCACGGGCAAATTTGTCCACACGCTGGATGTAGTTCAAATTTACAACAAAAGATTGATGGCATCTGAAAAACGGCGGGCCGAGATTTGAAACGTCGTTGATATAGTTGCGAAATGCCAGTGTACTGTCTGCCTTGTGTAAGATTACCTGATGACGCAACGTTGTACTTGATTCAAAAAACAGAATGTCATCGTAAGGAATATTCAAGATTTGATTGCCGATTTTTACTGTGAAATATTTGCTTTTGGCATGTCTGCCGTCAAGAAAGCGCCGATATGCCGTTTTCATGCACTCTATCACCCGTTTTTCAATTTCCTCCGGCGGGCTGTCTTTTGTGATATAATCCATCGCCTCGACCTTGAGCCGAAACGCATAATGCACCAGTTCGGAGTGGGTAGTGATGAATACGATGGTTGCAGAGACATCTAGTTTCTTGATTTTTGCGGCCAATTCAATGCCGTTTATATCGCTCTGTAAGTCTACATCCAAAAAATAGAGACCGCTTTGAATATTGTGTTTTTCTATATAGTCCAACAGCGCAGACGGACAATCTGCGGTGAGGGCGATGTCCATGTATGCGTCTTCTGAGAGGATGTGCTTGTTCGCAATCGATTCGATGCGCATACGTTGCGCCGGGCTATCTTCACAGATCAATATGTTCAGCATGACACATCGTCTCCTATTATCAGTGTTTGCCGAAACTGTCCGTCCGCAATGTCGGTAAGCAGCGCCACGTTTGGGAGGGAATTGGCCAGTTCGTATAAGTTATTAAGCCCGAGCCCCCGGTCGTTGCCTTTGGTGGAAAACCTGGATTGCCGCAACTGCCGGAGGGGCGGCATATCTGGCCTGCATGTATTTTGTACAACAAAATTGACAGAGTCCTCGGATTTGAAACAGGCGACTAAAAGTTCTCCTGTGTCCAGCGATTGCAGTTCCTCAATGGCGTTATCCAGAATAATCCCCAGCATCCGAACGAGGGCGACTGGATCGGCGGGGATATAGTCAATCGTTTCCCCGGTCTCAAATTTGGAATTGACTCCTAAATTTTGTGCCATTGCGAGTTTTGCGGTGAGGATATTCTTGATTTCACGCACTTTGATTTTGGAGAGGTCCTCCAGTGCGAATTCGCTTTTTGTAATGACTTCGGAGGCCGCTCTCACTTTTGGATAAAATTGCAGCAGGCCGTCCCAATCCTTGTCTTGTATATAGATGTCTAAGGTAGAGAATAGATTCTGCTGATCGTGCTTGAATTTCCGTATGGCGGTTTGCTGGTGTTCATATTCACCCATGTAATAGAGCAAAGTGCGGTACTCGATCTCTTTTTCCTGCACTTTTTGATTTGCTTTCAGTGCCCTTGCGTAGAACAAGAAACAGATAGACACAGCAACGGCATAACTCAAGAAAAAAGTTGTAACCCAAGAGAATAATGTAGCGGTATGTCCAAGAGATTCTTGGATTACGACAATGATTTGAAAAAAGAGAAACAGAAATGTGGTAAGCAGCGCCAAAGCCGATTGCAGGCGGGCGATGTCTGCGATGCTGGCAAGGAATTTCCGCAAAACCTTTGCCAGCAGAAGTGCTGTGACAGTAGAAACGATATTGACCAATAGCCCATAAATCACAAGCGGCAAAGGGGCTCGCGTGATCTGGAATGCGGGGAAAAAATACGCCACCGGATAGGGCATAACAAATTCAATGAATAGTGCGATTATAAAAGTAAAAGCGGACAAAATGATTGATTCTAAAAGAGACTTTTTCACTATTTTGTAGAAGTAGAAAAAGAAACACAGCATGGCAACAACGTTAGAGATATATAACAAAACATTGACTGTACTGTATGTGAGATAGAGAAAAATAGCAAGAGACAGACTGATGAGTGCAATATAGATGCTCTCTCTCCAGCGCAGCTTCCAATCTTGGGATAATATTTTTGCGACGATGAAATAGGGGGTGACCAAAGCCCAAGAGAAGAGTAAGTCAAACAGCGTAAGGTTAAATGGAAGCATGGTGCACACCCCTGTGTGATAGAGTTCTGCCGATAGCTTTTGCGGACGAGTTTACACTGCTTAGAATAACACAAATACCCCAAAAACTCAACGATCTCAACAAAAATCATATATATTGGAAAATATGTACAATGCCATCGTTACAGAGAGGGCTTTTTTGCGGGGAGAGTCACCCCGTCCGCCCCTCCAAGGAGGGGATGGTCAAAACATGCATATAGAAACGACGAATCTATCCGGTTTGACGACGAATTGCCCCGTTTTTTGTTGCACGTTGCAAAGTTATGTTATCTTGGAACTCTATCAGGAATGAATGGCAGGGAACGCTATGCAACTAAAAACAAACACAGTTCACGGGATACAAATTCTGCGACATCTGTATAAACAGCAAGGGGAAGACAGGGTAATAAACATTGCGAAAGCAGTTGGCATTACCTCTCCGCTCGCTACGAGAATAATGGCTCGACTGAGACCAGGCGGCTATGTTACCGCCGCTCCGGGGCAGCGGGGATACTGTACATTAGGAAGGCCGGCAGCCGAGATCAGCTTCTATGATGTGGTTGTAGCCCTAGAGGGAGAGTCATGCACCTGCCACTGCATGGAGAGCAATAGGGAATGTGAGAGAAGAAGACAGTGCAAGACGTATAAATTTCTCCAAACCTTGCAGAGTAATATGATTAAGGCCATGCAGGGCACGAGCATAGCCGATTTGGTATAGCGCATGAAGCAGCCCCCTATTGCAGTTGTATTGATTCTGCAATAGGGGGCTGTTTGCTCTCTACTATTTCGTATAGATTGCGACTGCGTTGCGCAGAAACACGGCGCAACCGGGGGTGATTTTGTCGTAATGCTCGGTGAAGCGTGGATCGTCAACGTACATCTGGGTCACGCCGAGATGGGCTTCCTTGCTGTAGGAGCCCCAGAAATGGCAGAGCCATTGTCTGTGTAAATCACAAGCTTTTTGCGCCAATTCGCCCGCCGGGTCGCCGTGTTCAAATGCCGCTTTCAGCGTTTCGTTTAGCTCTTGGGATAGGCGTTCAACTTCGGCGTACTGCTCTTTTGTCATGTCTTTCATCTTGGCATGGGAGCGGTCAACGGCGTCATCGCCGTATTTTGTGCGGATTTCATCGCCGTACTGCTTTTCGTTTTTGTCGATCAAATTTTGTTTGAATCCCTCGAACTTTTCATGGTCTGACATGGTGTGTTCTCCCCTCATTTGATGTCACTCTAGTATAAGCCGTTCCGTTCCGTTAATGTCAATCATGTTTTGTGAGAAAACGCCGACAATCTATTTGCAGATTGTCGGCAATTTTGAGACACATATTACGCAGAAGAAATCAAGCGTCATCCGCTCCGGTCTCTGCGTCCCATTCTATGGGAACGAGGGCCAGGTATTCCAGAAAGTCCAATCCGATGTAGAAACCCAGGTCGGCCAGAGCATCCCGCTCGGCATTGGAGACCATATCGGGGAAGATGACGATCCAGAGAAACAGGGCCTTGTCCGTATCCGGAATGGCCTGGAGCACGTAGATATTGATCGTCCGATCTAAAAAGTAGTCGTCATAGACCAAGGCCATGGCCGCCGCCGTATCGTGGGCGTTGATGCGCATTGGGGTGCGCTGATGGTTTTCCCCGTAGAAGTGTTCGATGTCCAGTTCTTCCATCACAAAGAGCGCCATAGTTTCGCTGGCGTAAAAAGCGTCCAGGCAGGTGTAGAAAAACGACATGGCCGGAGCGAAGCTGAAGATGGTTCCGGTGAATGCGTTTTCTGTATTATCGCCCGCCGCCAGGACAGATACATGATGGGAGGCGCCGCCGATGGTCATCTCATGGGGTTCCAATGCCGTAGAGGACAACTGGTGATCCACCATGTGCAGCTCCGGCAGATCGTGGACGATGACCAGGCCGCTGTTCGCTAAGAAACGGGCTCTGGCCTGGGCGGCCTGGTAGTCGGAGAGAATCGCCTGTATTTCCCCGATCTCAAATGCTGCATGGGGCGAGAGGATGGGGGGGACAGGAACCCGCTGGTAGGTCACGTCTGACGTGATGGTAATGTTCTGCGGCGTAGTGAGGGTCAACCATACGGTATAGGTGCCGTCCTCTTCGTCGTAGGTAAGGGTTAAATCCAGGTGGTACGCAGCGAGGTCGCCGGTGAACAGGGTGTCCAGAATTGTCTCCGAGCGCTCTGATTCTTCGTCCTCTGGGAGGGGGAGTTCATCCGTTTCGCCCTCTTCGTCATAGGACTCGTCGGGAGATTCCTCCTCGGCCTTTTCTTCGATCAAAACGGTCAGCTCGCAGATCAGGGTGAAGGGGCGTACGATACGGGCCAGCGCATCCCGGCCCGCCTGTTCCCCGGTGAGGCTGAACGCATACATTTCGCCGCTGACGGTGAGATATTCGTCCACGTCCAGTCGGCGCAGGTCATGGAGCAGTGCGAGGATATCCACCAGCATGTCGGACAGATCCAGGTCGGGGTGGGTGAGATAGGGATCGCCGTCAAAGGGTTCTGTCATGTCATAGGGATATTGATACCTGTGATCGAACATGTGCTGTAAGAGCGGGACGAAAGACACATAGCTTGTCCCGTCTGCCGTTAAGAGCGACAAGTCGTATAGGTGCATGTCAGATGCGTCAATGTATTGGATATCCGCCGCAAATTGTCCGGTGCGCACGGAACGCCGACCCTCTATAACGTACCGGGCGGGCGTGGGGGCCGATTCAGCGTCTTCCAAATTGGCGGGGAGCGTCAGTTTCCCTTCGGCGATGAAAGTGTGGTCGTCCAATGCGGAGAATTTTTCGATCAGTGTCGTCAGCTCCTCAGAGGGGGTGGGGGCACAGGCGGTGAAAAGACCTAAAATCAGGCAAAGTCCCAAAAAAAGCGATATTTTTTTACGCATGATTTTCATATCTCCTTTTCGACTTACAGAGAGACTATACAGTGAGTTGCCCGATCTGTCAACCTGTGATGTGGGTTTGGGAGAGGTGCAAGTGCATTCCGAATGAACCAATTTGCACTCTCCATCCCCCTGGTACCGTTGTTTCCGTCTTTGTGAATCATGGTATAAAAAACGCTGTTAGCCCGCTCTCGCAGCAAGATGGCAGATCGCCGCGACCCCGGCGCATTGCGTCGGGGTCGCTTTGTGTCTACGGCAGGTGCAATATGGGATCCACCGGTGTGCCATTGATGCGGATTTCAAAGTGCAGATGGTTTCCGGAAGCGGTACCCGTCATACCGACCCGTCCGATGAATTGGCCCCGGTAGACGAGCTGGCCCGTGGCGACGTCAATACTGCTCAGGTGGGCGTAATAGGTCACATGGCCGTTGTCGTGGCGGATTTTAACCAGGTTGCCGAACCCGCCGTTCCAGCCGGTGAAGATTACCTCGCCGCCGTCGGCGGCGTAGACGTGGGTGCCGGCCGGGGCGGCGATGTCAATCCCCTGGTGGTTGGAAGAGCCGACGGATACCCGGCGGGGGCCGAATCCAGAGGAGACGGTTCCGGCCACGGGCCAGATATACTCCCCGAAGGATGCGGTGGGCGGCCGCTCCAACGTGCCCTGGAGGACAATCTCCGAGACGGCGTCGGTGAGAATTTCCGTTTTCAATACGCTGCGGTCGATCTCTCTCCCGTTTATGGAAGTGATTTGAACGGAAATTTCCGCTTTCCCGGCTGCGCCCTCTCGCAAGACCTGCGTGTCCTCGATGAGCCGTGTATCATCTAGGACGATATCTACTGCGTAAGGGATGGACTCCGTGTAGGCGATCTCCTCCACCGTCTCCACAGAGAGGGCCATCACCAGAGCTTCGATGCCTGCATCGTCCAGTTTGCGGTCTAAGTATATGTATTGGGAGTCAAATTCCACCTCCGAGAGAAAGGCGGCGGACTGTGCGCCCTCGTCTATAAGCCGTTTCAGCCGGATGTCCATGGCATCCCGCAGATCAGAGCGCTGGGATATAGCGCCGGCGGGTACGCCGTCGATGGAGACGACATAGTGCATATCAATCTCGTCGATCTGCTCGAAAATGACTTGCTCTACGGTGTCCAGGTCTACGGGCTCGGTCTCGCTTACATGGACAATGTAGCGGGTGAAGCTGAGACGGGGTTCTATCTCGAAGGGTGACCCTAAAATATCGCCTACGGCCTCCTCCGTTGTGACGATTAACTGATCCAGGGTTTCGGTATCGGGAAGCTTTCCGATACTCTCGCCATCCATACGGACATATAACTGTGTGGTGAACTGGGTGGCGATCAGGGCGGTGAGGACAAGTAACAGCAGGAGTAGAATGGATATGGGTAAGAGGAAACTGCTATATCTGATCTGCTGAAATTTTGTTGTGATCCGGGTTGGATCGCTGCGGTTATACACGAGAACTCTCCTTTCCATAACGGGTGCTTCTTTCCAGTGGCCTTGCGGCCAATAAAAAAATGCGCTGGTAACAAAACGGATGAAAAAGAAACATTTCGGTTACAAGCCGCATCGTAGCACCGAGGAGCTTTTCCTGTCAAGCGGTTCGCAAAAGTAGTGGCGAGGTTACAGAAGGAACCCTGTCTCGACAGCACAAATCCCCAAAGTTTTCCTGTCATAACTCGTCCCGGCGGGGAATATGCTTGTAGTAGGTACTGAGCGTTCTCCGCCGCAGGCGGGGGAAGCTTGAAATAAGGGAGGGTATGATAATGGCGTATGAGACGAAATTGCGGGCCGATGCGCCCCACAATGTGATTATGGAGGGCAGGGAGCGGTTGAGCATTTCCGGCGTGGAGGACGTGGAGAGTTTTGACGAAGGCAGCATTGTGGTCTATACCAACAAGGGGATGTTGATTATCCGGGGACGGGAGTTACATATTGAAAAGTTAAGCATAGACGGCGGCGATCTGGCGGTGGAGGGCCAGGTGGACAGTCTGCGCTATGAAGAGCAGATGAAGGAAAAGGGGAGCCTGTTATCCAGGCTGTTCAAGTAAGGATATGGAACTGTCTATTTTTTTTCAGATATATCAGGCCAGTTTTGCCCTCCTCACAGGTATGGCGGCGGGGGTGGTGTACGACTGGTTCAAAGCCATGCGCAGACAGGTCAACAGCCGGGGCTTCACTGCCGTAGCAGATGTGCTGTTTTGGCTGATACTAGCCATTGCGCTGTTTGCACAGGTCATGGTGGCGGGGCGGGGTGAGGTGCGGATTTTCATGCTGGTGGCCGCAACAATAGGCGCAATTCTATATTTTTGGGCGCTCAGTGCCTATATCCTAAAAATTTTTGAAAAATGTCTCAACAAGATATTGTATGTTTTGCGTTTTGTCATAATTCCTGCTCACAAGTTATGGGATTGTGGAAAAAAAGTTTCAAAAAATTTAAAAAAAGGCTTTAAAAATGGGAGAAAGCGGTGTATAATTGGACTTGCGCAACGAATTAACATAAGATCGAAACGTGAGAAACAGGAAAGAGGTGAGTGCGCTGAAGAGCAGACGGGCAAGTATATTTACCAAACTGGTCGTATTGGGTCTGATCGTCTATGCGACAATTACCCTGATGAATCTCCACGGTCAAATTGAGCAGGCGAGAAGCGATCAAGCCGCACTCCAGCAGGCCATTGTCGAACAGGCCCTGGAAAACAGCGTCTATGCGTACGAGATTGAGCGCAGAGACGACCCGCTCGTTATTGAGCGGATCGCCCGGAGCAGATATAATCTTGTGATGCCCGGTGAGCGGACATTTTACGGGATCATAAATTAAAGATCACGACCCCGTTTCCCCGCCGAAGGCGGGGAAAGCACAAAGCCGGGGGTCGGAAGTCGAAAGTATTACTCTACTTTCTCCCGCCTTCGGCGGGAGAAACATAAAACCGGGGTCCAGAAATCTAAGAGAAGGATTTGCAAGTGGGGTATGGGGTTTGATGTTGGCTCAATCGTGACCGGAAAGGTTGCGGGGATCAAAAAATTCGGTGCTTTCGTCACGTTGGAGCAGGGTAAGAGCGGGCTCGTCCACATTTCGGAGATCGCCAATACGTATGTGGATGATGTATCGCAATACCTCCAAGAGGGGCAGGAGGTCAAGGTCAAGATCATCGGCATTGACGATGCGGGGCGCATCAACCTGTCTATCAAAAAAGCGGAAGAGCAATCTGCGCCGCCCCGATCTGAGCCGCCGGCCAGGCGGTCGTACAACGCCGCTCCGAGCCGTCCCCAGGGGATGCGAGCGCCCCAACAGGGTGCGCCAAGGGAGGGCGGGTCTTTTGAGGATAAGCTCAAGCAGTTTATGCAGGACTCCAACAGCAAAATGTCCGGCTTAGAGATGTACTCCGCCAGTAAGCGGCCACGGCGAAAGCCGAAATAGTATGTATAATGAAACCGGGCTGACGTATCATACCGTCAGCCCGGTTTTTTGTGGTTTTGTGCTAGGGAACCTCGTCAAAAAGAACTGCAAGATGCTCTGCCAGGTCGATCCCCATGTGTGTGCTGAGTTCGTCTAAAATATCGAAATCCGTATCGTCCATAAGCTCTGAGAAGAGCAAAAGCTGCAGGAGAAGCACATACTCTGTGTCGGGGATTACTTCAGCGAGATAGAGGATGCCGACGGAGAAACCGAATGTATCGGCGATGATGCCCAACATCGCTTCCTGATAATCCAGGTTGGCCTGCAAGGGGCCGATGTGGAGCGGGTCGCTCAAAAGGGCGAATGCGGCGGCGTCAGTGATTACGGAGGCGGCATCGTTGCCGGGCACAAGGGAGTAATGGAGCTCAATGGCCCAGGCGTCCCAGAAAATCCAGTCGGGCTCAATGACTTGTAAATCACCGCCGGTGATGACAGTGACATCTTGGCGTAAATCGGAGGGACTTTGCAGTGTGTACGATTCTAAGAATGTGCTGTCGGATAAGTCGTGGTCAAAAAGCGTCAATCCCGCAAGATCGTAGACGATGTCGAGATCGGGGACGTCACCAGTGCCCATCATGGCCTCGAAGATGCGCTCGTAGAACTCGTCGAGGGTCAAGTATTGCTCCGGCGGCGCAATGGGCGGCGCATTGCTCATGTCATACGCCACGGTCGCCGTCATGTGGACGCGGTCGGGGATATAGATATCCAATGTCTGGTGTAAGATGTTGCCCGCCTGTGAGCGCTCGACAACGATGTATGCATCGGTCAGGTCGGCGCCCCGGACAATGCGGGAGGGGTGGTTGCTTGCATTGTTTAAAAACAAGGCGATATCGGGGAACAGATCTTCGACGTACCATATGCCGCCCAATGCAAACTCCAGGAGAAAAGCCTCCATGTGGCGCTCTATCATATGCCGCACCGACTCACCCGCTATGGAAATGGTGAAAACGTCACCTTCATTGCGGAGGTAACGCTCCAGCGTCTCGTCGGAGAAAATGTAACAGATGCAGACTTGATTCTCGTCCCACTCTTCCGGTTCGTCGGGCGTGAGGTCGATATATCTATATTCGCCCAACAGAGTTTCCGGGGAAAAGTCAATGTCATCCATAAAGTTCGGATCGTCCCAAAGCCCCCACTCCTCCAGGACGAGGTCAATGAAGAAACCGGCGCTGAAATAGGTTCTGTCATTTACGCTAATTACACTTGCTTCCAATATGGGTGTACCGTTCGCTTCCCTGAAGTCAAATGCCGCCTGGTAGGCCTCTGCGGCGACAAGATGGCTTCCGGTTGCATCATAGCGGATTGCGGGGTCTTCGCCATTGAGGATGTCGATGAAAAATTCGCCGGTGAAAGATGCGTCTCCCAGATCACGGAAGAAGGCTTCCAGCTCCCGGTAGTCCGCAACGGTGGTATCGTCCAGTATGGTGATACATCCGCCGAGAACCGCAGAGAGCAAAAGTGCCAAAATTGTGAAGATGATTAATTTTTTCATGTTTTCTCTCCCACGCCTTACCATTTACTTTAATCTAGTATAGCGCAGGATTTAGATTTCGTCCACAGTTATGATTTTTTTAAAGGGGAATGCGGGTAAAAAATAGGAAAGTCGGTCGATTTTGCTTGCACTTTGCCGGCCCTCATATTATAATGAAATGATAAAAGAATGTAAACATGCTTGGATTTGAATAATGCCATGAAAAAGCATGGGTTTTCCATAGGAGTGGAGTAGAAAGGAAGAAACGACATGGATATGTTGGGAAAAATGAAAAAAGGGCTTGCGCTGTGCCTGGTGTGTGCAGTATTGCTCACACTATTGCCGGTACAGGCGTTGGCAACACCCGGTACGGTCTTTGAAATCGGTGTGCAACAGACAGACGCAGGGGTTGACCTGACCGCCCTGCAAGTTGCCATCACCGCTGCAAGCCAGCGGGAGAAAGACACCTACACAATAGAGAGCTGGGTGCCGTTTGCGGCGGCGCTTGTTGGCGCCCAAGCCACTCTGGCCGATATCAATGTGACCCAGGAGGAGGTTGATGCTGCGACAGCGACCCTGCTGGCTGCGAAAGAGGCATTGGTCGCCGTCCCTATTTACAGCGTTACGCTCTCGGTTGCCGAGCGGCACACATTTTCAGCGGTGAAGGTGGGCTATTCTGCGCAAGTGCCCCACAGTGTGACGGTGACGAATACGGGTAATGTGGAGACAGGTGACCTTACGGTTGCCCTGACAGGCGAAGATGCGGACGGCTTCACCATCAGCACGGAGGTGATTCCCAGCATCGCAGTAGGTGAGACGGCGGCTTTTACAGTTCGGCCTAACACCGGCCTAGCCGTAGGGCTGTATATGGCGGCGGTCACGGTAGACGGCGAAGATGTGGAGGCGCAGTCCTTTGCAATACATTTTGCGGTGGCCCCGGAGCGGGCTGCATTGCAAGCGGCCCTGGATGCGGCGCTTGAACTCGACCAGGAAGGCTACACACCGGAGAGCTGGGTACAGATATTAGTTGCAAAGGAAATTGTACGCAGTGTGTTGCGAAATGAAAATGCGACCAACACACAATTGGCGAATGCGGCCGTCACACTGGAACAGGCCAAGGCCGACTTGGTTGCCGTAGAGCCCCCACCGCCACCGCCTGTTGACAAAGAGGCATTGCAAGCTGCGGTCGAAGCGGCGCTGGAGCGGGATCGGGAAGACTATACGCCGGAGAGCTGGGTGCATTTCTTGGTTGCAAAGGGCGTTGCACAGCATGTGTTGCAAGATGGAGATGCGACGGAAGAACAAGTCGCTGAAGCGCTTGAGCTATTGATGGCGACCAAGGACGATTTGCGCTATATATTACCGTTTACAGATGTGTTGGAGACCCATTGGGCATGGCAAAACGGAAGCATTGGGTTTATGTGGCGGCGGGGCTATATGACGGGCATATCTGAAACGGCTTTCGGGCCGGATATGATCCTCACCCGTGCCCAAGTCGTACGGATTCTCTGGAACATGGAAGATCAGCCGTCGGTGGCATTTCGCCCAGTGTTTGGCGATGTGCCGGATGGGGAGGTTGCGCCGGGGTCTGCATGGTACAGCACCGCAGTTATCTGGGCGTATGAAAACGAAATTGTGCGAGGTGTGGGCGGAGGACTCTTTGCACCCCACGAGATCGTGTCCCGTCAGGAGATTGCGACCATGCTCCAGCGCTATGCGGTGTGGAGAGAGTTGGACGTTGCGGTTCCGGCGGACTTTGCATTCGAGAGTTTTCCGGATAGCGACCAAGTGAGTTCCTGGGCACTGCCGGGAATGCGCTGGGCGATCTACAATGAATTCATTCGAGGTACGGGTGACGGTGCGCTCAATCCACTCGATACTGCGAGCAGAGCGGAGTGTGCAACAATTTTGCACCGGTTTATCAGAACGTTTGAATAGATCAAAATAGCAATCGAAATGAAAAGCGCCGCAATCCCAGACGGGATTGCGGCGCTCTGTTTTGGTGTGCTACACCCGTTCTACCTTTGTCAAGTCATAGGGTGTGGTCTGATAGACGTAGTAGTTGAGCCAATTGGTATAGAGCAATTGCGCATGGGCCCGCCAGGAGACGTATGGCGGCTGGGCGGGATCATTGCCGGGGAAATAGTTGACGGGCACATCTATCTCCAAACCCCGTTCCTGGTCTCTGGAATATTCCCGGGCCAATGTGTCTCCGTCGTACTCGGGGTGGCCGGTGACGAAAAACTGTCGGTTGTTGCCAGCCTTGACGGCGAATACCCCCGCCGTGTCGGATACGGACATGAGTACGAGCTCTGATACATTTAATATATCCTCCGCCCGCACCTCGGTGTAGCGGGAATGGGGGGCCAGAAACGTGTCATCAAAGCCACGGAACAGGGGCGACTTAGGCGTGACGATGCGGTGTTCATATACGCCAGACAATTTTTTTGGCAACATGTATTTTTGGATACCGTAGTGGTAATAGAGCGCCGCCTGGGCACCCCAGCAGATATGGAGGGTGGAGTGGACATTGGTCGTCGTCCACGCCATGATCTGACAGAGTTCCGACCAGTAATCCACGTCCTCAAAGGCCATGTTTTCCACCGGAGCCCCGGTGATGATCATGCCGTCATAGCGGTTGTCTTTAACTTCCTCAAAAGAGCGGTAGAAAGAATCCAGGTGGCTCTTGTCCACATTTTTTGCCTTATGGCTCATGGTTTGGAGGAGCTCCACCTCAATTTGGAGCGGCGTATTGGAGAGTTTGCGCAAGAGCTGGGTCTCTGTGACGATCTTTGTGGGCATGAGATTTAATATGAGGAGCTTGAGCGGGCGGATATCTTGGTGCATGGCCCGGTACTCCGTCATAACGAAAATATTCTCGCTCTCCAGGACTGCCCGTGCAGGCAGAGAATCGGCAATTTTAATCGGCATGGGGATCGACCTCCTTGTCTAGGTCATTATAGCAGAACGTGTGAAGAATACAAGCGTTGTGTGTTATAGGGGAGAGTTGTTAATATACGTATAAACCGCCCCGCACAGCCGATCCACCTGGTCTAAATCGCAGACAGTATCCCTGGCCGAGTGAATTTTGGGTATGTACAAAGGCCCGATCAAAGAACGCTTTTGATATAGGAGCGACACCCCTCTGGGAAATGCGGCGTGGTCGCTGTTGCCCGTCAGTCCGCTCCGGACTTTTTTTACATCAAACCCCTCTTGTTGTAAAAATACGGCGATGTTGTTTTGACCTTCGTGCTTTTTCTTTGCCATCACTGTGAGCACATCGCCGTTTCCGATGCAGTCGAGGTTGATTACCTTTCCCTGTACTTTGTCCGGATAACTCCGTTTGCGCCACTTTGCAAATGCTTTTGATCCAAGGAGCCCGGGCAGCACCTCCTCGTGGTCAAACAGAACGAAGGCACATTTTTTCCGGAGCGCAGGGCTCTCTGCAATACGTGCCGCCAGATTGAACACGCCCAGGACCCCGCTGGTGTTGTCCATGTGATTGTGCGGGTTTTTGATAAGAGAGGGGATGACGAGCAAAAGCAGCAGGGGGAGAAAGCTGGCCAAAAGAGATGCCTCAGACAGCCCGAGCAGCCCAGTCAAAAGGCCGATTATGAAAACGAGGGGAAACATTAGAATCATACTGCCCAATAGTATCCCGAAAACGGGGGCGAGTAAGAGCAGAAACCCGTTTCTGCCCGGCGTATCATAATGAGCAGTAATCAAAACATCCGCATCCGGCGGCCCGATGAGCAAATTTTTACTCTTGAAACCGAGCATGTTACGATCTTCCCGGATTGTAAGTTCAGAGTCGTCATAGCCGAGGGCTTTAAACTCCGCCTTGCAGTGATTTAAAAATACATCCTTTTCTTTGCGCCACATCCTCGTTTCGTGTTTTGTAAAAAGGCTTTGGGCAAACGCTTTGAAATGAGAGCTCTCCATATGTGTCCTCCTTGAAAAATTACTTTGCAAATGATACCATAATATTGAGGGGAAGTCTATCTCTATAACGTCCAAAAAATAATGTCGAAAAACTCCCCGAAACGGCTTGACAGGGTTATGTGGGATATGATATATTAATCGGGCGCCTTTTTTGGCGGTTGCTGCAAGAAATATCTGGGTTGGCGAAAAAAGTAGTTGACAGAGCGGGTATGGATGT
>Ga0123355_10003078_pt1 | contig 23775 bp, 15 predicted proteins | sample TergutEmb28metaG_3_FD_89872 | JGI IMG/M metagenome (GOLD analysis project Ga0123355, IMG submission 89872) | Embiratermes neotenicus P1 segment gut microbial communities from Petit-Saut dam, French Guiana - Emb289 P1 | ecosystem: Host-associated > Arthropoda: Insects > Digestive system > Gut ... | reverse complement strand
TGAGTGGACCCCGTTCCAGACCCACTACTACTCAGAAAATCTGGTAGCGCCGGGGATCGAACCCGGGACCTCTGTATCTGTAGCCAGAAACTCTGACCACTAGACCACAGAGGCGGTCTAAGACAACTTATACCAACAAGAAAAAGAGAAAAATAATTTAGCCTTGGGGGTTCCAGTCAATGTTGCAGTCAGTACGTTGTTTTGGAGTTGTTATGGAATTTCATTGCACTTCTGTTGTTCTTGGAGTGAGTGGAGGATGTTGCTGAGGAAGCTTGTGACGCCGACGGTATTTATGTGATGCTTTAGAATCAGAGGTGGGGGAAGGGTACGAAGTGCTGCTGGTCGTTCCCTTGAGAATAGGCCGCATTCTGTAATTAGATGGTGGGCCATTTGTACGGCCTTTTCAGGACAGCTGCAGGTTGGCGAGGGCGTCTTTTTCATTTTGTGGAGGTATGATTGGAAACTGCTGTGATTTGTTAGGAACTGCGTAAGAATATAGCGATGTGGCGATTAACTTCATGCCGTATGTCCGTTTTGCTTGTCCTCATGCGTCTCGACTCTCACCAGACGGATTTTCGTTAAATTATGTATTTCAGTCTTCCCATACATTTTTTTTTCGAAAAGGTTATGAAATTTTTAAAATAAGAACAAGAATGAGACACCTAAAATTTCCGGCGGACGAACTGAAATTATTACCCTCTCTCATCGTTTACGTCATAAGTACGAGAAACAGCAGCTAAGAAAATGTGAAGATACCTGCCACACGAAAAACAAAAGGAGATCATGTTCAACTGTAAACCTGTTGCCAAGACAGGGTAACTCATATTGCATGCTGTATAGTATGAGAAAATAACACTTTAAATTTTCGGGGTTATGCCAAGAAACACGAGAATTTAGAATCTGAGGACGGTAACAGAGTAAACAGTTCGCAAGTGCTACCCCCTCGGACATTTCATACCTTGCATAGCTGCAGAATATTCAAGTTTCCGGTATGTTATGTCGTGTATACTCATGAGTACTTACATATGTTTTGGGAGGATCTTGGTACCTCTTGGACTATTAAAACTGAAGATGAAGGCGCTAGGACACTTCGAAACAGCAGTAACTATTTACAACCTACGCGACGGCGACGTAATACCCCTCAAGACTTGTGTCTTCGATTCCCGTCTTGTCATTGCCCCTCTCAGATAAGAAACGTGGAAGTGAAGCTCTATGTTCTTCATCGCGCTATGCAGGAGTTTCTCGATCCAAGGTCCCTTAACCCACGCTACTTGATGGAAGTGAGTGGCAAGCTTCACTTCCAAGCCCCTTTAGTTCCAGGTATCCATTTGATAGGAGGCTGCGTGGGCCTTAAATAAGGTCTGTACGCTGCACAGGAAAGCTGTTCGCATCTGCTGAGAATCGAGCCCCGTTATCCATATCGTAGGCTAGTCGCAACGCCAACTGGTCTGTCCGGGTACAAGGCTGAAGTAGGCTACCCATCCAGAGATCAGATATGCTAACAGGATCACCGTGGTTGTCCTCAGTGTCTCCAGGTAAATGCTGCTACAGTGGGTGATGTAGGCCACAATTGTATCCTGTCACTCCCTTGACAATAGTTATTTGCTTAGCGTTGTATCTTAAGATAATTCATTCTTGTTGTGTTATGGATAATAAGAGTCACAGAAAATCCAGATATAACTGTTGTGTTTGACTGGATTTATGCTGATTTTTATCAGCATGATATCTGACGCTGTTGCGTCTTAGCGACGGATAGCGTCCTTAATAAAGCGTTTTAAGGAAAGCATCATGAAGAAGAGGCCGAGATAGTGTGGTCGATGCAGCGACTGGCTACACGCTAGACAGTTCGGGACTCGAATCCTGGTTGGGGCAATAGATATTCTGTTCGCCACATCCGTCCTTATTGTCCCTGGAACCCACCTAGCCTCCTGGGCAATGGGTACTGTAGCTTGTTCCTGGCGCAAAGCGGCCGGGACTTCACTTTCTTTTCTGCACTGGCTCTACGATCCGCGCAGGACATTGGTCTCTTTCAGGATCAATTTCCATGCGCCTCTATATGTAGGTATTTTGTCCAGCCACTAACCCCCACTTCCTTCAGATCATTTTCAACATCGCCCAGCCATCTTTTTCTTGGCTTTCCAAGTAACGGTTTTCCTTCTGGGATATTTTTAACGCTATCTTCACACTTCTTTCTTCAGGAATTCTTTCCAAATGTCATAATCATCGGGACTTGGTCTTGACCTCTCACCAAATCTAGCGCCGAATTTACGAATAGGTGGACCTATACCTCTGCTCCATCTCTGGGCCTGGATGACGTGAACAGGGACAGCTTTACCGTAACTACAGAAGATAATTCGAACTCTGAAACGTAGGAAACTCTGGAAGCTAAACGGGAGAGTAAGTAATCATGGTCTTTTGCGAGTTTTTAGGTTTGCGCAGCTGTGCAATTTAGGTTTCCTTTTTTCTGAACTATGGCGCCGCGTCACAGGATGCGTGGTGTCCGACTGTTGGAGACAACATGCTTGTCTTAACTTTTTTAAGATCGAAATGTCTTTACTGGACATTCCACCCTTGAAAATGAGACAAGTTGGCTATGTCGAAACGTCGCGTACCGGACATCCAGTGACGTGTCGCGACGTTCCAGAACAGCGGAGACCTAATCAAAGTGTTATTAAAAAGGTACAGTAGTACGTTTCTTTCAGCATTCCGGTGATGTATACGTAGGGCACTGTGAAGAGGAAATTGCGACATGACAGGTGGGTCAATAATCGCATGTACTGCTTTATGGAGTAAAATTGCAGATGATTGCTTTTACCCTGTCAGAGTCTTTTTAACTGAGGTCAAAATTATGAATTCACATACATATCATACGCCCTATTGTAACCATCCTGCCTTGAAGGACATCAAGGTAAAACAATTCCTGTACAGGCCTGGACGGACCCGTAGGATTCCAGGAGGTTAAGACTACAAGAATTTCTAGATAGCTGGCACATGAAGACGGCAAGGTTGCCAGCCCTGCGTACTGGCCGCCTTTACCCCTCATGAGATATTTCTGGCATTCATTACTTTTAGAGGATGAGTCGACCCGTGGGCCATAGGGCGACCGGACAGATTAAGGCAATGAAAAATCGCAATCATCCCAGTGAGAATCGAACCCGCGACCTTTCATTTTGTAGCTCAGTGTTCTTGAAGGACATACCGTAATGATTTGGTTATTTTCGTTGTCTTTGTGTCGTTCATTTAAAAGAAATGGAGTGCAAACTGAATATTTAACACATCTCATTTATTCTCTCAAAATTCTGGATCTCCGAGGAGAATCAATCATTGAATTATATTAAAATATTTGAATTCGGTTAATATACTTAGTTATACCCCGTTATTAATTGATGGAATACCAGCTGCTGCTGCTGCTGCTGCTGCATCTGTATTAAAGAGTCGATAGAATAGAGGAAGATTCTGACGCTTTGTGCAGCGAATATTTTCTTCCTGCCCGCGAATTCAACGCACTTACGTATTCAGGGGTGACCAAAGTGTCTAATTCTATACATCCTGTTATTCACTTTAATCAATTTTATATTTACTCTCACGACAGGTACAGGAATACTCACATCTCTAAGGACAGTGCGCGCAATGTAGCAAAGTCCCCGCGTCATTTTCCTGTTTGACACATTGCATCAGTTGGCGCATCACAAAGCAGAGTTGCGCTAATATTCCATTCTTCGTCCCCCTCACCCCATTCTCCCCTGTCTTTATAACGTGTGTTGTCGGCTCGCTTGGCGTAGCATATATTCGTGGTGGGTGTGTATAAACTTACACCACTATCACTTTAATTATCACACCAACTAATGCACTTGCGTAAAATTTCACATTAAAACATTTAAAATCGTTCCAACATGTTTCGACCCTAAGATCATCCTCAGGGAGCTACGTTGTTCCTTGCTAAACTCATTTTAAAAACACTCATTAATTAATTCCCTTATATTAATAGGGTGCTGTGGCAGCATGGCGTGTTGTGTAAGGGTACTTTGTTCTGAATGTGCCTGACTGTGGGTGTGCGTAGTGTGTTACGTTGCGAGAGTCTCTCGCAACGTAACACAATACGCACACCTATAGTCAGGCGCATTCTGAACAACGTACCCTTACACAACACGACATGCTGCCACAGTACCCTATTAATATAAGGGAATTAATTAATGAGTGTTTTTAAAATGACTTTAGCAAGGAACAACGTGGCTCCCTGAGGGTGATCTTAGGGTCGAAACATGTTGGAACGATTTTAAATGTTTTAATGTGTAATTTTATGTAAGTGCATTAGTTGGTGTGATAATTAAAGTGATTCTACAAAATGCACGGTGCAACAATAAAGATAGTTACACCACTATCTTTGTCGGAATCACTACTCACTACCACACAAGCGTTACAGGTTTGCCAAAACGTTGGCTACGTTAAATGGGTTACCTTCTCTGTATTGGAATGGGTGTATATTAGTTATTTTTCATTCATATATTTCCAGTTCAGTTTCGTCTTATTTTCCAAGTTACGGTCTTTGAATACTGCCTGACGGCTTTCGCAGTCCATAGTTTTCACACTAGCCTTTCAGTGCCGCCCGCGGTGCACTGTACGGACCTTTCATTCTTCACACGCTGTCCGATCTCGGTGCAGAGTACGAACGTGACTGCATTTAATGCTAATATAAATTAAAAAGTAACATTCTTTCTCGGCAGCAGTTGTAATGTGAACCTCAGATTCTTTCAAAGGCTAAGTCATTACAACGTTTGGGAGTGAAGTGCAAGACTTAGGATTACAGTCTGAAATGGTCATATTGTACAACCTTACAGCAGTAGTGGGAAAATTATGGATTAATCAGCAGAAGAGACCGAAATGCTGCTAGAAGAAACTGCATAATGTCAGTTGAGATCTGCGCTCTTTCAGGATTTTACGCAGCGTAGAAAGGCGGTTTCTTACCGACGTTTCGGGCCAGCCTATCGATCCCATTTTCAAGCCCCGGTTTCGATATATTTTCACTTGTTCAACCCAAGTCCCTTTCATGGAGTTCTTTAACCTCCTCAGAGGATACTTCAGTGAAGACGTCCTGGCAAGTCCTCACTTCTACGTACTTCTGCTTGGACTGTTTGAGCTTTGAAGATGGGACCGATAGGTTGTTCCGAAACGTCGGCACGGAACTACCATTTTACGCTGCATAAAATCCCCAAAGAGTGCAGATTTCATTTACATCGCGGCGGAATCCTGGAATCATTCTTTAGTGTCACTTGTCCGCCAAGATTGTCATTGAAGTCCCGGCGACCGTTTGAAACCGTCGACTGATCAGCTGTGACTCGCAGTGACTTGACCGTTCTTCTGAAATTTAGAGCCACTCCATGGCTCAAGCGGTTAGTTGCTGACCTCTCGCCGTATAGACCCAGCTTCACTGCCAAGCCAGTCCATATGATATTTGTGGTGGACAGAGTGGCATTTGGACAAGTTCCTCTCCCAGTCCTTCAGTTTTCCTTTTTCACTGTTATTCCGTCACTACTTCATACTTGTAATTTATTTCCGAACCACCGACGCTGTACAACGTCAGTAATTGACAGCGTTATTACATAAAACATTTTTGTCTCTGTCTCTGTCTTCGGAGTTATACTTAAGTTTTGAAATGTAAGGCTTGCCACTGTCAGCAGGACAGCACACCCTCTCGGGCTGTTACACTGTGGAAAATACTAGAGGGTATTTGTTTCTTGTAGCCTATGTAGGAAAGATAAAGATGTGTCCTTGCTTTTTGAGCACCAGTCCACGAACTGACGGTAGGGGAGTGCGGAAGGGAGTGGACAGCTTCACGCCCCGGCCACTGTGCCACTTTATAGACAATGGTGGGCCCCAGAACCGGTCTGGATATTTTAGAGACAATAATCTTGTCTCTGCTCTTAATCAAAATCCCGATTATTTTACTTTCCTTACCCGAGCGTGATGACATACTGACTGAACATTCCCAGTTTCCGCACGCAGTAGGCACTATACACGTGCGTGCATTCTGCCTGCCGTGCTCAGCCCATTTTGAGTAAGGAAAGAACCGGAAAAATATGCTTGTACACGGTGAAATAGTAGCTTGGTGCTTTTGACAAGATTCAAAATTATAACAAATTTTCCCTCCCACAGAGCGCGGAATTTCTTGGGCCGAAAAATTAAAGACCTAGGTTGGTCACATAGCGGCTTGCGCACAACTCTGGTCCAATTCTTTCAAGTTGCTTGTTAAAACTAATATGCAGGTATTTTACAGTCACATGAGGTTGACCATAAATTGCACATTACGAGGTTTTATAAAGAAAGGAAACTCTTTGAATAACATTTTAACATTTTGGGGTGCGTCATCCCCGTTGTGTTGGTTCAATGACAAAGAATTTTTGTGTATTACACATACAGTCGAACACAACAGTATTGCGCCTAGTAGTACAGTAGGAATACAACTACATGTTTCGGCCTTATATGTGGGCCATCTTCAGATTGTGATTTAACGTACAGATCAGTGGCACCTATCCACGCCACGATTCCGCCTAACTGCGCGAACGCGGGCCACCGCCAAAAAACCCACATCAATTAAAACTGCACACCCACTGGAGACACGGCTCTGTTATAACATTGCTTGGCCTATGGAAACAAGTTTTGGATGCAAATAACACACGATAATAGTGACTGACACTGAGTGACACTATAGTATTATTGCTAGAGTTTAGGAACTATAACATTATAGCGTGCTAGTTTTTAAGTATATTGACCAAATTTTTACTAATGACACTAATTGTAACATATCCTTAGCATAAGAATAGTAACATACTCTGACATATGTACATAAATAACTAATGGTAATTCACTTGTAACAGCCCTAAGTCATGGTACCCACTATTGAAAAAACGAGATCTCGTTTCCACCCCACCCCCCCCCCGCCCCATCAACCCAATCCCCAGTACCCTCAAAGAACACCCCACACATTCTTGCATAGCTGATCTGTAAGTTAAATCACAACCTGAAGATGGCCCACATATAGGGCCAAAACATGTAGTTGTATTCCTACTGTACTACAAGGTAAAATATAGTTGTGTTCGACTGTATGTGTAATACACAAAAATTCTTTGTTAACAATCTAACATGTTATAGTTGGATGAACAAACACAAGAAAACGTCATATAAGGAAAAAAAATATTTTATTTCGTTAATGAATTAGTGACTTCCCCAGAAAGCAGTAGTTCCTTGTGTCGCTAAGAGAAAGCGCTGGCTCTTCTCTCCGGCAGTGTGCAGTGTTGCTACCGGACGTTGCACTTGATACATAAAGACATGTCTTCTGCATCAGTTCCCCCTGAAAGTACGGTTCCTAAAGCTCGGCTAGCTGACAACCCATGTTATAGACTCTTCTAGGTAATTAGATACATACTTTTGTTTATTGCTTGCTCAAAGTTTGTAGTTCTATATTTTTATAGTTGGGTGTTCTCCAGAACCGTAGCTCACTTACAGATCCCTGCAAGCCATATTGTACATACGACTCCATCAATTCCACTTTGTGTTTGAATTCAATCTAAACAGCAACTTTAACTCAGAAATGCCGTAATCATTGGCAGCTTTGAAACTACGAACGTAAATTGCGGAGCGCGACTCTTAGCTTCACCATATCCGTCTGTCCGTCCGGCTGTCCGTTCGCATGAAACAACACGGCTCCCATGGGATGGATTTTCATAAAATTTGATATTTGAATATTTTTCGAAAATCTCTTCTTAAAATTCGAGGTTCATTAAAATCTGACAAGAATAACGGATACTTTACATAAAGGCCATTGTCAATCTTTGGCCACATCTCGTTCAATTCTTCTTAGAATAATAAATGTTGTAGACAAAGTTGTACAGAAAATCAAAACACACATTTTATGCTCAATAACGCTTCTTCGAAAATCGTACCGTTTATGAGATAATGTGGAAAAATATTGTAGAGCCGGACAGGCCATAGACATCGTTATGACCCATGAACATTGCATGCTGGGTAACTAAGGCTACAAATATGCAATCAGATTATGTAACAATTCTTGCTTTTACACGAGAACAATGGTTGCACGAACGCACCTCAATGTCACGTTGTATGTACATTGTCTTTTTATTTGATTCGGCTGCTACAAAGACTAGAATCTAGAATAACCCAGTAGACATTGACAAGGTTACTACTGGCTGGACGACTGGATTTCGATTCCTAGTAGAGACGCTGCTTTTTTTCTTTGCCTCTGCATCAGGACCGAACTTGGAGCCCACCAGGGTTAAAGCGAGCAGAACATAAGGCTGACCTGTCTTCTACGTGTATAAGAATGTGTGAATCATACTTCCACTACCTTACACACCTGCTTGCTATAGTGTCTAGATACGTACGATGAGAGTATACATTTTATCTAACTTGCGCGAGGGGGGTGGGGCGATGTGTATGGGCCTGACTAAGTCTCTGTTTAATTGTGGCCTCAAGTAGGCCTTTTATCCGTCCCCCAGAAGACAGCTGAATGTGTATGGAGCGCACATGGAATGAGGATTAGCAGTGGCAACACCGAAGCTCGCCCTAGTATGTCTCCACATGTACAACCCAAACCTCTACGGTGAAACGTCCTAGGCTAACCTCCAGAGCACCCCACAACTTTGTCTCGCCTTACCTCTTAAAATAATCGATTTTGTTAATCATTTTATTCGGCCCTCGTTGTTTTCTTAAGCCTTTCGAGGTTTTCCGAATATAGAATACTTAATATTAATCGCAGCGCGTATTGTAGCTGGACTTGCAGGAAGGGGAATAGGCTGAGTGATGGAGGGGAAATTGTGTGGTTGGGGAGACGAATTGTGTGTTGTGTTTGGACGGTCTCCGTGGCAACGGTCACTATACAAGAAACCGTTTCGTGGGCGTAGACGAAATATACAAACCCGGTCAACAGGCTGGCAGTAGTTTCGTCCATGATGAAGTGTGTTAACTAATTCCACCTGGTACTTTATCATACGCTTATGTATCTGAACAATTGCTTTTAACTCTGTGATTTACTGTATACGTGATGTCTCTTTATTGTGCTTTAATATTTTGCTGTGAAACCAAGATATCTGAACAGAACTCATAAAGTCCTTCCCTGTTGCATAGATTTCCGGTTCTACATACACATTATTATTATTATTGTTATTATTGTTGTTTTGTCTTGTGTAGAACGTATCGTGTAGGTACAGACTTTACGTATCGTAGGTACAGACTTTACGTATCTTAGGTACAGACTATACGTATCGTGCAAGTACAGACTGTACGTTCCTGTGCGTTCTATTTGTCACATTTGACCTCAGAATTTTCGCACTCTCGCAGCATTTCTAATTGTTTATTTATAAACAATATTATATAGAAAGTGTGTAGGCTCAGGTATGTTTGTGATCTACCTCCGAACCAAATGTCACAGGCCACGGTATTTGTATGATCACTTCCGTACCGAATTTCACAGTCCTATGTACGTTATCTACGTACCTCCGAACCAAATTTAACAGATCTACGTATATATACGATCTACAGCCTTACCAATTTTCACAGGCCAAAGTAGGTTTACGTTCTACCTTAGTACCAAATTTTACAGGCCCAGGTATTTTTATGGTCTACTTTCGCACCAAATTTCACTGGCCTAGGTATGTTTGTGTTATACATTAGCATTAATTTCGCAGGCCTAGGCGTGTTTATGATCTACCGCCTTACCAAATTTCGCAGGCCTAGCTATGTTTATGTTCCACTTTCGCACCAAATTTCACAGGCCTAACTATGTTGATTGTCTAATTTCATATCAAATTTCACAGACCTAGATATATTAATGATCTACCCTCGTACAAAATATCGCGTGGCTGTGCCAAATGGTCCACTTATTACCGTAGCCTGAGACTTTAAACTAAGGAAGAGTTTTGCCAGGCTACCATGTTGTTATTTTTTATTCAATAAAATGCGGACTTCACAAATGTCGCAGACATTTCTCTACGTATGTTACTGTATTACTGTATGTTACTGTACGTAATTTCAAGACCCGACAGGAAGTACGCGTCGCTTTAGCCTCGCATATTCGAGCATCACCATATTGATATGGCCCATACAGTGTCTGAGTGCCTTATACAGGGTGTCCCACTCGCTACCGAACCTGGCATTTCTTTAATAATTTTACCACTAATGAGGATATTGCAACGAAATTTGAAGCGGACTACAGACATATTCCTCTTCACTTCTCACACAACGAATGTACTCCTGTTCAAATTTCGTTGCAATATCTTCATTGGTATTAGAATTATTAAAGAAATGCCGGGTTCGGTAGCGAGTGGGACACACTGTAGTAGCCTACCTTCGTAACCACATTCCATGAAAATTTTTTCAGTGATGTAAACACGTCCAAAGGACAGGCGCGCAGTACGGAATTCTCACGAGGCCAGTTTATATTCATATATGTTTGTCTTGCACAGAAAGTGAATGGCGGTGAATATGACAATTAGGTCTTCAGTGACTTGAAGCCATATAGTGTGGTGGGCGGATGCAGCCGTATTTCGGAAGAACCTGCTGTTTTTATCTGCACTTCATGATAGTACCAACGTTTCGCAGCAATCTGCTGCCTCCATCTTCCGAGTAGTGGAGTTCTCTGCTCTGAAGATAAACGCAACAGAGTTCTTCGAAACATAGGCAGGCGTTGCGTGACGTCAGATGAACTAAGACAGTAATATAGGGCTGTTGTTTCAAAATTCATACAATGGATATCGGTTTTTCTAAACGAAGTTTTAACACACTGGTTTATCTTGAATGCATTGGCTGTCAGAAAGCTTAATTCTTCTCTTGGAATGAAGGTAATATAAAACGAACTAAAAGTCCTAGTTATTTGTAACGCCAGTATCTCTTCAATATAAGTCTTCTGGGATGTTACTCTCTGCATACTGAGTGTTTCCGAAGTTTCGGAAAAGCGTAGTACCTGATCTTCAGGATCGAGCACTCCTAGTAGGGACTGTGATTGTAGTGCTTCACTTGAATCTTCATCAAGACAGCTGTGGGAACCTCAGATCTCACGAGGAACACCTCTTTAACGCGCCTCGTTAATTTTAGAGAGGTCTGTGGATAAAATAGTGAAGCCTCCCGATCTCAAAAAGCATCTTTGTGGTTTCCTCCACTCAGTACCACCCCATAGAAACGTCGGTCTCTGCAAGGTATGGTAAGTACTAGAGGCCCACAACGTGTTATTTCCAATCTGCCATTCCGTCGGACTATCACTTCACCTTATGGAAAAATTGCAGACCATAAAATGCGCCTTCTTTTAGAATAATTTCGTCCCGCAGTGCCCAACACTCTTTTTTACCGGTGGCCACTCAACCAGGAATAGTCTGGGGATATGCCGCAAATGATATCTAAATCACAATATTAATGTGCCGAAACGTCGAATTGTATTCGTTATATTCATATTTTTATTAGGTCTCACAAGCTTCTGTAAAGAACGCACGAATTTTTAAAGCGAGATTCTCAGTTATTTAAAGAGTGTTAATACTGTGGACAGCATTGCTTGTCCTCAACCCCACGGTATCAGTACCCAGTTGTTTCAAAAAAATTAGGCAGTTGAGGGTGACGAAGGTAAAAACTGTTGTAGGTTATAGATTTATGTAGTCCCGGTGATCATTAAAATGTCCAGGAGTTAAAGGATTGACAGGCCACTTAGGAAAGGATCGAGTTTTGGGGGTCGTACTTCTGGATTTCAAAGTATGAATGTCGCACGTCCAGCACTTCAGTACGATCCTGCATATCTGGACAAAATACAGAAGGTGGTAAAGGTAAAGGTAAATTCCTCCCTTTGCACGTCATATGGGCGTGGGGGAGAGGAGTGGTAACTCGGTTTATTCTTATCTTCGGTGTTAGGTGGAGATGGTGGATATCTCCACGCTCCGGTCACATTACACCGCGGGAAGGATTCTCCGGTGCTAATGAAATGGTAGGATGAACGGGTCTCAGAGCCTGTGTGGACGTTTCGGAGGAGACGTATATCACTTGCGAATACCGGAAACCGACTAGATTTCCTCGGTTGTCATTCCTGTATACAATTCACTATACCTACGTAATAAGAATCAACAAAAAGCACACATTTTACATCAATGTTTTAATTTAATAATAGTGTCTTCGACACGCTTCGAACATCCAAGTGTTCATCCGCAGAAAGACTTGTATATGCAGTTTTATGATATTTCTTTCATGCATCCGTGTAAGCAGTCTGGTCGATGGCAGTATATGCTTGATACTAAAACACAAAAACGTAAAATTCACTCTTTCCCTGAGTTATCCAAGTTCTCTTATACAAATCAATATAGGTCACGTGTACACATATAATTTCAAAACTTTTTTCCAGTAGGTATAAATAAATAAATAATTTATACTCATTATATCACACAGTCCCTGTTTTGGTTTGTGACTGGCATTTGACAGTGAAGAGCACGATTTAATGCCGAAAATCTTCGCCCACTTTATAAAAGGTGTTCACAAATGTATGTTGCGTGAGTGTATACACTGTAGGTGCATATTTGGTGCAGTGAATATGTATATATGATCCATCAAAATATTCGCCGATCTTTACTAATTAAGCCTGCACGCGATATGTGGTCACTGTTGTCTGTAATAAGATATCCGAGTTTCATTTCACATCTTCACCCTCTCTGGACGTGGAGCACTTTTGTAGTTTTGTTGTTGGTTTTAGGGGCGTTAGCAAAATTGCGAAGAGCGACTATTAACTTCGTCACGTCTGTCCGACCGTCCGCATGGAACAAATCGGTTCCCACTGGACGGATTCGCATGAAACTTGATACTTGGAGAGTTTTAGAGAAACGTAACCAAGAAAATTTAAGTTTTTTTAAAATCCGACAAGAATAACCGTACTTTAAATGAAGCCCTATGAACATTTATAATAAACCGCTAAGTTATTCTTAGAATGAGAAATGTTTCGGATAAGTTGTAGAGAAAATCAAAACGAACATTTTGTGTTCAAGAACTTTTGTCTGAAAATCGTGTCGTTTATGAGATCATGTGGAAAGATAGAGCTAGGCAGGCCACAGATGACAATATGACTCATGCTGTTTGCATGCTGGATAACTAAAGCTACAAACATACAATCAGAATACGTAGTATTTACTGCTTTACCACTGCAACAGTGGTTATTCGAACATGTCTCAGTGTTACGTTATACGTACATTGCATGTCTTTTGTGACAGATTTGTCGATAGATGTGGCATATTTATCTAGGCAGCCTTTTTCCTACATTCAGCTGCTACTTGTATATCCCTACACACGGCGATTGTTACGATGAAATGATTTACAGCAGTTCATGGCTTTATCAGAAATAAAGCCACTTCCACATATCGAAACGAAAGTGACTTTCCAGGATATTTCACACTGTGAAGCCTTCAGTTCCTATAAATAATATTCAGAACCTGTAGCGTCCTCTTACTTCACACGATACACAGCTTTTCAATCAGAAGCTAGTCAGTCAGCGCTGTTTAGAAACAGTGGCTCTTGCTATTCAAACGAAACACTGCAGATGGCAAAATGCAAGGAGTTTTAACCCTTTGACGCCTAACGACCACTATAGTGGTCGTACCGCACCGCTAACCTTTAAACATTGCATTTTATATATTTATTCAACAAATACGTACAGGTACTGAATATTTTAAACACGTTATATATTCTCCGTTTTTTTTCTCTCTCTTCAAAATGCAGTTCGTTTCATAATTATAACATATTTGGTTCCTGTTTTATTCACATTTTATACACAGGATATGCCAAAATTTAAAAAAATAATCCCGGCGCCAAAAGGTTAAACTGTGAAATCAGGCATTACATAGAGATCTAATAATGACAGTGCTTGAAAACAGTAGTTCTCGACCTGCGGGCCGTGAAACCTGGGGTGGCCATGGAGTGGTTGGAAGGGGTGCGTCAATCCATGTACATCAGGCAGGTGAATGTGGAAACAGATCTAAGGTTGAAAATTTCATCGCTTCAACCATAATTTCGATGTATGAACAAAACGGCATCATCCATCTCATTGAATGTGTCGGTACAATAAGTAGACAAACACAGGACTACATTCCGCAGACTAACTTCTGGCACGCATATGTGTTATTAAATAACTCTATAGAGCGGAATCCTGCGTGAGAAGCTAATAGTTCCTAAGCTGGTCAAAATGTTTCCCTCGTTGTACGGAACACGATTTATTATTATTGTTTACTGCAATTGAGTTTCCACTCGGTGGCAGTAGTCCTTACACTAGTAACAAATAAGAATAAATGCACATAAATGAACCAATACAAAGCACAGCAAATACAAGTACACGTATTACCAAAACACCCACACAGTTGTCAAAACACCCACACATTACAAAACCCACATATATACACACACACCCACACAGTACAAAACCCATACATATGCACACACACACACACACACACACACATTACAAAATCCACACATACACACACCCACGCACACATATACACACTTCGCCACTTGTCACTATCCTGAGCAGATAAATCCAGTACACAGCACAACACACAACACCCGTAACCTGTTTCTTGCAGACCCAGTCGTATGTTTTATTCCTATCTCCGCCTAGGTCTTCCACGTGGTAACTCTCCTTGATGTTTACCCACTAAAACCCAGCACCCTTACGTGCCACATGTCCCGCCTATCTCATTATTTCTGATTTGGCCAGCCGAATAATGTTTGGAAAGGAGTACAGACCACGAAACTCTTCATACCATTTCCAGTATTTTACATAATCCCTCGTACGTCCAAATATCTTCCTTATCACCTTCTTCTCGAACACCCCATCATGCTCACCTTACGTTCTTTCCTCGCAGTGACAGACCAGGTTTCAATGCCCACTTATTTATTATTATTTACAAATATATGGCTATGCTGAAGTGGTTAACGAAATTAAGCTTTATTTAAAGTCTCTCTGAATTCACAGCAGCCTTTCGTCGTTATATTTCCTCGGACGGCTGATAATGACTTGTGGTGACCAACGAAACTTGCCGTTGGAAGAGATTCTAACCGTTCTGAAGTGACAGTGACCCTGTACCAGTTAAGCAGGCCAGGCTTCAGTTGAGACAGATTGTGAGTAGACATAATGAGATAAAGAGATCTATGAATGATTTCAGAAGTACGTAAAAGGAAGATGTTTACATGTCGCCATCCACACAAATCACTTTCATTTACAACTTCCATCTCTCTGAGCTGTTCAGAATGTAATTCGAAACCTAGAAATGGGAATGAGAGTTCCAGTGTTCTCGATGCGGTGATAATTACAAGTAAAGACCCATGGTCAGCAAGTCAAGCAAAATTTTATCCCAGTCTGTGGTACCTAGGTACCAAAGTACACGAGGACACATCTCAGAATACCCTACTCTTCAAGCTGTGTTTCGAACTCCAAATTTTCCGCTCTGAAATGTCAAACTTAGTTGTACAGTCTGTGTAAGAAATTCCGGATTGTTTCATACAAAAGATTGTATACATGTACCATAAGTATAAAGTGTCCCGAACATCAATATTTGTCTGGTTACTACAGCTCTGAAGGCATACAAACATACATAGGACTACATATTAGGTGTCATAGAAACCATTCTGTAGGCATCGGTCACATCATGCGAGCCCAGCAAAACCCGCCTCGTTTTCTCAATCGGTATGCTAGCAGGAAGTTAGACAGAGTCGATACCATTTTACGTATGGGTACACTCCAGAACAGGTGAGAAGACACAAAAGACAGATACACTGTTATACGAAGTGTAGACAACGTAGACAGAAAATGGCGCAAAAAAAGGAGGGGAAAAAAGAATAGTGAGTAGGCAAATATACGGTGTGTGGGTAAACAGCAGAGCTGCCACCTGAGGGGATTGCTTGGAACCTGGGGATTGTCATAGCTGTCAGTCCACAAGATCAGATACTGCTAATGTCAACAGCTGTGCCGTACAGACGTGAAGGAATATTGCTGTAATTGTAGCAGGGTTCGGCTGGACGGACTTGTGATAGCAACGATAACGGACGTAACCGCGACTGAAATACGTAGTTATTAATTTATTGTAACTCATCTAAGGAGAGAATAACAGAGGTTCTTGCTGGACGCTGGACAGACGACTATTATAATCCGTTATAATTATTGTTTTTTAAATATATTTAGTGACGCGGTCTCAACTACACAATTTATACAGCATCGAATGGGATTAGTAATGGTAAAGATTTGGTGAAAGTACCCATGACTTGAAGATGGTAGTCTTCCATGTTGTAACACCGTGTAATTTAGTACATAGGTGTTAATGTTTCGGAGAGATCTGTTGCCTCCTTCTTCATAGTACAACAAAATGAGAAGACAGAGGTATCAGGTTCCTCTAAAAACAGAGGTAAGTATGCTTGGTACACACACGGCGTCACAACCCGGAAGACAGTAATCTTCCCTGAACATTTTGGTGCATGCATACTGTCAACGACGTCAAAGCAACGAGAGAGCAGTAAGTCGAACATGGAATTGACAAGAAATAGACGCAGAATTTTGACGGGGAAACTTCGTGGTGTAAGGCCACTTCATTTCATTTTTATTGGTGCTGTAAGTCGATGACAATCGTTGTGATGTGTGTGTGTGTGTGTGTGTGTGTGTAAAAACACTAGTATATAGTACCCTGAAAGCTATGGCTTTCTCACTCTCTCTGTACCCACTTCCTCTTGAAGTTGTCGGGCTTCCTTCCTTCCTTCCTATCCCTTCGGTTTGCTTGGGGGTGGAGAAAGAAAGAAGGGCACTACCCGGTCCATCGCTAAGGTAAACACAGACCCAGGAGGGCAGCTCGAGGCGTCCGTCCAGTTAGCTCGTCAACTTCACAATATCTAATACTTAATGCAGAATCAAATACTGCAGACGTGTTTCGGTTATGTATACTTCAAATTAATTGACCTGTTTGGCTCGTAGAGTAAATTAATAACATAATTTCTAATCATTGATTTCTTAAGGTTAACAGTCTGCATGAAACCATTCCCTATGAAGACGAGCCTTCATATAAATTATAATACATTTTAGATTTACCTCAAAGAGAACACAGTTCTTGTCCATTATAGTAACCAATATATCAATGTTTTTAAAGGAAGATATTCGTGATATTTTAATTTCTCTCGGTGCTGCTGCTGAAGGTTCAAGTTTTCTGGAATGTTACACCATGTCCACTGGTAAATACCGTAAAACCCCGATATAGAGCCACTATTGTGCTCATCGCATTATCCGGTTTGGCTGTAGGTCGAAGGATCATACTGCCTTCAACATCGGGGATAAGCAGTCAGAGTAGAGTATCAGAATGTTTAGTCCTGAAAATTATGACACCAAATTCTTCCGAAACGTTAACTGTTGATCAGGGGACATTGCATAACTCTCCGGAAGAAATGAATTTTCAAAACAGTCGATATTTGTTGCGAAAATCTTATGAAACACACTTAAGTACTCTGCGTGACAAAGTACAGATCTCATTAATGTTACAGCAGGTGGTTAATATTTTTACCATTGTTCGTGAGACAGTACTTCCTCTGGTACAGCCGATTCTTTGGTGTTTGCTGGAAATAGACTGTTAATGGTGCTGTACCTAGTATCAGTATCTGTATCAGTATCAGTATCTGTATCCGGCTACAGGCCTGTGTGGCCAGGGTCTCCCGTTTTCCGAGATTTTGAATATTTTTGTAGACATTTGGTAGACCTTTGGAATTGAGATCAGTCCGTCGAGAGGTATTTCTGCCCACACATGACGTCACAAACATAGAAAAAACCAAACACATCCGTGCTCTGTGCGGGATAAGAAGCCATAGTCCCATTATTTGTGGGTTAAAAGGCAGTAAACTGCTGGTCATGACAGATGCTATTGTCATGTAAATAGTAGGTTTGTACGTATTAAGAGTAAAATAAAGCTTCTGAGATAATTTACTGCCTTTCGCAGTCTTGGAACAAATTAAGTAGTATGAGCCTGTTCCACTATATCCGTGGCCACATCAATTGACGTTTGGGCAGAGCTCCTTATTTTAAACACATCTTCAAATCTCATTGTACTTTCCACAGAGGAAGCCCTCATAAAACAATAATAAATGGAATTTCAAGAAACCACGATGTGCAAAATAACAATGTATAAACTAAGACGTTAAATTACTCTTCACTCTTTTGCTTTTTCAGTGAATTTGCTCTGAACTAATTATAGCACAACGAGCTGTGTTAGAGCCATAACCGTGTTTTCTGGGGACCCGAACCCGGGAGTAGATGTATGAAGTCCCATTCGCAGCCACGTTATATTTATTTTTCTTTATAGCGCAACAGACCCTTCTGGGCCAAGGCCTCATAATTATCGAGAATTCACAATCACACTCAGGCACACCACAGTCGGTAGGACTCCTCTGGACGAGTGATCAGCCCGACGCAGAAATCTCTACCTGACAACACACAACAGTCACAAGAAACATACATCCATGTCTCGACGGAATTCGAACCCGCAGTCTCAGCAAGCAAGAGGCCGCAGACCCACCCCTCAGAGCGCGCGGCTACTGGGATCGGCCCGTTGCATTTACCACAAATTGTTATGGCTCCGGATGTAGTAGTCACAAATTTTAATTTTGACCAATGTTCATTTAGTCTTTCAAAACCAGGTATATTCTTACGATGTAGTTTATTCCATTCTATGCACTTGCTTCAACATAACCTCCGACAACGAACCTTGACATCTGGCTGGAACAGCAAAATAGAAGCCAGCGTTTGAAGAATATCTGTTGCAATACGGGTCAATTGTATCCTCTTTCACAGATGATACGGGTTCCGAACGTCGCGGCCGAGAATACAGTATTCTTGCTTCGTAGTACTGGGGTCCGGGGTTGAATTGTCTGCCATTGTACTGATTATCCTGACTGCGGCTCCTAACGCGCATACATGGACACATACATGGACACATACATGGACACATACGCATACCATGAAAGGAACTGTAAATACTTCCATTGTTTCCGTGAGTACAGGGCGTCTTGCCTTTAAGTATGTCATGACCTTGATACATTTTTTCTATACGTGTTGTCACTTTGCAAAGCTTAACCTCAGCGCTTGACTCAGCGTGGTTAAGAATTCGAAAATCAGATACCGTCCTCCATGAACTTCACAACAAATGGAAAAAACAGGAAAAGAGGAAAAATATTCAGAGGTGGCTCCATACACGTTGCACGGTCCCGCGAGACTGTCTGCTATAGCCTACGAGTGTACTGCATTTGGAATTACCAACTTCACGGTCCTAGTCCATCGTCCCGTTTTCAAATCAAACACATTATTTAGTGGCAAGGATCGGTCGCGACCCTCACGGTAAAATTAAGTTCAACCTTTACTCAGCCGCGACAGGCAGAACGGCTCTCAACATTTAGGCCAACCGCGTCACTTCCACTAGCGTCATATATCAACCTAATATCTAGCGAAATAATTGGGATGGAGAGCAAGTTATTTTAGATATTCTGCTGAGGTATGCAGGGTGTAACCCACGGGTTTATACAGACTTGCAAGGATTGTAAGGGGGTCAGTTGGAAGCAGCTTCAGGTTGGGGACATGTGGTCGGAAACGTGTACTTCGTACCGAAATTGGTTTCGTTACTGCGGGACGGGTAGGCAACACGCGCGCTGAAATCCTAACCTGATGTTTCACGAGCACCATACCTTCTTCCTTGACCTTACGGGGCTGTCCAGGAACTGAACTTTTGAGATGTTGGAGCGTTCTCCGCATAGACTTGATCTGGCTCCTTCGGATTGTCAAGCTCTTGATCCACTCCAATACGCTTTAAGAGGACGTTACTGTACCAGCGACTAACAAGTGACAGAAGCGGTGCACACGTGGCTTCTCAACCAAGACAAACTTTTTTTTCTTCTGAGGTCACACAGAAACTGGTCTCCTTTTGGACTGTGTGTGTTGAAAATAAGGGTGATGTGGAAAAATGTACAGACTTCAGTAATGTCCTATTTTTTAAAAGAATAGATATACATTCCGGACATTTACTGACTCACCCACAAACAAATATTTATGAAAGCGTAACGAGTATTTAAATAGAACGCCGATCTCAGAAGTCATGGCTGGCGTTTTGCCTACTTGTCAAGCTGCGGTACCGATGCCGATTTCGGTATGAAGGAGACATTTCCTACCACATGTTCCCCCTCTGAAATTGTCCCCTCATGATCCCGCTGCGTCCTCTGAAAGTGCGTATAACTATTCAGTTACTCTCTGTTTAAGCCCCAATAATTTTTTTGCATTTTATCTAAAGTAAATGGTTCGAAATATTCTAGTTGTTTGAAATATTATCATTTTCAAATATGCTTTTCATCTGCAATAAAAATGTGTTTCTTATTTTGATGTCAATCGAAAGTGTTTGAGTATTAAGACCTCCTTAGCGGCATGTTCAAACTGTGCACAGGCCTGCCGTATAATGTATGTTGGAAGGATTATATTGAGTTACAAATTAGATCGAATGTACCCATACCCGCATTACTGCGTAGCAAATGACCACGGCCTTCGATCTGCAGTACTCGGTTCAGCGGTATAGAAGAACTTGTTTTCAAAAAGCGAAAATTTGAACATGCAAAGTATATGTAAAAACGTAGAGTCTTCACTACTGCATGTTTCGACGGCCTACCGCCATCTTCAGATAAGAACACCTAAAGCATGTTTAATTTAAAACCTAGTGAGGCCAGGTTTCATATGCTGTGTAGGTAAAATGAAATGACGTAACAATACCACTGCTTGTTACATTGTCGGATACATCAGTTGATTACACGTGTCTGGTTACAATTGGTAGTGCAGTCGTTACGTGGTTAGCAGACCCCCAAAACATTTAGCACATAATTTATTATAATATTGGACGGCGTAGCTCAGTCGGTATAGCGACTCGCTAAGGACCGGACGTTCCGGGGATAGAATTCCGGTAGAGGAGAATTTTCTGCACCCGTCAAGACCGGCCGTGGGGCCCACCCAGCCTCCTATAGAATGGATACCTGTTAATTTCCGGGGGTAAAGCGGACGAAGCATGGCTTTAACCACCCACTCGTATGCTAAAGAAAGCGAAGGACTGTACCTCATTCTCCTTCTGAGCCTTAATGGACAGGTATAGGACGATCGTTTTATTATAATCTTAATTTACAATACAATTGTATTGCTATATCATCATCATTATCATCATCATATATCTGTCATGGAGTTGGGCCACTTGTTGACCCGTTCCGGTCTCACGTACCCAGAAGTCTGTTCAAAGGTCTACCATGATTCCTTCTGCCAGTTGGGGAGTAGCGTATCATTATCCTGGGTAATCTATTTCGAGGCATTCTATTTACATGTTGTATCCAGTTTCTCTTGTATTCCAGTAATTTGCCCAAAGTTGGTGTTATTTTTAAGTCCTTTGCAATTTGTTCATTTGTTTTGTAATCTGTCCAAGTGTAGCCTGCTGTTCTTCTCATGTATTTCATCTCTGCTGCTGTTATTCTTCTTGCGTCCCTCACTTTAATAGTCCAAGTTTCGCTGCCATATAACAAGACTGGAATGGCTAGTGTATTGTATAGTTTTATTCTTGTTTTCTTAGGAGTTTTTGGGGATCTAAACACATTATTTAAAATGCCTGTAATTTTCAAAAAATTAGTATCATTCCAATTTTACGTATATATGTTTAAAAAAACTTCAACTATATAAGTGCATATATAATGTATATTTATACAGTCGAACTCGGTTATGACGCCATTTTTATGTCGTTATAAACGGGTCTGGTTATTACCGTGGAGTGCACTCGTGTGGTTCACAGTAAGGAATTAGTTGGTACTACAGAATATCTGACGTTGTAGATGAGGTGTCGTATAAGCCGATGTCTTTATAACCGGGTTCGGCTGTGTATAAAATCTGGCTCTGTTATATCTTAAACATGTGTTAGGTGTTTCTTCCTGAAGATGGCGGTTGACTGCCGAAACAAGTAGAAGCGAATATAGTATATCTTGTATATGCATATATATATGTATATATACTCATAGGCCTGTATACTTTATGCAAATTTTAGTTTTCAGTTGAAGAATAAAAGACCAACTTGACTGATGTCACTTGCTATTTTATTTCACTTCGTTTGTGCTCAACATGTTTGGGACATTAATATATCCATCATCAGGAGCTTGCGACTATTCTTTTATTCTTTTATTCTTCACCTATCACAATGATGCACGGTCCAATAAACATAAGATGTTAGTTTTCAGTAACAAGTATCAAATTTTATTGCACGGAATGAACCGTCTAAAATAACAGAACTGTTTCTATCGCTTGTCTTGAATGACGTTGAACTAGCAGTCCTGCCATGGCTCAGGTGGTTAGTTGCCGGGTTTTCATCACGTAGTTCCGGGTTCTGTTCCACCAGTTCATGTGGGTTTGTTGTGGGCATATCGGCAGTGACAATGGGAAAGGTTTAACCGATTTCTACGTTTTTCACATATCATCAGTTCGCCCATGCTTCAGCGTGATTCATCTGCCACAGACGCTGTATAATCTTAGCAGTTGATGGCATCGTTATGTACCACACAAACTGGCATACACACATACACACGTACACACGTACACACATGAACAAAGTGTCCCGCAGCGATAAACGCTTTCCGGGTCTTACTGAAAACAAAATAAGAACGACAGCTGTTACATTCAGGTCTGTGCGTTTATGGAGAGACATGTTACGGTTTCAACTCTGACTGGAATTTCCATCTAGGATTATGCGTAACATTTTTCTTTGTTTCGCGAAATTCATTTTAGAGAACAAATACTTTGTAATGTCTGAAGAGACGTTCCTAACGATGACAGTAAATATCTGAACGTATTTAATAGTGTTTTTGTCATTTTATTCCAATTCTTCCGGCCTAAATTAAATCCCATACAGGTTTGTGCTTTGAACTTTTCGGATTTGATAAACTGCATAATTTAAGACTGCTTATGAGAAATTTGCAGCTATCATGCTGTATTTGTAGATTTACACCAAGCAATCTGGTAGAATTAGCTGAAGTTTCGGAGCAAGGAGAAGATTCCTCTGCAACGTCGGTATACTTCTATCAGACTACACGGCGTCACATGCTAGAAGACAGTGATGCTTAGAATACAGACTGAGGTTATTCTGGAAAACAAATCAGCATATAAGGTAACACGCAATAACAAGGACTTAGTCCATCGACACACAAATTTTATTATAGCATATTTATATTATGTTTAGGCTACACAAAGCAGACATCATCAGGCTGTATGTACGAGAAAATGTTAAAAGAAAATCAAGCAGCTTTAAGTACGTCGTTTTTATTGCGTCCTCTACAAACACAGCGACGACGTCAAGTCTTAATATATACGGTAAAAATAGGTTTGTCCACAAATGTTTTTGTCGTGTTTTTGTTGGTATTGTGGTTTGGAGGTTTGTTCTGCTGTCAGCGATTCTGCAGTTGGACTGATGGCCGCACGTTATCTCGAAGGCACGATGACACACTCTTGCCGAGTTCCGGCCGCTGAATAAACAAAGGCTACTTCTGCCCGGTTCGGCATGAATTTTAGATCGAAGCAACTCAGCCCAGTGCATGGGATAGCACTCCAGTCTGAGCGAGTGAGCATTTGGGGGGGGGGGGGGGGGGGGGCGGGAAGCGCACACAGCAGGTTGGGGGGCCAAAAAACATTTTTTTTCACAAGGAAAGAGAGCCTTCTCTCCG
>Ga0123355_10003077_pt1 | contig 23775 bp, 13 predicted proteins | sample TergutEmb28metaG_3_FD_89872 | JGI IMG/M metagenome (GOLD analysis project Ga0123355, IMG submission 89872) | Embiratermes neotenicus P1 segment gut microbial communities from Petit-Saut dam, French Guiana - Emb289 P1 | ecosystem: Host-associated > Arthropoda: Insects > Digestive system > Gut ... | reverse complement strand
TGGCAGCATATCATGTTGTGTGGGAATGTGTTGTGGAGCAGTGGCTAGGTGTGCGTCTTACGACGCACACCTAGCCACTGCTCCACAACACAACATGATATGCTGCCACAACACCTCGTTTGCTAATACGAATTGAATTGTGAATATTGTAATATAATTTTAGTAAGAAACAAAGCTCCCTGATGATGATCTGACAAGATCGAAACATGTTGGAGTGTTTTAAAGGGTTTCAAAAGTGTTTTAAATGTTTTTGTATGAAATTATATGTGCATTCGTTGGTTGATAAATTGAAGTGATAGAATTAATTAATCAGTTGTTTTTCAGACAGTATTGGCGCCTTCGGAATACATCTCAATATCATCACAATCCTTTCGTATTTTAAAAATATTTTGTCTGTATTTTATCTTTTCTGTGTCTCATTTCGTATTCGGTTACATTCAGAAATTATTGGCCTTTTTAACTATACCTATAACGTCTGCTGTAATATAAGCAAGCTTCTGCATTTCGCCACATAATGTACTTGAGTTTCGTATAATTTACACAGTATACATCGATTATTTCCCTAAGCAGGTTTAAGTTATTTGTAGTTATAATAGAAAAGAATGTGTTCTCTGTGAACTATGAGCAGCGCCAGCTGCATTCAGATCAAAATTTGTCATTATATTTTTTTAAAATACAGGGTTATTTAAAATTATTGTCGGGGTTTTAACAACTTGTCATACACAGTATACTTGAGATAGGAGTATATGTATTTTTTATTTAATACAAAAACACTCCACGTTTTTGTTACATACCTTACAGGCGCTCTTTGAGAATTTCTACATTCATCGATGCAACTACGTACTCCTACCTGAAGTGTGCTGTGTATGACAAGTTGTTAAAACACCGACAATCATTTTGAATAAACCTGTATGTTTTATTATTTGTCTTACATTTATGAATCTCAAATTTTGTATTCCTCTCGTGTTTTTCTGCCAAAGTATTGTACACATGACTCATTTTTCCCCTCACGTTCTATTCGCAAATTTCTTACCACTCTTACAATTATTTATCTTTCCAGTATCACGCAAATTTCAACAGCCTTTAATGTTTGTTTTTTGCAGACCATTATATATATTTCTCTTAGGACACCGGAAATTTGAATTAAATATTTTATCAACCAGGAATGGTTGAGTTATAAGAGAAATTAAAAATGAACCCCCTCTCAGAGAGAAGTAAATTTTACTCTTCCTAGGCAGAAGAGGCCAGCATAAACATAGTGCATCGTGGCTTATGGAGGTTGAAGCAGGATAAAGGAATAGTAAGGCCTGTTCTTAGCGGTCCGAGAAATCCCCATAGGCACGCGCGGTCTATATATCTGGGAATTAAACCCTCGTAATTGGCTCTTAAAGGATGAGAGCCACACTTGAAAGTACAGTTGTAACACAGAACAGTACCTTGGAGACCATCCATTGTTTACACACAATTTAAGGAGGAAATCGAGCCCGAAACTGTTGGACACTTTCAAACCTAAAGTTTCCACTATTTAGAATGCAAATAGTTGCGTGCAGACTGAAATGTCTCCGGTTAAGAGTCAGTTAAGGCCATGGGAGTCGTTTTCAGCTTACTCTACTGTTCCTTGGAGAAAGGAATGAGAATTCTCCACCAAAAAAAACAGTGACCACATAACTAAGTGTGTTCGCGACACTTTGTTAATATCATGGGAACAATTTGCACTGTCGCAGAGTTTGAAAATTATGGGTTGTGTAGACTTGCTGTGGTTTGTTCGTGTAACTCTCCACCAACATATACTCTAATAGTCATCTCATTAAGAAACATCTAATTTTTGCATATTAGGTTACCTAAATATGTTATCTGTACAGCAGAGCGCTCACTGAATAGTTAGTAGTGATTTCAAACGTTTGGACTAAAATAAGTGCGAACCAATGTAACTCGGTTTCTACAGCACAGTACACACACACTCCAAATCCATTACAAAATCCAAAGGCTAATGCTTTGTGGATAAAAAATCGGTGTGCATTGTCATAAAAATAACAACCATGTACGTAAATGTTGTATGCTTTCTTCTGGGTAATTCTCCGGCGTCTGAATTTTATATGCCGACGTTTCGGGACACTCTTGGCTCCAAAATAGCCTGAGCCACTTTGCTCAGGCTATTTTCGAGCCAAACGTCTTCCTGTAGAAATACCCCAACATTCTCAAACCTAGTCATACTTCATACCTACCTGCCTATGAAGATGGAAGAAAGTGTCCCGAAACGTCGGCATATAAAATTCAGAAGCCGGATAATTACCCAGTAGAAAGCATACGACATTTAGGACAGGGCGTAAGTTTGAAATCAATAATAAACGTAAATATTTTGTGCGGCAAGATACATGTCCCACTTTAATTTAAAATGTTCACTCGTAAATAACTTCTTTGCATTAACTAAATCCAACGCTTAGTACCAGAACAAGGTAAGGTCGCCACTGCGCCATCCGTGAGCTCAGTTAAACCAGTCTAAACCGCTCTATCATTAAGTGCATATGGTCTCATCTCCAGCGGCTCTCCGACCAAAATTTTACACAAAATTTTCTTTTTTACCTCACCAAGGACCCTACGTCTTTTGTAAATATCATATTCTTTAATTTTAAAATAAATATTAAAATAACACAATGACATATGGAGTAGGGCCATGGCTCAGTTTAACCCTTTGACGCCTAATGACACCTATAGTGGTCGTACCGCACCGCAAACCTCTAAACGTTATATTTTATACGTTTATTCAACAAATACAGGCACTGAATATTTTAAACATGGTATATACTCTCCGTTTCTTTCTCTTCAAAATACAGTTTGTTTCATAATTCTAACTTATTTGGTTCCTATTTTATTCACATTTTATATACAGCGTGTGCTAAAATTAAAAAAAAATAATTCCGGCGCCAAACGGTTAATAGGCGCTGACTTTCAACGTGGATGTACGAGTTCTATTCCAAACCAGTCTACATGGAATTACGGTAAACACAGTGACACTTCAACAGGCTCTCCTCCAAGTGTTCCGGTTTTGTCCTGTTAGGATCACTCCACCAATGCTCCATATTCATTAATTCATTCATCTGCCTCATAAACTTAGCAACCGAGAAAGTAATTAAATGAATCACTTAAATAATAAAAAACTTGCTAACTTGCATTAAAATTATACAAATATATTTTGTAGGGTTATATATTATGAAGCTATGTTTATATTTACGTTGATATATTCTTTTCTATTTACATAGTTATGAACCTACTGTCGTAAAAAATGAGATAAATTTATTCTAATTTAGATAAGTTTTAAATTAATATCCATGTATGTCTTGAAAATTTATACTACTCGAGATACTTTCTGGGTGATATTTTAGTAACCCGCTAGTATGAATATATTCTCAGACATTGTTAGTTTTAATGTTACTGTTCAAACTTTATGCAAAAATTACTAGTTCCTACGTAGTGACAGTAATAGAGAAAGCCAGTCAGGATAACCACATTCTTCCTTGTCATAACTTTAATGTTTTTGGCTGCCTTTTCTCGAAATTGGTTTCAATTTATTAAGGTTTTCTCAACAAAATTTCGCAGATATTTCTCTTTCTCAGATTTTTGTTTACATACCTACACCACTGATGTAAATATAGAGTTTATTTGTCCAAAAAACTTTACACATATCATTGCGATAGTTACTCTTTTCAAAGAAATGTATATTCAACCAAAACTTCATACAGACTTGTGAAACATCTTGGACGCCAAAATAACAGACCTGTAGATAAAATAATTCTTAATTCATTCCACCAATCTTAGTTTTCACGCCGTTTGACATTTTATATAAATTTTAAACAAAAATTCAATTCTTACCTCAGTGAGAACACAAATTTTGTCCACTGTAAAACACTTTCAGCATGAAAATCTCAAGTTAAATAACCTTTCCTTATTCTACAAATCATGTAGAAAGGATAAACACACGCCGTATCCAAATGTGGTTTTCCTTGGTTTTACATTAGTAGGTACATTTACTAACCACCGGGTGTTATATGGTTGTATATTTTCGCAGCAACGAAGCAACGACTTAGAATTTCTCGTCCTGTAAATTACAAGATATTCGTCCCCCAGTCAGGACGACAGACAGTGAACTCTGCACGACAACTGATTAACTCATACAGGCCCACTACATAACTTGTTTCTTGTTATGATCCCTACGTATGCTGTTTATGCAAGAATTTGTAACTGTATGCATATTCTTATTAAATTCCATAAGCCTTTTGATTGAAGGGAGAATGATCTTTTGTTAACGGTATCTTCTATAGGAAGCTATAGATGTTGCAGAGCTGAACTAAACTTTCTTACAGCCGAAAAATGTCGTTCATTATATTTTAAAATCAAATTAAGAACTTTATATTCTATTTATATAAATTCTACTCCAAATTTTACATTGCTGGAGGTTTTCCAGTACACTTATTTACATTTGTGTTAATAAAATTATCTTCATCTGAGATTTTATGACCTCATAGAAGTTAAAATCATGTCTGTCTTCAGGATGCAATGCTTTGCAGTTTGGCTGATACTTACTGAACTTAGAGAAACCCATTTTCGCCATTTTAAGTCTAAATGCGTAAATTTCCTATCAGACCGTTTCAGAGCTCGTAAATTTTTCTGTCTGACTGCATCAAACTTAAGTTCTATGAAAACCTTCCTTATCATAAATTCTCTTATGTTTCAAAATTTTCACATTCTACATTTTTCAAATTTCCCCCGCATTTGAGGTTCTCATAATTCTGTTTATAAAGACTCAAGTCTTCTGATTTGTTGCGCCGTGAAAACTTGTACACATTTAGGGAATTTCCGAAGTATTGTGGTACCTTCTTGTTAGGAGTGCAACAGTGGTGGAATGACTCAAGACTTTCCTTCGAAAAGCCGGTTGCTGTTAACCAGTTGATAAGGTGTAACATCTCATAAGACCTGATTCTTCCTGTCCTTTCCACATAGATTTTTCCTTTCACTCTGCTTTTAGGTAAATTTTAAACTTAATATATTCTCTGTTATCGATTATTTTCTTCTTTCATTTACATTTTTCTTCTTAAGTTTCTTCTGCCCTTCCATTTGGGCCCTTTTAGAACCATAGACCCCAATTTATTTACATCACCCCTATTGGTCCCTTATCATTCGTAACCCTGGTTATCATTTCACATTTGGCCGCCTACTCCATACCAAGAACATCGGAATTGGAAGTTTTCTCCAAAATATTCGACCAAAATACACTGGCCTTTATCCTATATTCTTATCTTCCAGTCTCTTTGATGTAGTAAAATGAATTTATTACGTAAAAGGCTCTGAGGTCCCAATACTTTCTTACTTGACTGTACTCGCGCCGGAGATGGAAGCCTCTTATCAGCGATACGAACCCAAGCGAGGCAAAGCCAAGCAAGACGTGTTTCGATATTAATGACATAGAGGAGGAACCTTAGGATCTCTACGTGTTGTATGTATGTATGTATATAGAGAAGAGAGACGTTGGAATATTAAACTTTGCTGCTCCGTGTTCTATAATAACTGCACACTTTTCGGAGCAACACTGTTCTATGTCACTAGCAAAGAATTCTGTACATATATTATATACCACCCGTCGTGAAATATATTGGAAGAGAAAAATTTGTATACGAGGAAATTGGTAAAAAGTCCCAGAGAAGTGTTTCCCAAACCTTTTTTTGCCCGCGGACCCCTTTTTGGCTTTTAAAAATAGTCACAGATAATCACATCCTTGCTCACGGCAATAGTATCCGGATGGCAATTATCCGAAACTAAAACTTTGTATCTCGGTACTGATTTTAGATAACTACGAACACATATCAGTGGTATATGTAACAATACAATGCATGATTTAAACTTAATTAAACTGTCGGTCGCTTAGTGGGTACAGGGTGTTTCTTAATTATATATTCTAACAGTAATAAGAAATAAACTCATCGCTAATTGCTGAAGCTCCACGATTATTGTAACAAAACATTATCTGTTTAATTAAAAAATAATAAACTTCGAAATAGCCATTACAGAAATGTGAGTATTTAAGGTTATCAGGGAAGTGGTCGCGGATTGCTTGGGAACCGCAGAGAACGTTTTGGCGATCACTGTCATACAGTAATTTATAAAATATATTTTATTCGAATAATTTCTGCATAAGGTGAAACAAGCAAAAATTAAAATATGAATAAATAATTGTAGAATAAAGGATCAGTTTATCTGCTTAGCCCATGCAAGAATGATTCCAAAAATGTCCCAGTTTTATGGTCTTGTATCCCATTTGTAACTTATTAATATTCGTAACTTCTCCATATTTCCTACTTCTAATCTAGAGCCTGTGAAAGTTTTTCAGATGTATTTGGAGGAATATTTATGATCTTCCTACATACAAAAGTTCACATTCCTAACTCTGATGGCCAAACAATTTACTTCATTAGACCTACGCTCCGTACATTACACATATGTCGCTCCTGCGCGTCATTTTTCCAAATTATACAGAACAAAAGAGAAATAGCCAAAGCTGCAGTACCCTACATTTTACGCAGTATTAGTGTAGCTACAAATTTATAATTTCGCTCGAAAGTCACAAGAATATCGAGTGTAGGAGGAAGTTCAATATTACGAATTTAGCGTGAAATTTAATTTCTAACCAAACAACATAAAAACCTGTCAGTTGATTAAAATGTTAGTGTGAGGAAAATCAGACAGAAACATGCGCACACGATGTCTTCTTCATTAACATAGTCTCAACCTGTCAGACGTGTACCCAGTAGCACAACTGCGTACGTCTCTACTCACTTACTTAGTTATTTCAGCAGTTAAGGGAAACAGTACATCTGAAGGACATATGACACTACTAACCTTTTGGCGCCGGAATCATTTTTTTCAATTTTAGCACACACTGTATATAAAATGCGAATAAAACAGGAACCAAATATGTTAGAATTATGAAATAAACTGCATTTTGAAGAGAAAAAACGGAGAGTATATACCATGTTTAAAATATTCAGTACTTTTATTTGTTGAATAAATATATAAAATGTAACGTTTAGAGGTTAGCGGTGCGGTACGACCACTATAGGGGTCTTTAGGCGTCAAAGGGTTAATATTGACTCACAGAGAGCATTTTGTCTCTTCATTATGATAACGTAGCGTAGAAAAATTGACGAATCTTTATTACAAGGATAACAAAAAGCCACGTCCTTTCTTCATCATGAATGTTAAGTGCGTATTATTTTAAAATAAATATGTTACTTTGGGACCAGCCTCGTGGTCTAGTGGTCAGAGTCTCTGACTACTAATCATGAGGTCCCGGGTTCGATTTCCGGTTCTACTGCGGGAATTTTCTCTGTAGGGGAGGATTCCCGTGGTGACCATGGTCTGGGTAGGTTAGTAGAATTTAGGTTTAAGGGCCCTCCTGGCACTGCAGCCTCCTATATCACCACTCGTATCATCGGGACAACGTAACCGCGCCTCATAGGCGTCCCAACCTCAGAAGTCGGTTACAATTCTGCCATGCCTATGAGGGAAGACCACGAAGTCCGCAAGGACATGTGGAGCATTGGGGGAAAAAAAAATGTTACTTTGGAACAGGAGCTAAAAATATCTTGCTGATAATTGCCTATGTGTGTCCTTAATGATGTCTTCGGACCGAAATGCTTTCAGCTAAATGAAATGTACGGATTTGTGTACTTCTTCTGTTCTTATAACAATTAAGTCTTATATTTACTATTTATTGCATTACATATTATAGTGGATAGCAAGTTATGGGCAGGACGTGTAAAATAATCAGTTCATAATTTCATAATTTTACACGACTAAACTTTGTTTCCGCCTCTGAATTATTCTGTACCGTCAATCAACACCAAATCATGGCTAATTAGTTGACCACAGGGAATATGTAGATCGGTATTGATCGCTTCGCTTCCATTAGGCATTAATCGAGAGCACATGAGAGTGTGAGGTTTCGTACGACTTGAGGAAAAGTCGAATGGAGGATTAAAAAAGAAACTAAATGCAGAAAAGCAATAAAGGCAAGGAAAAAAAATTTTGAGAGGGCAGGGAAGGATAAGAAAAGTGCTGAATATCTAATTTCTTATTGTTGATGCAAGTGTAATCTCTAGGAAAGGCGTCTTGTCGTGAGGAGGATGCACGGAGTAAAGATGTGAAACCTGTCAATCACAGCTAATGTTTATATTATATTATTATGCAACATTAACGCGGCATGTTTCGGCTTAAGTAAAAATACGCGTCAGACTAAATTACAGTAACACGGAAGTGGATTAATGTAACTGATGAATAAGAAACCAACTAGATGTCACTTATTATATTATTGTACTTCTTATAGGCTCAGCATGTTTCAGGCACTACTATACCCACCATCAGGAGCTCGCGACTATAATGTTGTTTACCACATTGGTCGTTTCATTCTTCGTTTGCTGTAGGTTGGAGGTTAGGTGCGGTTAGATTGGAGTAGTGTCTGTTATTTGATGTTTATTGGACCGTGCATCATTGTGATAACTGAAGAATAAAAACCAACTAGATGCCACTTATTATTTTATTGTATTTCTTATAGGCTCAACATGTTTCAGGCACTACTATGCCCATCATCAGGAACTCTCGACTATAATGGTGATTACCCCATTGGTCGTTTCTTTCTTGGTTTGCTGTAGGTTGGAGGTTAGGTGCGGTTAGGCTGGAGTAGTGTTCGGGCTGCAGGCCAAAGCCGGAAGACCGGACACTACTCCAACCTAACGGATTGTGGTGGGAAGACTGGCCGGCAGACATCACTTGGAAGACATAAGTGTAAATGGGAGAACAATATTAAAATGGATCTTCAAGAACTGCTATGGAGACGTAGACTGGGTTGATGTGACTGAGGATAGGGATAGGTGCCGAGCTGTTGCGAATGCGGTAATGGACTTTCGGTTTCCATATAATGCGGCGGAATTTCTTTACCAATTGAGGACTTGTTAGATTCTCTGAAAGGAATCTGCTCCGTGCAGTTAGTAAGTTATTTAGTTAGTTTGTTGTTTAGTTTAGTCTGATGATGGCTTTTTATACTTAAGCCGAGACATGTTGCATTAAAGATATATAATAATATGACATAAAACTTAGTAGTTTACTGACGAAATCCACCCCGCTAATCTCTAAGTGAAATATACGAAAATTAATTCCATTTTTGACAGATTCACTGCAAGAGGTCCGTAACCTTTTGAGAAATGAGTCCAAATTTGAGTCCTTTTAAATATGGTCGTCATTCTTGGCGTCCAGCAATCCTCTCCCCCTCTCGGGCGCTCTTGACCAGACCTTATTAAGCTGTGATTCAGACTTCTGTAGTCGTAGTCAACTTGGGACCTGGTCTCTGACGTCAGTTTAAGGCTGACACTCAGAAAAAATTTGCATTTAATACGGACTTAGAGACAGCAGTCCACCGACATCGGCACACCGTCGCCAAAATACCGACACACCGACAACGGAACTCAAACACAAGTACACCGACACCAAAACCAACATCAACACACCGATACGGATCATATCTTTCAACCTTTTACACATCCATGGTCGAATGTTAAGACTTTAAACTAACTTTCTGCAAAATTCTGTTTCTTTATGTCGCATTTGTCTTATTTAAGTCGTTTCGCCAATATCAACATGCCGGCTGTTTGTCCCATTTACGCTGTTACAATAAAACCAAATAAATTTGAGAAATTAGTGCATCTATTTGATTTTATTATAAGAATTTATCACGATGCACGGTCACCTGAACGTCAAAATCCATTTATGTTGGTTTGTGAAAGAACAGAAACACAACCTGGGCGTGAGAAGCAAGTATGTTTGTACCGTAAATTTTATTTGCCCTTGAATAGAGATAGCGACTTTCAACGAATTCACATATTTTCTAGAAAATTTCCTCTTTTCTTGTTCGTTCTCCATAAACATGACCAAGATGGCATTGTGCTGAAATTACTAGCAGCATTTATAACGTTCGGTGACGTAAGTCGTCCAAAGAAGTAGGAAATTTGTTAAGATTATTGACATCCATAACAATAATGTTATTACTTTTCTTATTAATAAATAACTTATCAATACTTGTGGCTTATTAGCTGTTGTAAATAATTAGACTATTAATTATGTTCACGCAGACGGTAATGCTGTGACTGGTATTCTTTCTCTGTAAAGTAAAGTAAAACAGTCCAATTACAGGCCTGGAGTGGTCCAGAGGGTTCCAGGAAGTTAAAGTTCCCAGATTTCATGACAACGGCACAGGATGGTGGTAGGTTGTCAGCCTTACGAACCGACCGCCTTTACCATCAGGAAATGTTCCTGGTACTCATTTCCGTTAGAGGCTGAGTCGACCCCAGGACCATAGTGCGATCGGAAGAATTTTATTTCAATGAAAAATTCCAATGACAACGGCTGGGATCGAACCAGCGACCTTCTGATTTGTAACACAGCACCTTAACCGGGGATTCAAAATAAGACCGACATACATCCCTAGCATGACAGACGTAGTGCATATCTTTTCCCGGCCTTCTTAGGTAAAACGTCACTGACATCTCATATCAGACCAAGAACTCTTTAGTCTACATCTTTCCAATACGTCATTTACTGTCATCCAGCAGCTCAGCGCTACATAAACTGGAATAAGAACGGCACTAAATAAACTTAACTGAGTTCCTGGACAAGAAATAACATGAAAAACACTTAAAAAAAAACTTCACAGAAAGGAAAAAAAACACTCATCTGAAGTATTGCAATTACCAATTCCGTTATCAGCTTCAGAAGATAACTTACGAAGAGTAATTAAAGACTGAGTCGGTACAAAAGTACACAGAAGAAGAGCTGCATAGGTCTATATATGATTGGCTCGGTGTGTTTATTCGGAGAATTTTTAAAAATACACTTATCGGAGACGTTCTATTGGGACTGCACAACTTAATAGCTAGAAATATTTTACGTTTTCAGAGTGAAACCCAAGTTTTGAGGAAAATAGAATGGAAAAATAAGGAGTTGCATGTATGAGACGTCTTTTGTCACCGATAGGAGAGCAAGTTTACGCTATTACGGAGTAGCAAACGAAAAACTAATATATATATACTGCAAACTGAGGATACTGAATGAGAAGTAAAGGGCTTTATGTAAACTGGACAAGATAAAGCGAGTTATTAAGAATCACAGCAAGTGTAATTTCTTGTGCATAATTCTAGAATCCGGAAGGATGGATGAAGATTCAGAAGTAGATGGTTAGACAAGTTTTAAAATTTCTAAAATTGTGAAGGATTTCGTAACAACCATTTCCTCAGCTACAAGAAAAAATAGATGAGGAGGGTGAGGAGGAGGAGGAGGAGGAGGAGGAGAAAGAAGAAGAAGATTAGAATAAAATCACGTTTCTCATACTTTAGCTACTCTCAAGCAAGTGTAGGTGCGTTTTGTGAAGTCTGCGTTTTGCTTCTGTTCAAGCAGACGGGAAACATCTATTTCACAATTTATAGCAGTCATTGCCTCCTGAAAACAAAGACACTAATTTCTCATGGCCCACTGTTGTACGGACTTCCGAGTAATAACAGTGTCAGGCAGTGAGAGGATTCAGCGAGATGTACAGGGGGCTCCGCTCTGCTTGCCTTCAAATTAATCTCTCCCCACCACCACCCACAGCCGCCATCTTGCTTATTAAACAAACAACGTCAGAAGATGAAGGCTGAGGCGCAATTCGTATCGTGCAAAATTGTGCCATATTGCATAAGACTGTTTTGTGCACATCTGGATGTAGGCCCAAGCGTCGATTCCTCAAGAGTTTAGGAGGTGTAGAATTTTGGTTTTTATGTATTCTAAAATGAAAGTCTTCTAAACAGTCACACAAACATTGTGATACATGCAACGTTCCTTCACATAATTATGCGTACTTTTGCTATGAGTAAAAGCAGTCCGTTAGAACAATATTCCATTAATCATATTACACATAATATTCGAACAAAAGTGACATATCGCATTTTAAAATTTTACCCCAGAGTCTGTTTTAAATAAGAGTTCATAGAAATATCAAACACAAGAAAGTATTTTAACTTTGTGTTAAAGCTTAGTATTCACATTTTACAATCTACAATTGATGAGTGACGATCAATGTAAGGCACTAGAACTGAGTAACAGAGTTGTCACCTGAAGGGGGTCATGTTTCAGTTCTGTTTGCAGCCACGTTGCTTAAGAGAAGAGAGATGGAGAGATCGGAAGAGAAGAAGAGAGTATTATGTTTCGCGAAGTTGATTGATGAACGGGCGACCATGTTTCATCTTCGCCTCGCTCCCATAATTCCAGTTTATGTAGCGTAAAGTTGAAATTAAACTTGGGCCCCAAATGAAACAAGTTTAAATTAAAGTGAAGTTATAATTTAAGATGGCGCTTGCATAAGGGTTCTTCACAAACAGGCACTTGTTCATCAAGAGCTCTAAATCATCTGCTCTCCGATGTTCATGTTAGAAGGATTTGCTTTTCAAGATGTTCAAGTTGCTGAAATCTCATTCGTGTATTTTAATATTTAAACTTACCAGGGATTTGCAAAATATAATTTTTTTTCTTTGTTTAATGGGACCGGATTATCAACACGTGCTTTATTTAAACAGTGTAAAGCCCAGTGGTCAGTATTTGTATCACCAATTGGAGCACACATTCCGCTGTCGGATGTAACATATGACTATCACAAAACAGCAATTATTTACATAAAAAATTAACCGGTTTTGATGTTTTACTAACCGTGCATCTCAGTATAATCTTAGTAATTAACCAATTTAATGCAAAAAATCTTGTTTTATAATAATTTTATTATATGCCTCTACATGTTTCGAGCACTATGTGTACATCATCGGGAGGTCAAAATTGTATTATATAGCATCTGGTATCATCACACCTGTAGGTGGCCGTCCGGTGTAATGATACCAGATGCTGTATAATACAATTTTGACCTCCTGATGATGTGCACATAGTGCTCGAAACGTGTAGAAGCATATAACAAAATTATTATAAAACAAGATTTTGTGCATTAAGTTGGTTAATTACTAAAATTAACCGGGCTTTCTTCCAAACGGAAGATCCATATGACCCCTGTGAGGTAAGAGATAAGTCTCTATAAGGAACGTAAAGTAGATTAATTTCATTCTTCAGGGCATTAAATGATATATGATGGACAAAGTAAAATATTCTGTACGTATGTACTCTATAAATAAATGATAGGAATTTTCGCAAAAAAATATTTATTAGAAATATCTTTTTTATTAACCGAATTCATTAACGGCACCTGCACATCAAATTCCCCGTATGAATTCCACGATTTTTTTCAAATATTTCTCACAGAAACTACATCTGAAGGCACGCATCTTTCAAAACGGCAATGCTGGTGTCACAGATAACACTATCCGGACAGACATGCAATCAATCCCTTTCCGCAGCATATCTCTTTATCTCTCTCTCTCTCTCTCTCTCGAACATCTCAACTGTCTACATTTTTCTGATTCAAGAATGATATAATGTAAAGCATTATTGGTATCACAATGCATGCATTCTTGGCTACATTCAATAACTGTGTCAAAGGTAAATCTTTATACACTTCTCATTTCGTTGATTATAGCAATTTCAATAGAATCTCGTTACTTTTACAGGGCCATAATGTTCTATTTTTAGCCAGAATGTTTGGAAAACATGGCGTCTCCCGACATCTCTCTCCGTTAATTAACGGAATCAAAATTGTTTTCCTCTGTGTATTTTATGGTTGTGGCTCCTTCTACTGTACTATGTTTGTCACTTGTTTATAGACTTGCAGTGTTTGTCTGATTCCTCATTCAAACAGCACATTAACAAGGCCGTTCCGGCTTTACGCAATTCACGGAGTAGGAAATTCAGTATATAATTTCATAATATTCCTTACGAGATTCTAAAGGTTAATCTTTATGCCGTAGTGGTTACTGTTTAAACCGCCAGGTTTAACACTAAAATTTTCTGTATTTTGTCCAGACAGTTCATTTATGTGTGGCCAATAATTCTCCCAATGAATTTCCCATATACAAAGTTCCACAAAAATCTGCCCGATGGGAGTTGTTCTGTACCTTGAGTACACACAGAAGTGAAAGACCAAGATAATAGACGCTTATAACAATCGAAGACACCTGACAACATTTTTATCCTCGACTGTATTTCCAGGCCCTCTTATAATACAGCAATCATAAGACAAACTTTATAATATTTTACTACTTGTTCGAAGATTGACTTTACATATGCTAAAGTAGCCTGAAATGGTGATGAACTGTAAATACAAACCTGCACAAAATAATTCCCAAGTAACTTAAATGGACGTAACATTCTCTTACCAAGACTTCACAATTCTGGCAACAATTATCTTTCACTCATAAATACTAGCCTACAACAGACTGATAAATTAACGACAGTTTAGAAGTAAGAATTTTGTATTTTGGGGGAATCATACAAAAGTCCTGGCCCGTAGGTTGCTACCCTACAGACTTCAGCCTTTTCGTTCAGTCGTTAGCGGAATGTTCTCCAGTAACTACCAATTCCTTCCACTTAATTACCAAATCGCCGTGGGCAATATAATATATGGACCTTCGGGTAGCAAAACTTTGTTAAGTAAACCTGTAAATATAAGTCGTGTCTCTGTGTAGATATCGGAACTGTTGGGGTCAACGGCCTAAGCTTAGAGGAAGGAAAATCCAAACCTGAAAGTTTTAGGTTTATATTTATTTTTCTGGCACGTTAACATGACGATAACATGACTGAACATGATCCTGAGCCAATACCATAGACATGTTCCGGAACTAGTTCAAAGGAACTGGATGAAATTCTGAATCACTTAAGCGCCACTGGACACGTGGCCGTACCACTCCCTCTTTCTTCTCCTTCTCAAAACTTGTTTATCCAACGTCTATTTCTTTCCTACCACTTCTCTGGATTCACCTCAAAAATTCTGTCCCTTACTGTGCCTTGCGGTCCCTTGCTATCACTTGCCCTTCACCGCGTTACAAAAACCGACATAAATTTGAAAGTAGTAGGTTTTGATGGCTTGTGTAGATAGAGTTCACGAATTAATGTGGTGTGTAGTGACTGATAAAAGTTTGTAAATTCGAAGAAATATTAATATAAGTTTAATCGAATGTGTCCATATAATATATTTAATATAAATCTTTAAAATTCAGCTCCAAAAAGCCGTTGTGCCTGCAGTAACTTGAACTATGAATAACTTTGTCTAGGTTTATCATCATTTGTCTCTTTTCTAGGTTACATAGTTCCTTGTGAAAACATTAGAAAAGATTGAAGGCATTCGATTCACACCAAATATAAAAAGGTTTAATTTATTATTGTTATTATTATTATTATTATTACTCTTATTGAGTAGATCTACCGTCCATGATTGGGACAACTTACTGATTAACACCAGGTTATTAGAGTCGCAAGATTCGTCATTAAATAATGCGATAATTATGCAGAAATTTTTTCGTATTTAGACACGCATATTTAAATCTGTCGTAATATCTACTTCTGTCTGTTATCAGAGCTTTCTTGGCATATTTTAGTATTTTCTTATAAGCTATCTCGTCTTCCAGTCACATTTTATTTAAAAATTCCTTTCTCCTCTTTCTAATTTCTAAGCACTTAATTGATATGTATTTGACTTCTTCGTCACTGTCACATAATGGACGTCATACTCTGTGTCTTCCAAATGTGATTTTAATAAAATATGTATGTACTTTGGATAATCTTTGATAACTGCTTGAGTGCATTAACAGTATTCCGCCATCTAAGAAGTGTTAAAGCCAAAACTTGTACATCTCAAGAACGAAATGCATGTGACCGTGAATATCAGCTCACAGAAAAAAAATTCTTAATAACACTGTGATAAGCACGGTAAATGATTTTTGAAAAAAACAACCCACTTCTGCTAAATGGAATTCTACATACAAAATCCTTTGTAATTCAAAGCTTTTGAATTATCGAAGACCGTAAACCTAGTTCTGACTGTGATTTTCATTGCACGTAAAGTTGAACAAAGCAACCAATTTTGTGGTCAGACGTAGAAATGAGCACTAAGAAGCCAAAGGAAAGTCAAGAGCAGTTGTGAAGCCACAAACGTGTTCCTTTTGTAAGTTCCTTTATAGAATACTTGAATCGAATTCATAAACTAATTGTTAGATAATGTCTGTCCGTCCGATTGCTTGTCTCATGTACAGAATTATTTAAAGTGCGTTGATTTACATTTGTCACCGAAATAGTGTGTAGAAACAATTTGTTACGCAAGTTTTATATTGACTAATTAAATCTGTAGTGATTTATATGAGTTTCTTATGTGCTTTGTACAGCATTTTTACATTTATTAAAGTCGTTTTACCGTGTCGAAAATTTGGGCATATTATGCAGTAAAATAAAATGAATTAAAAGTTACAAAATAAAATCCCATTAAGATTTCTTTCTCCCTATAATTATATTAGGTATTTTAAATACTCCATGAAATAGAGACAAAATTTCATGACACTACAGATTGTAACCATCCGGCATCCTACAGTTTGTTTACAGTACGGCAGTTAGTCGTTGTGTCTGTGTTTTAGTTTAGTGAAGATTTTCGTCCTTCCACGAATTATCTTAGAATGAACAAGTTCATATCCGTGACAGAATACATTTTCTATTTCTCATCTTAGGTACGTTCCCTCTGTATCACTAATTTTGAGAGAAAAGTTAAAATAATTTTCATAGTATTCCTGCGTAATACGATACATAACTTTATAATCTTTTCTCTGGACACCACATGTCTCTCTTGATCTATGCATGTGAAACTCCAGCTGTGTAAACTAAGAGGTTTTCGTGTGTGAAGGGTTTTTGTATTCTTGTCAATTTGCCAATCCTAAAATTTTACGTCTTAGAATTAAATTAATAGGTAGGGTAATTACAGTCAGTAACACAACAATGTATATCTAATTGATGTTTATTAGAAGATGATAAAAACTACATGTTTCGGCCAACATTGGCTCTCATCAGGTTTTCATCCGAAATATTTTTAACTGTAAGAGTGTTTATATAAAGCATGCAGCCCCGCATCGATGCTGAGATCTCATCATCGAGGATTTGGAGTTATATATGGCATATAGCCTGGGTGCGGGGCCTAGTGATGTGGGCAGTGAGCAATTGGGGTGGGGCGTTGCTTTGTAGGTTAGTGTTCAGTTTTGTCACGTTGTAGATTCCAGTGCGGGTCATTCAGCAAAATGTCTCTCCTTCGTATGTAACTGTCGTCGATGGGGTGTTGCTTCTTGGGTTCTTATCTTCTAATAAGCATCAATTAAATATACATTTTTGTGTTATTGACTGTAAATACCCTACCTATTAATTACTCCACACAACGGGGATGGCACATTTCAGAATTATAATTAAATATTCTAAGAAAAACTCTTTGCCTTATGTTTACATAAATTCGCTTTTCTTCTAATATGTATCGTAAGCCATGTAATGGCAAGATAGTTACAGACTGTAAATTTAAGCAAGTAGAAGGAAGCTGTATTGTTCTGTTCAGTACACACTTTGCCAGGAGGTGCCAGGATGGTAAAATAATATCCATCGAACAGAATATCTGTTCTAAGGACTAGAACCCAAGACCTGCCAAACAAGAATCAGGCGTACCAACCACTTCATGGCTTTCGTTTGTGTACAGTCGAAACCTAGATTATGGCGCGAGTTTGCTCAGACACTCGAGACGTTTTTTGTTCTGTTGGTCTTTTTCATAGCTAAACAATCTGCACCAGCAAATATTTTCTCACGCAGTTACAAGGAAGAAAACAACCAATTTAAGAAACCTACATTATGCAAATTTGGGGGACCGCGGTGGCACAGTGGTTAAGGTGCTGTGCTACAAACCGGAAGGTAGCTGGTTCGATTCTAGATGGTGTCATTGGAATTTTTCATTGACATAATTCTTCCGATCGCACTATGGCCCTGTGGTCGACTCAGCATCTAACAGAAATGAGTACCAGAAATATTTCCTCGGGGCAAAGGCGGCCGGTGCGTACGGCTGACAACCTTACCACCACCCTGTGCCATTGTCATGTAATCTTGGAACCTTAACTTCCTGGAACCCACTGGACCAGTCCATGCTTGTAACGGGACTGCTTTACTTTTATATTATGCAAATTTAGCAGCGGTTATAGCTTAGACAGGATAGCGATTAGTTACGGGCTACAATATACAGTTTTCGAATTCTTGCAGCGTCTGAGGTTTTCTCTCCGTTCAAAAAGGTTCAAAAGGCCTGTGACCCCTACCGAGACTATTATTCAATCGTACTTGAATACTTTCCGAGAATAATCGACGGGGCCGAGGTTAAGAATAAGTGGAGCTACACGCCTGCTTCTCCATACACCCGCATGGCATGCACAGGGACAATTTCTTTATCACGCGAATTTCTAGCAGTGCTAAAGTAACACATCAAATCGACGAATATACAGAAAGGGAATAACACAAAAAGTATCAGCAATTCGCAGGCACTGTGTTTGAACCTGAGTGTCATATAAGACCGAATTCCCCCTCCACACCCCCATTTTCATCATTTTAATGAGATGCGGTTTCTAGTCCTGTCGTTGAGAGGCATATCGTAGGACACGATCTAATTTAGGATTCGGTTACCATCGAAACAGGCTTCCCATTATTAGGAAATTTGAGAGGGACAGAAACAAAAAAAATCTGTTAATTTTCCAACATCACTTCTACGTTAATTTCGAGATGTAAAAGGCGAACTTTCGCTCTTATTTAGCAGCCATATTGGATAAGTTTTTGAGGGTTGAGGAAAGGAACCAAGGGGCAGGTGATGGGTTGGAGGAGTAAGGGGCATCCTAGAGTACATAGATACTGCTTGGGGGAGGTGAGAGGTAGTAAGACAAAACCTCGGCTTCCTATTGGTTATATGAAGGTTCGGAGGGCGTGCCATAAATTCTTTTTCCTTTGTCAAGAAAAATTCTTGAGAGTACGACGTCGACGGAAGGCGTCCATGTGTCTACCATTTTCCCTTAGTTCCTTCCATTCCCCTCGCAGCGCAAACATCCCAACAAGCTTTCGCCTCACGCCCCTGTCTTCCGCCCCCGACGCATGGCCCTTCCCAGCTACAGTTTCGTGCAGACGCCTTGCAAGCAGAAATGACTAAGTCCATAGGAAAAGACTTCATCTAGAAAGAAAAACGCCAGCTTGAAAAATAAAAATTTACATAAGAAGTTACCCGCAAACCACAGAGCAATTTGATCCTCATAAGAGGACAGAAAATCTTCAAGAAACTCTATGTGTCTATACTACATGGCTTCGTGTTTTGTATTTTGAAACAGAAGAACCTAAGACACTCTCGCGCAATGAGTGTCAGAACTGAAATCAAAATGCAAAAGTGGGAGCAGTCAGTTTCTACAAATACCTCACAATTTCTTAAGAATGAAAAGAAATATCTTTAATACAGCAGCAAAACAAGACACGCGAAGAATGGCAGCAGTAAATCGTCTATTAGAAGATTTGTGAGTGTTTGTACGTCGCCGTGTGTCAGCGTGTTATTTTACTATGACGTAACACGTCTTTGCAACAAACGTCACTCTTGTATTCCAGAGACCAGAACTAGAGAATAGTGGAGTGGTGGTAGGAAGGGCTTCAGAAAGCAGCATAATTGAGCTTATTTGTAAAACGTACCGGTAGCAAATTTCAGAGGAAAAATTACTCTGGGACGCAAACGTAATACGTTAAACTTTCAGTTTATGTTCAAGCAAAAATCAACAGAAAATGTAAAGCTGTATACCTAAAAGCTCTAACGAACAAGTGACCAAAAATAATTACTGTGGTACACACAGGTTAGCATTATTGTGGACATTGCTTTCTATGTACATGTGTTTTGCAGATTCAAAATAAACGTTTTTACAAATATCTTGTATTTTCTTCTTTTGACACTGAACCTTTGTAACCCTTAATGTACGTAAGTCTACCTACCGATTCATCCATACTTTCGTCTGCCCTTCAATACTGGCAAACCATGCTAAGGAAATAGTCTCTCAGAACCCAAAGCTATAAGGCTGAATCTTCGTGTTGTCTTCGAAAAAAAATACAAACACTTTTATCTAATTATACTTAGGTGGTAACTATAATTTCCATGGTTGAAACGGCCGTAACGTCTTGAATGAAGCAGCTAATGGCAGGAAAAACTGTTTGATTTCAAGGATATCAAAAAATTTAAGATTTTTCCCAAATAGAATGTCTCTTTCTTGAAAAGGAAATCGTTGTCTACGTAAGCTTGACCTAAAGGAAAAGTAACGTTTTTTGTTTCAAAACAACCATTCACTAAAACTGAAAGAGGTGAAAGGTATTCTACATAACTTAAAGATGTACTAATGTATGAGAAATTCAGAAGAAACACAATTTTGCCTGCTCTTTCGAAACCTCTGAACAGAAACAGAAGTATGCTGAGTAGTTGATTCAAGTTCTACATTTGAGTTAATGATTAAGGAAAAGAAGTTTTTAAAACGCCGTTTTAGTGATTTATTTGAAAACTATGATTTGTCATCTTATGCTTCATCAGAGAATTGTATGCAGTAAAAGTTTTCTTGAAAGAAGAACAGAAAGAGTAACTAAGTCAAAATAACGGAACCGCCTGAACGGAATAGAATTTGAAAAGAGGAGAATTAATGCGTTCATTTTCACACAAAATAAATTACCAAATTTATTAGTAGGTGAATACATTCAGAAAAAAATTTGTTATGAAAAGCATATTTTATTATTTTTTTTTATTTTGTCACAAATTTCTTGTCCAATTTCTGAAAAACTACCGTGTTGATGTAATTCAGAACACAAATGGCAGTTGTGCTGAACTGTTGTCCCGCATTGTAGCAGTGGTTCTGAGAAACTGTCTATTTTCGATTTACAAAACAAAAGCTAGTCAATCCGTAGTCGGTGTAGCAACTCGTTAAGGGCCGGACCGTCGAGGGATCGAATCTAGTTGGATTTTCCCCACCCGTCCACAGTCTTAACTTTTACAGCCCTTGCGTCCTACTGTCTAGGACGCTAACCTCCAAACGTTGCATTTAATGTATTTATTCAACAAATATAACAAATATAGTTACTGAATATTTTAAACATGGTATATACTCTACGTCTTTTTCTCTTCAAAATGCAGTTTGTTTCATAATTCTAACATATTTGGTTCCTGTTTTATTCACATTTTATATACAGGGTGTGCTAAAATTAAAAAAATAATTCCGGTGCCAAAAGGTAAAACAAATTCTTTTAAAATGGGTAACGGGTCCCTTTCTCGGCGATAAGGCAGCCAAGGCGTGGCCCAAACAATATGCCCCCATCTATCGCCGAAGTCAAATGAAGAGTAGAAATGTACCTATACTTCCACCCTCCCACCCCATAACCCCAGGCTTTTATGGCCTCTTCTAGGACGAAATTTGCCTTTCCCTTGCCTGCCTTCATACAATTCCCTTTAGCACAACAAAAAGAGACACCGGTCCCTTTGCAGTTGTTCGGCAGCAAGTCAACAGACTAACTGCTTGTGTTCAGGCAGAAGGCTGGATTAGGATACGGACGATTCTTCTGTTGACCGAGAAGAACTTGGATATATAAAGTGTGAAGAAAGGGGAATAAGCAGATTTCACGTTTCGTTCAAACTGTTAGTTCTAAACTACGAATGACTTTCTATGCCACGTTAGAGAATGAAATCGTCCTGCTCTAAAGCCTTGTAAAAAATAAAAAATGAGAACAGAAAAGAACGTGTTGACTTCCTTCAGTTGGTGTCCTAACAAATACCAACGTAAAAGTCCTATTATGTCGCTGATTCTTGACATATAGAATACTAATCAGTGATCTGAGCCGATATCCTCAAGCACTGAGGTGAGAAAAGTTCCATATCTAAAGGTAATAATTTTTAATCAACCGAGAGTAAACAATACGATATGAAAGCTGTTTCAAAGGACATGAAAGTTGGTTAGTTTCATTTGTGCAGGTTAGAGTATAAACCACGCTGTGCGTTTCTAAACAGAGTCCATTTCTTAGATAAGGTAGAATTATTCCTTATTCAAAGTACAGAAATAAAGAAATAAATTTAATTTTGTTGGTATAAGTTTGAACACTTTCATATGAATTCGGAAGCTGGAGCTAAGGAAAGAAGAAATGAGATGAAATTAGAAGGCAGATAAGCTTTCAGACAAAAGAAAACACCTTGAGAACTCTTCAGTGCAATGAACACAGGAGATAAGAATGACATGAAACATGTGTATGAAGGATGTACAAAGTAAACCCCCGTATATCTAACGAAGCACAAGGAACCACACAGAGAAGATTCCAATTTCACTACATGTTATCCTCAGTAGAAGTAGGAACTGTGGACACAAATCAAGACTTACGGTTGATATACATCATGTATCGTCTGTAAGCTTTGATATATTTTCGCGTCGATACCGCGTGACTTAGCAGAATAATTGGACGTCTACGAGGACTGGATATTTGGGAGGAATTTGCTGCGGTCAAACAACTTGGATCCTAAAACAGTCCACTTTTTTAAGCCACCTGCAGTCGAGAACTCTACGTTATAGTCTCAATATGAAGTCTCCTCTGGAGGAGATTTAGACTACTGGTTTCTGGAAATCATTCTGGTAGAGACACAGAAATTTTGGAAGGTCGTAATAATCCCAAATAAGAATACAGAGTTCACCAATTCTGCTGGTGTTTGATTTGAGTTATAGGGACCACTAAACTGCATCGCATTGCAGGGAGTATTAATGTACAGTGTCTGCCATGGGAAAATCAAACCTCACGTATCTTCCTGTATTACAAAAACTAAACACTTCTTTCTATCTGGTACAGAAATTTCGTGTTTCTGTTGAAGCCAAGAATTAAAATAGATTCATGAATACTCCTAGTTGGATACTCTCATTTTTGACTTGAGTCAAGTCTGCATCCCACACCTATTTCTCCTAGAATCGTCCTAAATATTTCCTACTTTCTACGACAGAGAGATAGAAGAATTTTCATCATTACAGTTTTCATGTAAACACCTAATCTTCTGTTAGCATCGTTCAGTACCCCACAATGCAGAAAACGTTCACAATTTTCAACCAACATCAAGAACAACATTCTTACTTAGATACTTACATTGTACTCGTAGCATCAGTCCGGGATCGAATCCCAGTGGGGACGAGACTTTCGCCCGTCCAGACCGGCCCTGGGGCCCACACAGCCTCCTGTACAATTGGTACTGAGTCTTTCCCGGGGATAAAGTGCGGCCGGGGCGTGCTGCTGACCACTCACCTCCTTCTAGTGCCGCGGTCATGGAACAGTCGAGCTATACCTCTACCCACCCTCTGAGTCACACCGGGCCTGTAATGGGATCACTTTACCTTACTCTTAACATCACAGTTTGTGCTCCTACATATGTCAGTCCACACAGTTCATCTTCAGCAACTGATAAATATCTAAGGAAGAACACTGTGCATTTTGTTGGTTGAGTGACGTGAACTGGTTACGGACAGTGCGAGTAACGTAAGAGATGGACCGGAGCACATTCCAGTCACAAAAACCTCCTTCATTTTCAAATAATGTGAAATGCCAACTTGATGCAAAAAGGTAATTTTATTCATATATTTTTAGCTCGACATGTTTCGGGCGCATACGCCCATCATCAGGAGCATTAGATGTTGAGTTGCAGCATATGGTTTTCTGCACCGAGTTTTTGGATGGGTGGTG
>Ga0123355_10003076_pt1 | contig 23779 bp, 22 predicted proteins | sample TergutEmb28metaG_3_FD_89872 | JGI IMG/M metagenome (GOLD analysis project Ga0123355, IMG submission 89872) | Embiratermes neotenicus P1 segment gut microbial communities from Petit-Saut dam, French Guiana - Emb289 P1 | ecosystem: Host-associated > Arthropoda: Insects > Digestive system > Gut ... | reverse complement strand
TGATGTATCTAAAAGCAAAGAAAAATCCTCCAATCATCCATTTTAACGTGTTCATTAGCATCTGCGCTGCAAGTTCTTGACCTCCCATTGTTTAATTAATGCACATCCTTACATATTTGATTGAATAATTATATGATGGGATGCACGTACATAAGGATAGACAAAAAAAGACATTTTGTTGAGGAATGTCTTTTGGGTTGCCAACAAGGCTTGTTTACATTTTAAAATGGTATACACTCTAATTTAAGGTCTTTCTATAGTTATTGTTGCCGAATTTGAACTATATGTTACATTGATGATGTTTCCATTTAAATCATGGGCAGTAAAATCAAAAAAATGTCCTCCTAAGATAGATTCACCATCAAATAACCTTTCATCAATTGTAAATCCTCTCGCTCTGCTTTGCTCAGCATATTCCCTTATTTGGGTAAGTGTAACATCGTAAAAAGTGAAAAGATAATTAATTTCATTGCCCATAGCCCCATAAATTGGGAAACTAGGCACAGGAATTAATTGGGTTAATTCATTAAGGGGGAAATCTCCGCCTATTTGCAATCCTGTTCCCCATCCCAAATCATCAAATACCCATGAACCATCCGAATTAACTATAGCTGTTGTTCCATCTTCATGCTCGAATATAACACTTCCATCATTTCTAAAGTTGACTTCTATGCCGTTTTCTCTTCCTTTTTTTATAGTTTCCTGCTGTTCTTCATACGTCAATTCTCTAATGTCATTGCTGATTTGTTGAATAAAATCTTCTAAATTTAAGTAATGGGTTTCTTGGTTAGCAGAGAAGGGTCTAAAAACCCATATTAAAGTAATCGCAAAAATAATAACAATAAAAAATGCAATTTTTTTCATTAGTATATCCCTCCAAATTTATTAATTTACTAAATATTCACGATTTCTAACAATTTTACTAACATCGTCATAAGCATCAAATGCATTTCTAATGCTGTGCCTAGATGGCATTCCAAATATAGTTGCTGCGCTTACTGCAACCCATCCAACTGGACCACCATACTTTGTTAGACCATATATCATAGTTAAATCTTTAGCATAAAAACGTTGTGCTCTATGAGAACGATTTTGAATTTCTTCAATATATATAATAATTCTATCAATGTTCGCAATTATCTCTGGTGAAACATTAATATAATTTTCCCTCTGATGAAGCATATGATAGTACATTTCAGTTATTGAAATTTCGAGCAATAGAAATTCAAGAAGATATTTTGCTATACTAAAGTATTTTGCTGTATTACCTATAGCACGCCCAACGGAAGCTAATTCACTAACCCCTGTTATCCCGCCAGTAACTTCAAACTTTGTAATTAAGCGTATTGATTCCCTTAACTGAAACGGAAATTCCATTGCTATTGAAGATCCACTCATAAGCACATATGCTGCCATTGCATAATCTCCAGTATTTTCAACGATCCTTCTATACCTATCAAGTGTAAATTCAATTATTTCTGGTTCAGATCTCCTATTGGTTAAAGCCTGATTTATTGCATCTGCCCAATTTGATAAAGTATCCCTTGCAGTATTTTCAACGTTAGCAACTGCATCTTCAACTTCATTTATCACATTGTCAGCAACATCAGAAATGACATCCTCAACAGCTTGTCTTGCAGCAGCTTCCAGTTCTGCACGGATTTCTGCACGTTCACGCTCGTTACAAGCAGTCAAAAAGGCTGTAAACATCGCAAACAAAGATATAAAAAACAACTTGCCCCTATGTACCCATAATTTTTTCGCCGTGGCGTTCATCAGTATCTCCAGTCTATGATTTGGCAAATTTATTTTATTGTCAAATAACAACTTGTCCTAACATTTTCCACTTTATTTTCATAATTAAATTCCCCCCTTTATTTGCAACTCTACATTCAACTCGTCCATAAAAATCCAAAAAGGTATACGTTTCTGGACTTTTTTGAACAAAAACATTATATCATAGTTTTTAACAAAGTGCAAGTTTTTTTGCAAACAAATACGAAATTCGTCATAATTCTCATTGTGATTGATCCAAAAATACTATGATTTCATATTTTGACACTAATCCAATTAAGTATACAAATTTGGACACATTTTTTGACAAATGCTTAATACTTGATTCCAAATATTAAGCATAGTCATAAACTTTCCTTATGTTCTTTCATCCTCGCATAAAAACTTGAACGGCTGATGTTGCATAAGCGTAGGATTTCTTGAACATTAATTTCCCTACGTTCCCACTTAGCAACAAGTTCCACAAAATCAGGTGGCAGAGGCTTTTCAGGTCTGCCGAATTGAACACCTCGCTTTTTAGCGGCTGCGATTCCCTCGGCTTGGCGTATGCGTATGTTTTCCCTCTCGCTTTGCGCTACAAATGATAGAACTTGCAAAACTAAATCAGTTATGAACGTCCCGATCAAGTCTTTGTATTGGCGTGTGTCCAACAAAGGCATATCAAGAACCACAATATCCACGCCCTTTTCTTTGGTTAACGTTCTCCATTGTTCTAATATCTCTTCATAGTTTCGCCCTAACCTATCAATGCTTTTTATGTACAACAAATCCCCATCTTTCAAAGCTTTAACTAACTTTAAATATTGTGGACGCTTAAAATCCTTCCCTGATACTTTATCAACAAAAATGTTTTCTGATTTTACCTCGACTTCTTCCAAGGATACTAACTGCCTATCCTCGTTCTGATCGATACTTGATACCCTTGCATAACCATAGATTTTCATTAGACACGTCACCTCACAAAATCATAAAATTCCCTTGATATCTTTTTCGCCTTAATATGATTATATCGTTCGGCAAGTATATCAGTTTGTGAAGGGCGCAATTTTGGGATAATCTCCATGTAATCATCTTGCGTCACCCTGTTCAACCTTGAATCTTTACGAACCTTTGATAATATTTCGTCTCTATCTGCTCTAATTTCAGCTAATATCCGTTGTCTTTTATACTCCATTTCAAATATTCGCAACTGCTCATCATACAGTGATAAATCTGCTTGCCCATGAATTCTATTTGCTACATCGTTGTATTTGTTCTTTAATCGCACCAACTCGTCATTTACCATATTTGGAGATATGCTATAACTGCGTTCAAAGTAATCATATGAATGCTTGTAATTCTCTTCCAATCGTTCGATCTTCTTGTTAATATCTTTCTTGCTCTGGAAATATCCCATGTTATCACGGATCGCAATAGCTTTATGCATGTCACCATGTTGCTTGCACAAGTCTTGTGAACGGCTATGTATTTCTTTAGCTCTTGTGGTAATGTCTTGTAATTCTCGTCTTTGGCTACTTTGTTCATGCTTTGATGTGACAATATGATTTTCAAGTATGTTGTAGCCTTCTTCTAGCTCGTTCATATACTGCGCTACTGCTACAGGCTTAAAGCGTTCGTTTATCTTGATAATCTCATTATTTCTCATTTGTCTATGTATTGATCGTCCTACATGAATTGTTGGTTCACGTTCCAAGCCTTGCGATTCTAGCGAACGGTGATCAATTCGTGCTTGTTCGCCTTTTTCTTTTAGTGCATTATTACACACATTCGCCCAATTCTCACGCCATTGTTCAAGTTGATTTTTGTTGTTCCATGTTCGGTTCTTATTGCCAAACCCTTCTTGTGATACATCACGCATTGTAAGCATGATATGGGCGTGGGGATTCGCGTTGCCTGTATCGTGTATAGCATAATCCGCACACATGCCCTTATCAACAAAGTTTTCGTTTATGTACTCTCGTAACACTTTAATATTTTCGTCCAGACTAAATTCAATAGGCAAGGCTATTTGAACTTCTCTAGCTGTTTGCGAATCAATACGCCGTTCGCATTTTTCAACAGCATTCCACAAAATAGCCCTGTCTTTGTATGATTCAGGGGCATAGCTTGGTAGTATGATTTCAGTGTATACAACACCTTGTTTTCGTGAATAATCATGTAACTTTCCATCACGTTCATTCCTGATTTTTCCACCTGCACGATAAGCTGCAGCTGCGACGGACGAACGTCCCGAACTTCGTTTTATTATCGAAACACTGCAACGATACATAGCCATGTTTTTTCACTCCCACAAACATGATACATTCTATGTTCGGGACATGTTGAAGTTGCTTGTTCGCATTCAAAAATGCGAACTGCTAAGCCGTCGGCAGACCGCACACATTGGACAAGTCCAATGTATAAGTGCGCCCTGTCGGGATTTTTGTTGATAATGATGCGCTAAATTTGGCTGTTTGTATATACATTGGATTACATGGCATTGCATCAACATAATACAAAGAACGAACAAGGAGGTTAATTAAAATTGGCGCATTGTCTGAAAAGTATTTCGTGTTCAAAGATATTGACCCAGTGGAATATGAAAGATTCTTGATGAATCTCCTTGAAACACAGGAAATAAGCGGATTTATGGAAGATATCAAAAGTAAATTTATTACATAGTTTCACGTGAAACTCTCTGTTTTTATCAAAAATTGTCTGGAAAATTATGAATTTACCTAAATATTCATTTTGTCGATTTTTGGAAAACATAAAGCTTTTTTGTGATGTTATACAAATGAGAAAGGAGGTTGTTTCATTAAATTTGATTTTTATAATTTTAAATTTCTTGACTTTTAAATGCACACACATGTTAATATGTGATAATAAACAATGTGAGTATATGGACAAGTATAAAATCATATATAAATATTGGTGATTTTATGCTTAATCCTACAGTTAGCATTGACAAAAATCTACATATCATATATAATGAAAACGGTAAAAGTTTTGAAGAATTGCTTGCCGAAGGTGTAAGACAAGTAAATCTTAAAACTATACAAAAGCGGATAATCTCAGACGCAACTCCTAAAATAAAGGAGTGTAGCGAATGAATGATTATCAAGTATACAATGTCGCACTATATTTGCGACTGTCAAGGGAGGACGAATTAGCAGGGCAGTCCGAAAGCATACAAAATCAACGTGATTTTCTGACTCGGCATGTTTTGGAAAAGGGTTGGAATATATGCGATGTATATATTGATGATGGTTTTAGCGGCTTGAATTACGACCGCCCAGATTTTCAGCGTATGCTTGCGGATATAGAACAAAAAAAAATCAATCTTGTTATTACAAAAGACCTTTCAAGGCTTGGGCGTGATTATATTGACACAGGGTATTATTTAGAGCGTTATTTTCCTACTCAAAAAGTGCGTTACATTGCGTTAAATGATAACATTGATACAATGCAGGATACAGGAAACAACGACCTAAGCCCATTCAAAGCGGTTATCAACGATATGTACGCCAAGGACATATCAAAGAAAATACGTACATCATTTGATGTGAAACGTCATAAAGGGGAGTTCATAGGCGCATTTGCTCCATATGGTTATGCTAAAGACCCTAATGACAAAAACAAATTAATAATTGATGACGTGGCGAGCGAGGTTGTCAAGCGAATTTTTAGCTTGTATATCGGTGGTGAAAGCATGGGGGCAATTGTACGGCGGTTTAATGATGAGGGTTTGCCGTGTCCTACTAAACACAAAAACAAGACAACTACTTACAAAAACGCCATGATTAAGCGGTATATATGGACACAAGAAACCATCAAGCGCATACTTACGAATCCATCTTACATTGGTAATATGGCACAACGTAGACAAGAAAAAATCAACTACAAACTTGAAAAATATCGTAAGATTCCACCTAATGAATGGATAATCGCAGAGGGCACACATGAACCATTAATTGACAAATCCGATTTTGATTTTGTACAAGAGTTAATAGCAAAAAAGATTGTGCATTATTCAAAGTCGGAAAAAACTGAACATTTATTAAACGGATTGTTGTTTTGTCAAGACTGTGGTGCAAAATTGACGTATCGCCGTAATACACAAAAAAAAATGATTGCAATTTGTATGACATACTCAAAATTTGGTGTTACCCAATGTAGTAATCATGCTATTCAAGAAACTAAGGTTGAAGAATATGTATTTAATCATTTGCGTGAAACAGCTAAAGTTGCGTTAAGTTCGGATTTTGGTGATAAGTTTAATGATTTGAAAATTGCCCCTGATGAGAACAAGAAAGAACCTATTACTCAGCGTTTAGCAGAGATTAAAGGTATAATCAAAGATTTATACACCGACAAACTAAAAGGCATAATCGACGAAGAACTTTTTGTTGAAATGTCGGGGCAGTTTAGCAGTGAAAAAATACGTTTATCAAAAAGGTTGGCAGAAATTGAAGCAGAATCCATCACCCCCATAAATTACGATTATAAATCCTTAATACGCAGTATAGCCAATTTTGAAGTTATTGACAGGGTGATACTTGTCAAGTTGATTAACAGGATTGAAATATCAGAAAACAAAGAAATTTTTATATTTTACAATTTCCCAAATCCCATAAAAACCGCCTAATTATGCGGTTTTCAGTGATGTAATAAATATAGGTTCACCATCGGGGCCTCCATATTGCGCAACAATTAATTTAGCAAGCTTTGGGTTGCTCTTTTTTATCCTCACCGGATACTCTAACTTTTTTTCATATACCCACATTTAGTTTGGCTCCTTTCCATTATCCCAATTGAAATTGAAACTACTTTCCCAAGGCCATGGGCAATCATTCCATCGCCAGCCTGTGGGATCTTGTGATCGGTAAGAAACCAACGGGCCAAAGTGTTCTTCGTATTCATTACGCACTTGTGCCGATTGACTTACTACGTTATTAAACATTTTTAAAGCCTCTGCATCATCCGGGTGAGTGTTAAGATATAAATGTAGGTCTGTAGCCATAAAATCCATTATAGTAATTTGTTTTAGCATTGCCTCTCTGTCCACAACTATTCCCCCCTTTTGTTATACGGTTTATACAAGCTTGGGAAAATAGTACCTTTTTTTATCCCTTCCTCTGACGGATATACATCTTCAAAAGATTGTATAGGTACATACGCTTCTGCCAAAGGCATAGAGGCCAGCGGCAAATGGTCTGTTTTTCTATTTTTATTTGTTTCTTCACTCATGAGGTGTTGCCTCCTTCAAATGAACACTTTGTCCAATGTTATAGTATGCCAAGATATTTAAATGGTGAAGGATTTGTCCACTTAAATTAAAACTGCACCCAACCGGTAACAAAATGAGACCGGTTGGGTGCATCTGTCATGTCGTAAAATGTTGATATTTAAGGATTTTAACCTTCTGTGCTCCTTTGAACAGACAACAATATTTGAATCGCTAAATCCAGATCCTTCTTTTAGATATTGTAGATTCATATTAGTAAATCTGCCTTTTCTATAGATCAATTGTCTTATTTTACCTGGTTAAAACATATGCCAACTCTAATTTGTCGAAAAAAATGCTTGAATTGTATTAAATTATTGATATAATTGTAGTGTTTAATAAATATGAAAAAAGTGGAAATCTTTTTTCATGACTTCTTGTATAACCGGGTAAGAAGTCTAATTTTAGAAAGGAAAAGGCTAATGAACACAATTTTTAAGAGGTCTATAGCTACAATTTTGGCTATAGTCATGGTTTTTACCTCTTCTGGTGTGGTGGCGTATGCGAATGAAGAAATTCTCATCCAGCCGGAATCTTTTGATGTAAGAGTTGAAGTTGTTGGGGCACCACTTCAAGCTGATACTTGGTTTGAGACAGCATGGGCCATTTGGGAATCATTGGAGACAGGATACACTATACAAGTGCGTCTTACTCCCGGTGAAAATGCTTACTACTGGAGAACTGATGATCCTATTGATGATCCTGACTGGGATATGTATTTAGGATGGGTGGAAGTTGATTCCGAACTAATTCGTTTGATTGACCCTGATAGAAATATTTGGAGGGTAGATATCCCCGGTTTGCCAAGAGGTACATACGATGTACGCGCTTTGGCAGCAGATGGTGAAACACAAGTTTGGAAAGCCCTTTCTCTTGAAACAACAAGCTTCCCAAGGTATGGTGCAGCATTTATACCTTCTGATGAGCTTGTTGGTACCAACGCAGTTGGTGTGGACGTTGGCCCTACTACCAATTGGGCACCTTATGGGGCAACAGGTGGATATTTGTCTGATGGCAGAATTGATCCTGATGCTGCAATTATGTATGTTTCTCATAATAACTGGGCTGATTTTACAGTAGCTAACCTTACCAGGGGCAGTGGCCTTAGAGGTGACAGCCCAATGGTTGTACGCTTTTTAGGTACAGTAGGTAATTTTGAATGGGAAGTAGGAGCATCAGAGATTCCTCCCGGTGTTGTTGATGGCATTGGTGATAATGACCGCATGATGAACATGGGAAATAATGCTCATCAAATCACTTTAGAAGGTATTGGCCCGGGTTCAGGAATCCATGGTTGGGGCATATTCACAGGCGGTTCTGTTAACGTAGTAATACGTAACTTGCATGTAAGTGGATATTTAAGTTTTGGATTAAGAGCATCTAGTACTACAACAAATTATTGGGCACATCATAACACTTTACATTACGGGCAAAACTGGTTCTTTAACATTGATGCAGAAACAGACCGTACCATGGGACGCGGCTCAATGGATATTGAGCAATGGGTACGTGGTTACACTTTAGCTTATAACCATTTTAACGGTGGGCGTGGAACCAATTTGATTGTTGGAGGCGTGCAAAACGCACCTCTTACCAACAGTGTTAACAGACATTATGGCACAATACATCACAATATTTATGACAATGCACAAGAAAGAAATCCTAGAACACGTCATCACAACCTTCACATGTTTAACAATTTGTTCCGTGAAGTTATAGGCCATCCTTTACATTATCGCCTTGCTGACAGATATACAGGCTATGGTATTGGCTCAGCCCACAATGCTACTATTTGGGCAGAAGGTAATATTTTTGATGATGTTGGATTTCCATTTTTAAGAAGCCGTCATGGTCATGCTAGGGGATACTATCCTCATACCGGTCACAATCACTTTTTTGGTGATGCCCCGGGCTTTATTGTTACCGGTGATAATAGACAGCTTGGATCAGGCGCGCAACTAGGCGGTACTGTTATTCCTGCATTTGGAGATTGGGGATATAACAATACTGTCCGCGGCTTAGGTTCTGCGGCAGATCTTGCAGACTTAGTTTCTACTATAAACACACTTCAACCAAACTGGATGTGTGCAAATACTGCAAGTACTTTTGACAATACTTTGGATCTTGGTATTACAGTAAACCAAGTAGCTACCATGATGGTACCTCCTTCTACTGATATCTTATATCCCGCAGCAGGATTTCCGGCAATGGCTGCTACTACCCTTGCTAATGGTTGGGGATTTGAAGGCGATTTTAGACCATCAGCATTAGATAATGTTTGGCCAACAGGTAGTATGGCAGATGTAACAGAATTGAGAACGCATATTGAAACTTATGCCGGAGCTATGCCTAATTATGTGCCAACTGCACCTACAGTTGCACCAAGTAATGTAACTGTTTCTCTTAACGATCTTGATTTCTTTATGCATAGACAACCTTCCCCAACACCATCTTTACGTACTATAACTTATTCGGGAACATTTACAATCAACTGGAATTCTACTGATGCATTTGCAGAATACTATGAAATCCAGTATCAAGATGGTGGTGCTTGGAGAACTTTAGGAACTGTACCTGCCGGTGATAGGCGTGATGCCTTTACTACTCAGGATATGAACGATTTTGGATATCTTGTTATGAGTAGTCCAAATCACGATTGGGTAGCGGTACACCTTGGTGGAGATGGTTATGTTGTTATGTATCCACATGAAAATTTTGGACACCCGGATCACCTTCACTATACAGCAGGTGATATCCCGGCTATAAGTAGTTTAAATTATACAGCTCCTTGGGTTATTGCAAATATGGCAAGTGGTGGAACATATGACTTTAGAGTACGTGCTGTTAACAGCCTTGGTGCAGGCCCTTGGGCTACCCAAAACCTTAATGTAGCAGCAAACCAACCAAGAATAGAGACAGTTTCACAATCCTTTGGGGTTTTACCAAATATGGCGGTAGCCATGCTTCCGTTTGATGTAGAGACATTAGGTATTGCTGATGGTACTTATGATATTACCCTTAGCGTACCTCGTACTTTAGCCCGTAATGTTATTCCGTGGCCTGCTAATCAAAATTTCTCACGTAGCATATTTTTAACAGGTAATAATCCACTTGACTTACCTGAACCTACTTTGTTTGGTGGTGGCGCAGCTCGCAGACCTTATGCAATGAGAGGTAACGGCGGCGTAGGTACAATTGACATTGTTAATGGTACAGGCTCAATTGGTGTGGCTCTTGACGCTACTATACCGGAAGGTATTTATGATCTGGTGTTGACTATTGAAGTAGGTAATAGAAATATTTCTATGCCATTTAGCCTTAATGTAGGCCCAAACTTTTTCTCTTTGGCTATTGCTTTAGAATTTGAAGCCTTGGCTGCTCCAACCAATCTAAATATATTCGATAGTATTTTATACTGGAACCCGGTAGAATATGCAACTGACTATCGTGTATATGTAAATGGTGTAGATGCATCTTTATTTGCAACTGACGTTGATGCAAATGTTGAGCCATATGACGAAAATGATGCAGAAGAAAACGAAAAAGAAGTTGAAGCTTACCAAATATTAAGCTTTGATCTTTCAACTTTACAGCTTGATGATGGAGAATATACCATCCAAGTAAGAGCTTTAGGCGATGGACTAATATTTTGGGATTCTGAACTTAGTGACTATGTACGCTTTGTAGTCGGTGAGCTTTCAGATGAAGATTATGACTATTCTGAATATCCTTATTATGAATATCCGGAGTATCCGGAAAATGAATACCCTGAAAACGAATATCCGGAAAATGATTATTCCGAAAACGAGTATCCCGAGAATGATTATTCCGTGAACGAGTATCCCGAGAATGACTATTCCGTGAACGAGTATCCTGAGAATGATTATTCCGTGAACGAGTATCCCGAGAATGACTATTCCGTAAACGAATATCCGGAAAATGATTATTCTGAGAACGAATATCCGGAGTATGGAGAATCCGAAAATGAAGAACCCGATTATGAAGGATCAGGGTATACAGACAACGATAATGATAATGAGGAATTTGTAGACACAGATACTACTCCTGACTCAGAGCCTGATTATGAAGCATCCACAAACGAACCTGAATACACCCAAGTGGAAGAACCTGACAACGATTCAAGTGTTAATGAAGATAACACAATAGCTTTCACCGGTATTAGGATGATTTCCAATTCTTCAGATTTCTCTAGCCTTAGAACACTTGCCTACTTTTTACCTGCCAATGAAACTATAGGTATTGAGCTTGATCCATATGAAGATTATGATTTTGGAATCGTATCTACTTTGGAGCTTGACGAAGTAGAGCATACAGTTGCTATATCTAGTTTACTGGAAGAAAACATCAGCCTTACTGTTACAGTAACCGGTGAAGATTATGAAGCCTTTGAGGCGGCTCTTAGCCAAGCTATATTAACTCCAAATGGAGAGGTTATTCTTACAGTAACTCTTGCGGAAGATCTTGCCCCGGGCGTATACTACGCAACAATAACTGTATATGGTGAAGTCACAGACGAAGAAGTAACTTGCGATTGTGAAGAAGGCGACTACTGCGATCCTGATAACGGTTGCGGCGCAGAAGATTGTGAATGCCCGGAGCCTACAATCCCGGAAACTTGCGAATGTGAAGAAGGCAACTACTGTGACCCTGATAATGGTTGTGGAGCTGAGGACTGCGAATGCCCTGAGCCTACAATCCCGGAAACCTGTGATTGCGAAGAAGGCGACTACTGCGATCCTGATAACGGTTGTGGAGCTGAGGACTGCGAATGCCCTGAGCCTACAATCCCGGAAACCTGTGATTGCGAAGAAGGCGACTACTGCGATCCTGATAACGGTTGCGGTGCTGAGGACTGCGAATGTCCGGAGCCTACGCCACAACCAACTCCTACACCGGCACCAACACCACCACCGTCGAACTTACCTCCACAACTACATCCGGCACCAGGCCCATCAGTTGTTGGAACACCTTCATTTAATAACCGTACTGCGCGTACAGCACGTACACCAAGAGCAAGACCGGGTGCAGTAGCAACAACACAGCCACAAGCTCCAACCCAACCTCCTGCACAAGAACATCGTATTCATGCGGTTGCAGAAGTTCTTGATGCAGAAGCAGCATACTTTATCAACATGCCTGAACTTTTACTGGTGATGGAAGTAGATATTTTTGTAAATGATAGCTTTGTTTATTTTATAGATACATCTACTTTAGTATCAATAGATATATCACATCTGACTTTAGAAGATTTGACAAGGCTTGTAGCTGTACTCTTCTATTTGGAGGATGAAAACGATCCAACCAGTATTAGCTTTATGACCATACAAGGCTTTATAGATGGAAACTATTTTATGTTTACTGTTTCCGAATCAGGTTTATATGGATTAAAATTGGGAGTTGATCAAGTGGTAATTCCTACAACTCCACCTATAAACCTTCCGACAGTTCCAGGCACAGGAACCCAAATAGAGTTGCGTATGCAAATAGGATCTACTTTATATCACCTTAATGGTGTTGCTGCTAATAGTGAAGTAGTACCATTTATTGATCCTGTATATGAACGCACTATGGTACCTTTAGCACTTGTTGCAGAAACTTTAGGCGCAGATGTAAGCTGGATACCGGAAACACGTACAGTAGTTATTACAAGAGATGGCATAACAATAACAATGCAAGCAGATACACCATTACCAAACAACATGGGAATGCCTGCTATTGTTAATGGCCGTACTTTCGTTCCAATTGCTTATGTAGCACAAGTTTTTGGTGCTAATGTGCAGTGGGATGGAGCTAATAGAGTAGTTTACATTCAAGGTTAGTAGTTAGTGAAAAAGGAGCTGTCTTACTAAGAAGGCAGCTCCTTTTTTTGTGAGTATTTTCAGCGCAACGCTTCTTTTAAAACATCCAAATTCCGCCACATCACAGAAAAATAATCATCTGTAGTAATACCTTCAAAGGTATCTAACATAGCTATTTTGGTGCCGGTATTAGCAGCAATTGCTTCTGCCAAAGATGGATCTTTATCAAAAAAAATCGTGGTAACTCCATTATCTTTTACAAAGTTAATAATTTCTACTATACGTGCAGGCGATGGGTCAGTATGTACCATAATTCCTTCTATTGCCACTTGATTAAGATTATAAGCATAGCTCAAATGGCCAAAGGCTCCATGGGATACTACAATATCCCTTCGCGAAAAATTTGCAGATGCTGCCCTAAAAGCGTCATCCAATTCTTGCAACCTACGAGCCGAATTATTAAAGTTCTCTTCAAACACTATTGAATTTAGCGGATCAATTTCAATAAGTGCGTACTTAATAGTTTCTTTCATTTGCAAAACATACATGGGATTAAGCCACAGATGAGGATCACTTTGGCTTTTTTTTGCCTCCACATCAGCGGATGCTTCTATAAAGAGTAATTCTCTCCCTAAACTTGCTTTAAGAGTATCAACAAAATGTTCCATCCCTGCGCCATGATAGATAAAGGCTTCTGCCCCGGCCAGCCTTACTATATCTTGTACAGAAGGCTCCCAGTGATGGGCACCGGAACCCGGAGGCAGCAATATTGCCACGTTAAGCGAATCACCTGCTATAGCCCTTGTAAAATCATACATGGCATGAAAGCTGGTGTATACGGTTAGTCTATCATAATCATTTTGAGAAATTTGTTCATTTTCAACATTATGTACACATGCTGCAAGCCCAATAAATATTGTTAACGCCATAAATAAACCATGAGTTAATTTCATTTTCTATCCCACCTTTTTAATAACTATAAATATATTCAAAGGTGTTATTAGAAATTACATTGTCTAAGAAGCTGTGTTTATAGCTTCTTAGACCTTTTGCTACCCACTGATTTTTTAGAGCACATCATCAAAAATCTGTTCAAAGGCTTCTTGAATTACAGGAAAATGCATTACATCAATGGTACGAACATCCAGCAAAAGCTGTTCTTTATGAATACGAGTAACGATAGGTATTTTCCAACAGCGCAGACTTGATTCCAAAGTGGCTGTAGAAATAGAAGAAGGTGATATGGCAACAGCCCAAGAACTAAAATTTTGTTCCGGCAACGAGCCTCCACCGGCTTGACTTAACGTTTCTTGTATCTTTGCAGAAAATTTTTTGGGAGATGAAATAGGTGCAAGACATGTTAGCAATTGCTTCGCCTTCTCAAATAAAGCTGATTCATCCGCTAAAAGCATTGATAGTGTCGGAATGTGCTTCTCGGCTTCTGCTAAATCTTCGTAACAGCTTAAAGTAGCTTCTAAGGCCGCCAAAGATAATTTATCTATGCGCAACGCACGGTATAAAGGATGTACACGAAGTTTATTAATATATTCTTTTTTGCCAACAATAATACCTGCTTGCGCGCTACCCAAAAGCTTATCCCCGCTAAAGCAAATAAGATCAGCACCAGCAGATATAGCCGACTTTACGGTAGGTTCATCGCCAATTGAAGCGAAAGAGCCACTGCCCAAATCATAAATTAAAGGAAGGTTGTGTTCTTTTGCAAGTGTTTTCAAATCACAAATGTTAACTTCTTCAAAGAATCCAACTATTTTATAATTGCTTGTGTGAACCTTTAGCAAGGCGGATGTATTTTGACCAATAGCAGAAGCATAGTCTGAAATGCGCACTTTATTAGTTGCGCCGATTTCGCGCAATATTGCACCACCTTGCGATATAACATCAGGCACGCGAAATGATCCACCAATCTCTACTAATTCGCTGCGCGACACTACAACTTCTCTGCCCATACAAAGTGCAGATAAAACAAGTAAAACCGCGGCAGCATTGTTATTGACAATACAAGCCGCCTCAGCATTTGTTAAATTGCAAAGCATATTTTCTACAGCTTGCGTCCGAGAACCTCGCTTGCCTGATTGCACATTATATTCTAAGGTGCAATAGGATAACGCAACTTGCTTTACATGCTCTGCGACAACTTCGCCCAATGGCGCACGACCTAAATTTGTATGCAATACAATACCTGTGGCATTGATAGCAGGGCAAAGTTTAAAAGAGGCATGATATTTTGCCGCCGAGATAGCTTTTTTCAAAATATCATGCAATTCTAATGGGTCGTTGCATTCTACGCTTATAATTTTTTCACGTAAATCTTGCAATGTTGTACGGATACCAACAAGCAAAGCACTACGCGAAAGCCCGGAGGCTTCCGGGCTTAGCATAGCACAATTTAGAAGATCATCTACCTTTGGCAAGGTTCGTAACAATTTATTCACTTACATGACCACTCTTTTTCAAAATTCCTTTAGCAACATTCAATTTTGCTTCTGACACCAGAACAATAGGCCCGGTGCAACCCATGCCGCTTTCAGCATAAATTCCGGCCTTAAATAATTCTGCTACAGCATCGTCCAAATCCATAATTTCTATACCGACTATTTCTGCTGTTACTACCTCTTTAGGAGGTATTGGTAAAGCCTCTTCTTGTTTATTATCCGCAGGAGAAGTGGCCTTTTTTTGCATTTTGCTTAAAATATCGTTAAGCCCTGCTTTCTTTGCAGCAGCAAATTCAGTTTGTGCTTTTTTTTGCCATTCACCACGAACCAGTTCGGCGGCGTATTCCATAGCTGAAGCCACAACAGGGGTACCGGATGCACGAGAAACAATTAAAATAAGTTTGTCAAAATCTTCTCCAATGCCCGGGCCATAACCAAAACCAACGGTCTCATAGTTTCCACCGCTTGTATAGCAGCTTAGCATTTTGATGAGGATATTTCCGGTAAGCGGGTCGCAAACCATAATGTCGCAAGGGGCTGTTAAAACGTCATTACCACGCATTACAATGCCGCCGTCATCTCTTGAGGATGAAGCAAAATTAATGGGGTATCCACTTGCCGCAAGCTCTTTTAGTACTCTTTCGGCTTGTCGTGCGCCATCAACATTCAATATGCCAACAGTAGGATGAGGATTACCGCAAGCCTTGGCAGCTATAATTCCATAAATTGCATTTTTGACCATGCCGGCAACGCGATCAGTTGCAGAAGTGCCCGTAGTTGTAGCAATAAACATTGTTTTTCCGGCAGATGGAGTAATTACACGCCCAACTGTACTTATGCCAATTGGGAACGGATAATGCATAGCTACTGCACCATCCAGTGTTTTGTCGGCTAATTTCTCCTCCATCACATTAACAGCAGATTCTTCATTTTCAGCGTGAAGTGTATGGACACCTTCTTTTTTCAATGTGCCGATATAGTATGTTTCAATACCTTTTTTTGATGCTAATACAGCACCTTCAAGCATATTACATTCGCCATGTTCACTGCCAATTCCCATTAATCCAATTTTTACAGATTTTGCAAATGAGCCGGTTTCTAAGCATCCGGCGATATCATTAAATGTGTCAGCAATAATTTTTTTTACATATTCAGCCATGTCTCCGCCTCCTTATTTAAGCAGCGAATTAGCAAATTCACGCATAGTCTCTGCAATAAGGGCTTTAATTTCGCTTTCAGAAATGGCAGCCTCTTCTTTTGTTACCTGAGAACCTTGTTTTGCACCATTTTTTTGTATCATAATAGAACAGCCGTCAAACAAATTAGTCATACGTCCCAAAAATAAACTTCCTTTGCCAATGAAAAGGCAATTTTTGATATGACCATCCATAATATCCTGCTGTGCAAAGCCCAAATATGGTATACCGGATGGGATATGCCCTTGGGTAGGTGCCCAGCCAACCATTCCATGTTTTTTTATAAAATTGCCTAACTCTGTTCTCTCTAATTCTCCACGCTTTACTGCTAGTGCGCCAATCATTTTGTAATTAGCCTGTGGAACATCGCCGGCACCGGCCGATTTTGTGATATCCGGGTTTTGCATTTCCACTGAATATTTATCAACATCCGTAATTTTAATTGCCATTTTATCCAATGGATCACCAACCAATGCTGTAATAACAGCTTGTGGAGAAGAACCACTTCCTACAGAATGCCGGCCTGTATATTCAGATAAAATTTCCGGGTTAATACCATCATTTTCGCTAATGAGTACAGCAAAAGAACCCACTACATCTTCCATTACAGGCAAGTCTTTTTTCACATGATCTTTGCCGTTCATGCCCAATTTTGCAGTACTTCCACCTGCTGCAACAACAACATTTTTATATGTTCCGCTTTTAACCAAGGCCGCCGCATGAATAAGCGCATGAACAGGTGCCGCACAAAACGCACGCAAATCAGAGCCTGTAGCATTAGTAAAACCAGCGATTTCCGCCGCTGCTTTTGCCATATTACCGCCGCCACGTTGATTCATGTCTCCGCAAGCTTCCTCAGAGCAGTCAATGACCAAATCAATTTCATTTTTATTTATAGCAGTATTTTTAGTCAAGTGAAGCAGAGATAATACACAACTAGCCTTCGATACAAGATTTTCTAAAATAACTTCCGCATTCAAATTCACGTCAAGATCATGTGCTTTTTTAACACAACCTACAATTTGATTATTAGAATATAAGCCCTCGGCACCATTTGATAGTGCGGCATCAATAGCCGCCTGCTCAACACCCGCTTTTACTCTAGCTGTAATGCTTTCATCAAACAAAGGATGTTTTTCAAATTGCGGCTTTGTTTTAGAAACAAACTCAGCTTCCAACATCACCAGATCAAAGGCATCACATGCTTGCATCAGCAAGTAAAATTCTTCTTGTGGTATGATCTCACCAAATTTTCCAAATCGGTCAGCATTATCTAATTTTTGGTTGTACCAGGGAGAAGGAATTTCGCCCAATTCCTTTGGAGTAATCCCACCAATATAAGTTTGGTTAGGTGGATAATAAAGTGTATCGTCATAACTACGCAAATGGTTTGGTAGCTTTTTTAGGTATTCAGAGTCTGGGTTTACAATTTTTTCTGTAGTTTGAGTTGTCCCGTTATGTAAAACCATATCGGGTACATGCGCTAATACATAGGCAGAGCCTATTAAAACAGAATTCATGACAAAACCTCCTTAAATTTGTTGTAAAAAAGGGGCTTATTTAGCCCCTTTTTCTGTTAGAATCTGTGTTTTAAAATTCGTATTTCTAGTACTTACAATACTGCTCACGGATGGTAGTCATTTCTTTAGAAATTTCATCTAAGTCAAGAACCATTTCCATCATGCTAACTTGCTCATCGTAAACACCGGCGTCAACTTCTGCTTTAATTTCTTCTTCACAAATATGATACACTTTGAGTCCCAACGAGACTCCTGTCAATGGCCCGGCATAAGTAGGGTCTCCTGCTGTTACAGTTTCAGCAGCAATACCGGAGGCTTCACCTTCGGCAGCTCCTAAAATAACAACAATATTTTCAGGGCCAAATTGCTCTGAAAATTCTTTTACCCTTTTCTGATTCTCCAAGTCCATTGCTCCGGCGGCAGTTCAGACGAAACATTCAGTTGAAGAGAAAACAACTTCTGCACCGGATGTTTTGATGCACTCTTCAATGGCCGGGCCGGGAATTCCGTCTCTATCGCCAATAATGACGACTTTTTTATTTGCTAAAATAGCCATACAAACTTTCCCCTTTCTCTTAGGTTTTTAAAAATTTACACATGTTTATACATGTCGTAAAATCATAGCTTCAATATTGGCTTCGGTGGCATCATCTTTTACAAGTTCCTCCACTTTTGCGCCGTTTTCATAAACAGCAATAACCGGCAATCCCAAAATTTTTTGAGAGATAGCAAGCCGACGTGCTTTTGTTGTATTTAGCTTAGCAAATTTAATCTTGTCGCCATATTTTTCAGACATATTTTGTACAAAAGGCATCAGTGCCTCACATGGTACACAGCCATCACCATAATAGTCAACAAGAATTTTGCCGCTACTTTGTAATACTTCCGGCTCAAAACTGTCTTTGTTAAGTTCCAGCATTGTTTACCCCTCTTCTAAGAATTTCTCTGCTTCTATAGCCGCAATAGCACCGTCTGCCGCTGCTGTTACAACTTGACGAAGTTTCTTGATACGAATATCGCCTGCTACATACACACCATGCACATTGGTATGCATATTTTCGTCGGCTATGATGTAATTGTCTTGCATGGCTACTTTGCCCTCAAAAACTTTTGAATTTGGCAAAAATCCAACGAAAACAAATACGCCAAAAGTACCATCTTCTTCATCTGCAAATATTTCGCGTGTTTCATTGGTTTTCACATTCTGCACTACCATAGATGTTAATATGCCATCGCCTTTTAACTCTACAACAACGCTGTCCCACATGTAATCTATTTTTGGATTGGCAAAAGCCCTCTCTTGGATAGATTTTGCAGCACGTAATGCATCTCGCCGATGAATAATCGTTACTTTCCTTGCGAATTTTGCCAAATATATAGCTTCTTCAACGGCAGAATCTCCGCCACCTACCACAAAGACTTCAAAATCTTCAAAAAAATTAGCATCGCAAGTGGCACAATAGCTTACACCTTTACTGATCAGTTCTCTTTCGCCGGGGCAACCAATTGGACGCGGCTGTGCTCCTGTAGCAATAATCACAGTTTTGCCCCGATATTCCCCTTTTTGGCCTTTTACTATTTTGGTATCTGATTCCAAATCAACATCAATAATGGTATCAGTTACTTTGTCGGCACCAAAGCGATCAACTTGTGCAACCATTCTTTTTATCAAGTCTGCACCGGATTCATGCCCCATACCACCGGGATAATTTTCAATTTCGCTGGTGATTACGATTTGTCCACCATAGGCATCTTTTTCAATCAATAGTGTACTAAGACGTGCCCGACCGGCGTACATTGCCGCTGACAGACCCGCAGGGCCACCACCAATAATAATTACATCATATAATTTATCCAATACAATCACTTCCGTTCTTACCTACCACTTGACCTCAAAAATGGTCTGCCCATCTACCTCTGTTGATAATGCTTCCAGAGCAGTATCCAATATTTTTTTGCGAATTTGCTTCTCTTGTTCCAAAGTTAAATTTGGATTACCTAACGGATAGGGGATAGCTACAGCCGGGACAATGCGGTTTGCACCTACTGTCATGGATATAGGCGTTACCGTACAAATATGCACCACCGGGATACCTGCACGTTCTATTTCTTTCACCATCGTTGCACCGCAACGAGTACAGGTACCTCAGGTGGAGGTTAAAATAACGGCCTGAACACCATCATTAATAAGCTTGTGAGAAAACTCAAGAGCAAATTCTTGTGACTTTTTCACTGATGTACCGTTACCGGTGGTTGTATAAAATTTATGATGTAGCTTACCAATTTTTTTATCTTTTTCAAATTCGCGAAGCACATCTACAGGTAAAACGCGGTCAGAATCTTGGTTAGCATAAACAGGGTCATAACCGCCATGTGCAGTTTCATAAGTAGCCTCTGTAAGATCCATTACGTTAGTAATGTCATATTCGCCATATTTAGAAGCAGAAGAAGATTCGATGCGGTCAGGATTGCCTTTTGGCACAATGCCACCGGATGTTACAAGTGCAATGGTCGCACTGCTGATATCTTTAATTGGAATATTTGGGGCAACTCTGTCAAAGTCCGGCATGGGGAATTCTGTTGTAAAAGGCTTTTCAGCCATTTTTGCAAGAAGCATATTGACAGCACGCTTAGAACCACGTTCTTGATCAAAAAAGTTAACGCGGCGGCTATTCGGAATATATCCTTCTTCGATAGAAGCCCCTATTCGATCTTCTTTCACCATTTTTAATGCCAATTTTACCATTTTGGGTACAGCGTCACGCATACCGGCGGCAGAATTCTTGGTGGATACAATATAAATTTTTTCCTTGAACATGTCAGCCCCGGGATTTTCTGCATACATGCCGGTGATAACAGGTATCCCAAATTTTTCAGCAACAGCTTCACAAATGGTACCACAAGCCACGCCATAACGCCCGGCATTAAAAGCAGGGCCGGCAATGAATAAATCCGGTTTTGTTTGGCTTATAAAGTTTAAAACTGCTTCTTTTGCTACATCCACATTTTCATTAAAGTAAGAATCGCCACAAATAATTGTGTGTGTTATTTCAGCTTCTTCGCCAAAAGCAACAGTAAATGCAGCTCCGGGACCCAGTGCGCCTTCACGCAATTCTGCAACATGTCCGGCAGCTTCTTCGCCACCAATACCGGCATAAAACTGGTTTATATAATGAACAACACGTACTTTAGCCATAAAATCACTCCCTTCGATTTATGTATTACCTTGCGCTCAAGCGATTAAAGCCTAACTCATTTGTTGCACCAATAATGGCTTGCAATTCAACAACAATACTGCCATCAGAAAGAACATTATTTTCAAACCCACCGGCCATTTTATCAACACAATCCAAAGAGCCAATAATTTTGTCCAGTTTGGGTAAAGTTATAACTTCATTGGCGTTACCACCTGTAACAACTGCGTCTGCTGAAGCATCTACATCAGCAAGAGATTGTGATGTTCCGTCACGTCCGGCATATTCATCAGTGATAATAACCGTTTTGATTCCTTTTTGCTCTACTTTTTTGCAATTCATAATTAAGTCTGTATCAGGATTACCAAAGCCTTCTTGCGAAATAATTACCCCGTCTAAGCTTAAATATTCAGCTAATTTTGCAGTCCAATCTGAAGATCTCTCTTTATCTGCAAGAAACACATTTTCATTGGTGATAATCATACCAACAAAGTTTAATGTTTTGCCGTGTTCTTCAAACAAATCAAGGATAACAGGGTTGTTTTGATGATGATAGGTTGTATTTTTATCACAAGCCGAAACGCAATTGCCACTGATAATAGCACCATCAAAAATTTCTGTAGGATTTATCAGTGTTGTAATGCTTTTTTTCATATCAACGCCATAAACATATGTGTCATGCAACAAACCCTGACTTTGCAACATTTGTACATAACCAACCCGTGGAAGATCCGGATACTTTTTTGCACCTTCCATAATAGGTAAAGTTTCAAATGTTTTCACTTCATTAGGTGAAACATCCCTTGCAAGCTCACCTAAATAAGCTGCCGCTTTAAGACCAGCCATACGTAAAGCAGCTTCATAATCATGTGGGGGCAAATTTTGCACCGGTGTAAATGTTAAAACAAGATTACATGTTTTTCGAAAACGGGGTGTAATCTGCACCGGTACCAACCATGTCAATAATACCTTCTTGAAAGCCTACTACCTTGCCACAAGTTACAACTGCTGCACCACGCAAAACATGTGTTGTACCATTGCCAACTGTTTCAACCTTTGCTAAAGTTCCGGGGAAAACATTACCACTGCCTTCCACCTTAACACGTGGCTCAATTACATCCTTTACGGGTATAATGCGTACGCTTTCTCCCGGGCGTGCAATGTCTACTTCAACAGATTGAAGGCACTCATCCTCCAAAATAATGGAGGAAATCTCATCTTTGTTTACATGTAAAACAGCATTTTCTACCTTTGAAACAGAACCAAATTGAATGTCATTAATTGTGATATAACCTAAATTCAGTTTCAAACCATTACCTCCTTTGCAATAAAGTCGCAATCGACTTCCATATAGTCTTTGCAAAAATGATCTGAAATTTGCAGAATATTTTTGCTAAATTTATCAAAACATACGATGCTTTCTTCAATAATGGAAAGCGAGCGTAAGTCGAGATTTTGCGCTTGTTTAGAGATAAGCACGGATTTATACGGAGTTTCATTAGGTTTAATACTTCCGGAAAGAGGGTGCGTTAAAAGTTGATGCCCTTTATGGATATAGTCACGAACATAGGTTAAGACCTCCAAATAAGAAGCTTCATGATATTCAATATCCATTATATTGGAAAATCGAGCTTTTGCCATAGGGTTATTTGTTATTAATTTTTTGATAAAACTGCCTCCTTCATTTTTTCTTCACAAAAAAAAGACATAGTAAAACCAATGCCTGTTTTCTCTGTCATTTAACAAATGTTAGCCTGAGAGTTTCTTTCCCTAAATAAGTGCTAGGAAAATTGCACCTTCGGCGCAAAAGCTTTCCAGAGTTTTGTCCAACTACGGTCTGTTTACCTGAGATCTTCGCAAAAGTGCATAGCTTTCACATTCGCTTATTCCTTCGGTGTTGGGTTTTTAATAAAAAAATACCAAGCTCTCCCGCAATCTTCATCCAAAACATATTCAATTAGATCAAAGATATCATGATATGCTATTAATTGCAAGTGTTTCAAATTTCATCTCACAATTTCCAATTTGTAACTTTGTTCATAATTCACAAAGTGTTGTTGTTTGAATAAGCAAATTGAATAAGATATAATGATTATACTTTCATCAAGTACGGCTTCATTAAGCTCGAAACCAAAGGAGAAAAATCATGCCGGATTACGAAATAATCAATGCTTCAACACATAAAAAAGAGACACCTTCTGAGTGCTTTTTGGTAATCATTTACGATAATCAAAAGATCAAAGAATTTAATCTGAAAAAAGATTTTAATAAACCAATAGTAACAATAGGAAGGGATATTAAGGGGAATGATGTTGATATACCTTTAGATTCTCCTTTAATTTCAGAAAAACATGCTATAATTGAAATAGATGGCACTGAGTGTAAAGTGTATGATCCTAATGATGCAGATAATGGTGGTATATACTTTAATGGCGAAAAAATGCAGCCCGGCATTGAAAATTCAAAAAAATTAAGCAATGGCACTATCATACAAATTGATAACATACTGTTACCGCAACCGGAAGGTGTTGTTATGA
>Ga0123355_10003075_pt1 | contig 23784 bp, 23 predicted proteins | sample TergutEmb28metaG_3_FD_89872 | JGI IMG/M metagenome (GOLD analysis project Ga0123355, IMG submission 89872) | Embiratermes neotenicus P1 segment gut microbial communities from Petit-Saut dam, French Guiana - Emb289 P1 | ecosystem: Host-associated > Arthropoda: Insects > Digestive system > Gut ... | reverse complement strand
TGCGTTGAGCAACGGGTATCAAAGAGAGTTCATCAATGAGCTTTTGTTGCTGCTTGCAAATTTTAAGCATAAGCAAGCATATGCATGCGAAGCTATATGCGGCTATATTGCACTTGTCCAAGACGATAAGAAAGCTTCGATGGCAAAATTTTTGGTAGATAACGTTTACTATAATTCATTCCAACTTCTTAAAGACAAAATACTTGGATTAGTTGCAGAGAGTGAAGATTCTTTCGCCCCTTATGATAAGCTATTGCTGATGGTAAATGGGTTTTTCAAAATAAGCGAAACCGATATTAGTAATATCAAGGGCGAGGTAATCAACATTTCTCAAAAGCAATCTAATGGGTTGCAGATGTCTCCCGACTATGATAAGGCGTACATTGAATTATCTTTGGTGCTGATTCTTCTCGGTAAAATTGAAGATATTTCGTTCTTGGAGGCAGCAAGAGAGAAATACCCTTTCCTAAACTGCGTACTTCAACCAGAAAGTTTCGATATTGCCACTATCAACTTCAAGAATAGTCTTTGGAGGGACCTCTTCGAGAATGCCGAGTACAGAGAAAAGTTGTTATCTGTTAATGATAACAAGGAAAAAATTAAAGAGTCTCTTGTCCGAACGCTAACTAACGGAAATGCAGGACCCGCAGAAAATCAAATATTTTTCAGACACTTTTGGAGATGACGGTACGAGGTTGTAAAGGTAATTATCTTCGTGAGTACATTTTGAGTACAAAAATCTCCGCAACCACAAAAAACAGCGATAAAAAAGAAATATGGTAACAATAAATCCCATGAAAACAGCCAAAACACACAAGCTAAAAGCACTAAGAGTGGAGTGGGAGCAGATAAACCTGTGCAAAGAATGTTGATTTTACTGAATTTGTAGCCTGTCAATAACTGCCGTGGCAACATTTTGGCAATGACATGAATGTTTGGAATAATGAGAAATGTGTGCGGATAACATCTATTGCGCTACGGGGAGGATAATTGATGCAAATGAATTTTGAGCAATTGGCAAAATCAACATTGAGAATTGCTTGTGGCAATGAAAGTGGTTCAGGATTCCATTTTATTGACGAAAAAACAATTATTACAAATTACCATGTAATCGAAAACCATATTACAAACCACGCACCAGTAATTGCATTTACTGAATGCAAAACAGAAATAAACTTAAAATTAATCGCTCATTCAGATAAGAAAAGCTATGATTTTGCTATTTTTGAAGCGGTAACGCCAATCCCCGTAGGAAGAACTGTGCTTATGCCTAAAATTTCTGATAGTGTGGACAGGGGTACAGAAATATGTTTTGCTGGATTCCCTCATGGTATAGATGATTTGTTGGTACATAAAGCATATGTATCGGGGCCTTATAATAGCGTTGGATTTTATATTGACGGATCGGTAAATGGTGGCAATTCAGGCGGACCGATTATAGATATGTTCGATGGAAAAGTAATAGGAATAGTAACTCAACGGAGGTTTTTAGGTGGTCATGCACTCGATAATATAAGTAATCGAGCCGAGGATTTATCTAAATATTGCCAGTCACTTAATAAAGGCAGCGTATCAATAATGGGAATAGATTTTAGACAATTTGCAGGTGTAATGGCTGAGTCTTTCGTTATTTCTAGTAAAATTGTAACTGCCAACTCTAACGTAGGAATTGGAATCGGATTCCATATAAAATTCGTTGAAGATGAAATCAAGAAAATAAAATGGTGTAACGGCGCATAACCTTTGTTGATGAATATGAAACGAATGAATGGCAACAATATGGCAACAAAAAGTCAGATAGCCCATGCGCTATGGATAATATAAGCAATAGGAATACCACTAACCATATCCTCTAAACAAAATTGTTTAGATTAAGGTTTGCGGTGTCGAGTGAGAGTGATATGAAAAAACCAACACGTTCGAAAGCGTTGAAGGCAATTGCAATCGCGCTGATGATTACCGCAGCAATAATTCTAGTATCTGAGTGGCGAGCCGGGCACAACCCCACCGTCATTCAGGGCTGGCCAATAGATGTTCATATAACTAACCCCGGCGGGGGTTTTATCATGCAACGCAATACATATGGTAGAAATTTATATTACACCAATGCCCACCGTGTATATCGATACGAAGCAAGCGAATGGACGCTGGTATATACCAGTCATGGGAATCATGTCCGCCTCATTAGGCCCAACACAATAAGAGGCGATTGGGCCGAGTGGAACTCCCTTTCGAAACCGGAAGGACAATATCGCTTTGCAAGAGATTATTTTCTAACCTCATGTGCAACAATAGTATATAAAACCCTATATGCATACTTCGAGCTATTATGCTGGCAGGCCTGGTCAGACCAACTAAGGTATTACCACTTACAAGGCGGCGTATCTCCATGGCGGGAAGACTATGTAGCATTTGTAATAGCGGGGGCATCAAGCCGTGGGATTGTACCGGCAGGCAGGGTACAAGTAAGCCGTACAGCCATTGCTTTTACATCCCGCAATAGGTCACTTAGGTATTTTAGCCATGGTGACGTGTGGGAGCTGGCTCATTATGTAGACGGTGCTTGGCAGCCGGTCCCTTATACCCCAAGCGATACCCTTAGGCTATCCCTTGGAGGTGGGCTTGGAGTCATACCTCGTTTTTGGTGGCTGGATATGATACAGCTTCATTTTATGCATGGGGAGCTTCCTCCAGGCCGATATATGTTTATTCGCCGTCATTCCCGTAGCCTTGATGATAATGAAGGGCGATATTTTGACTACGAGTACATGATGTTCGAGTTTGTGATATGTGAAAATACCCCGGTATACCTGCCGGAACATGCAGGGATGCGGGCTCTTGCATCGGCTATACTGCCTGGTATTGTCGTCCGTGTCGGGGTTTTTATTGCGGTTGCCAAGCTACTGGGGCTTATCAGACGATTGTTAAGGACACGAGCTCAAACAAGACATATATAGCGAACGACTTTCGAAATCGTGATTGCGCGTCGGGCAAAATCAGCCCAAAACGCTAAGTTCGCGTTTTGGGCAGCCCTCCTTCAATCACGTTTCTCAATGTCGTTCGCTACTGCGGCCATGTTTGTCATGATAAACTAACAAAAAACCAGAAAGGTTGATAACAAATGAGTCAAGAGATTGTCAAAAGAGCAAGTGAGCTAATCAACTCAAAATCAGAGTATAAAGCCGGTGGTATGGAGGGCTACGCCGCCCTTTCCCTTATTGATGATAATGGATACCCATCTGCCACTACTTTTTGCATTACAAGAGCCGATGGTATCAAATGGCTGACATTTAATACGGCTACTGACAGAGAATATGCAAAGCGAATCAGTAAAAATAATAAAGCCTGTGTATGTATCAACTCCAGCGAATATACGATAAATCTTGTAGGTACAGCTGAGGCATTAACCGACATGGAAACAAGAAAAGAAAATTGGCTTCCGATGTTTGAGGATGGTGTACATTGGAGCGGGCCGGATGACCCGACTTTATTGATTATACACTTTACAACTCAACGCTACACCATAACTTTCGCAGATGATGGTAGCTATGCAGCAGGAAATATAGAGTAAGCATTTCGCAAATACAATTATTTTGCAAAAAAATGGAGCTGTCACACTAAGACGTAATGAAAAGCCCGTCACCCCGGGCTTGACCCGGGGTCCCCATAGTCTTTCGACAATGGTTATGGGATTCCGGATTAAATCCGGGATGGCGAGCCTTGAGATTGCGACATTTTAAACGTGACAGCCCATTTTTTATGCACAAATATAGTGAAATCAATGAGAAACGGTCTCGCCCGAGCGGCACCCTGAAACGCCGAAATAAGGCGTTTTAGGGCGATTTTGCCGCGACAGGCGAGACCGATTTCGAATTATTTCACTATATCTCGAGTGGGAGTTTAGGATTTACGTTTCATACCGACTCCAATTAAATTCTATCTGCCTATCGCGGCAAAACCGCTTGAAACGCTTGCTTCGCGTTTCAAGCAGCCGCTCTGTCAGACAGGTTTTAATTTGGAATCGGTATCAGGTTTTGTCATTTATGGTAAAGCCGCTCCCATTGCTGCTCGATTTAATCTCATTTTGTCCTTTTATTCATGGAAGTGGGGAGTAGGGAGTGGCATTTTCGTCATTTCCTTGCAATAATCCCAAAGTAGGGTAAAATAAGCGGTGGAGTTATGTTCACCTACCCCTAGCGGGTTAATCTTACCAAAATAAACCTGTCTGCTAGGTATAGCCAAGCCCAGTCTCGACAGATTCAGAAAGGAATGGTTCATCATGGCGCAAACAAGCTATGACAAGACTTTGTTTGACAAGCTGGATGCTCATATCGACAGCTTGCCCACAAAGCAGGGCGCACTTATACCTGTGTTGCACAAAGCACAGGATATCTTCGGATACTTGCCCTTTGAAGTACAAAACCACATCGCTCACAAGTTGGAGATTCCCTCCTCCAAGGTGTATGGTGTGGTTTCTTTTTATTCATTTTTCACCATGACCAAAAAGGGCAAATACCGGGTCAATGTGTGTATGGGTACACCTTGCTTCGTTCGAGGTGCCGATAAGATTCTGGCCAAATTCGAAACTGCTCTAGGGGTAAAATCCGGCACAACCGGTGAAGACGGCGAGTACTCCCTAGACGCTCTGCGCTGTGTAGGTGCCTGTGGCCTTGCCCCTGTTGTTATCGTCAACGGCAAGGTTTATGGCCGCATCGCTGAGGCTGATGTTGACAATGTAATCAAAGACTTTCTTGCGGAGGTGGAACCGGCATGAGAAAAATAAATTCCCGTGAGGACCTTATGGCCCTCAATGCTCAATATCGTGACCATGTATTGATGCGCCTCCTTTCTTATGACTCCCTCAATCGGACAGAAGTCACTGTGACCGTGGGAGAATGCGGCATGACCAACGGCGCAAAGGATACTCTCACAGCTCTATTCAATGAAGTGAATAACGCCAAGGTCGACGATGTTTCTGTTATTGCAGTAGATTGTGCCGATGATTGCGGCAATGAGCCCATTGTTAAAGTGATTTTCCCAGGGAAAGAGCCTTTGGTGTTCAACAATGTAGACTCTGCCAAAGCTAAAGAAATCGCTAAAGAACATCTAATCAAAAAAGGAGGTGTAGCATGAACCCTACCAGATTACAAATACTAATTTGCGCCGGGACGGGCTGTATCTCTTCTGGTTGCTTGGATGTGGAAACCGCTTTCCATGAGAGCCTAGCCAAGCACGGCATTGCCGACGAGGTTGCCATTTTTAAGGTAGGCTGCCTGGGCTTTTGTGAGCAAGGCCCTATCGTAAAAGTGTACCCCGACAATACTTTCTATGTCCGTGTAGAGGGCAAAGATGTTGAAGAAATCGTTACGGAGCATCTGATAAAAGGAAAGACCATTGAGCGTCTGCTATTCAAAGACCCAGAAACCAGCGAGCGTTACTACTATTACAAGGACATGCCCTTCTACAAGAGCCAGCTCCGTGTTGCCCTTAAGCTCTGCGGCATAGTCGACCCCGAGGAAATCAGCGACTATATCGGTGTGGATGGCTATCAGGCCCTAGCCCAATGCCTATTTGATAAGTCTCCCAAGGAAGTAATTGATATTGTAAAAGACGCTGGTATCCGAGGCCGGGGTGGCGCAGGTTTCTCTACCGGTGCCAAATGGGAATTCGCCTATAACGTCAAAGGGGACAAAAAATATGTAGTCTGTAACGCCGACGAAGGCGACCCAGGCGCATTTATGGACCGTTCCATTTTGGAGGGCGACCCCCACTCTGTAATCGAGGCAATGGCTATATGTGCTTATGCCATCGGTGCGGACGAAGGGGTAGTCTATATCCGTGCGGAATATCCTCTGGCCGTTAATCGCTTAAGAATCGCCATTGAGCAAGCCCGTGAGTATGGATTGCTTGGGAAAAATATCTTCGGTACGGATTTCTCCTTTGATATTCATATGGATTTAGGCGCAGGGGCATTCGTCTGCGGCGAAGAAACCGCACTCCTTAACTCAGTAGAAGGAATGCGTGGCGAACCTCGCATCAAACCTCCCTTCCCTGCAATCAAAGGTCTATGGCAAATGCCTACCATTATCAATAATGTGGAAACTTTGGCAAATATCCCACAAATAATCCTTAAGGGTGCCAAATGGTTCCAAGGAATCGGCGCACCAGGGAATACCGGCACCAAGGTTTTTGCCCTTGCGGGTAAAATCAACAATGTAGGCCTTGTGGAAGTGCCCATGGGCATTACCTTCCACGATATTATCTATAAAATCGGCGGCGGCATTCGTAATGGCAAGAAATTCAAAGCCGTTCAAACAGGCGGTCCCTCCGGCGGCCTTATCGCCGGGGATGATATCAATATCGAAGTCACCTTTGAAAATCTGCAAGCCGTAGGCTCAATGATGGGCTCCGGGGGTATGATTGTAATGGACGAAGATGACTGTATGGTCAATATCGCCAAGTTCTACTTGGACTTCACTATGGAAGAATCCTGCGGGAAATGCACCCCTTGCCGCATCGGTACCACCCGTATGTACGAAATCCTGGATAGAATCACAAAGGGCCAGGGTAGAGAGGACGACATCAAGGAGCTTAAGGCCCTTGGGGAAACCATCAAGGAGACATCCTTATGCGGCCTTGGCAAGTCAGCCCCCAACCCGATTCTTTCAACTATAGATATGTTTATGGACGAATATGAAGCCCATATCCGGGACAAAAAATGCCCAGCCGGTGCATGTAAAGACCTGGTGCAATATGTAATCGTACCGGAAAAATGCATAGGCTGTACCATCTGCGCCAGAGTCTGCCCGGTCAACTGTATCCATACAACGGACCAGGTGGTAGGCCGCAACAAGCAGCTCCACGTAATCGACCAAGCAGAATGCGTAAAATGCGGCGCATGTTTGCCAAAATGCCCAACCAAGGCAATTATTACAGAATAACACGAAGAAGGAGTGCGCGGGGGTGGCGAACCCGCCCCCGCTCGATAGGAGAATGTCAATGATTAATATAACATTGAATAACATGAAGCTCCAAGTGGAGCCAGGCACCACAATACTAGAGGCGGCCCGGACCAATGGCATCAATATCCCAACACTTTGCCATATGGACATGGCCAGCATCAAAATGGTCAACAAAGTAGGCACATGCCGTGTCTGCATGGTGGAAGTAGCAGGACGTTATGACCTAATGCCCGCCTGTGCGGTGGAAGTATATGAAGGCATTGTAATTCATACCAACACACCAAGGGCTATAAGAGCCCGTCGCACCATGGTTGAACTATTTTTATCTAACCATCCAAAAGACTGCTTAGTCTGCGAAAGAAACCGCAATTGTGAGCTTCAGACCTTGGCAGCCGACCTCAATATCCGTGACAACAGATACGACGGCAAAATGGTTCATCACGAAAAGGACATCTCCAGCAAATCCATGATAAGAGACGCGGAAAAATGCGTACTTTGCCGCCGCTGCGAAACCATGTGTAACCAAGTACAAACCGTAGGGGTATACTCCGCGGTGCAGCGTGGATTCAAAACCACCATCGGCACTGCCTTCGACAACCCTATGACAGAGACAAGCTGTACCTTCTGCGGCCAATGCGTGTCTGTTTGCCCAACAGGGGCACTTACCCAAACCAGCAATACTGGTGAGGTATGGGATGCCATCAATGATGAGGACAAAGTAGTAATCGTCCAAACCGCTCCGGCCATCCGGGTAGCTCTTGGAGAAGAATTTGGCTTACCGGTAGGCACAAGAGTCACCGGAAAAATGGTCGCCGGCCTACGCCGTATTGGCTTTGACAAAGTCTACGACACTGTTTTCGGCGCGGACCTTTGCATTATGGAAGAAGCGACAGAGCTGCTGGACCGCATCAAAAACGGCGGAACCCTGCCAATGCTAACAAGCTGCTGTCCAGCATGGGTAAAGTTCATCGAGCATCAATTCCCCGAGCTTCTGGACGTACCTTCCACCTGCAAATCCCCCCACCAGATGTTTGGGGTAATAGCCAAGACCTATCTAGCCGAAAAGCTTGGAGTCGACCCTGCCAAAATGGTTGTCGTAAGCATAATGCCCTGCCTTGCCAAGAAATTTGAAGCGGCAAGGGAAGAGCTGTCCTACGGCAACCATTTGGATGTGGATTATGTACTCACCACCAGGGAACTGGCGGCAATGCTAAGAGAAGCCGGTGTAAATTTCAACGCCCTCCCCGACGAGGACTTTGACAAAGTAATGGGCGAATCCACAGGAGCAGGAGTAATCTTCGGCACCACCGGTGGTGTAATAGAAGCCGCTGTGCGTACCGCCACAAGCTGGCTGGGCTGCGAAACCGGCAAAATAGAATACGAAGAACTAAGAGGCGTAGAAGGCATAAGAGAAGCCACAATCAAAGCCGGCGACATCGACCTAAAAATAGGAATAGCCAACGGCCTAGGCAACGCCCGTACGCTGCTGGAAAACATCCGGGATGGCAAGTCTGAATATCACGCAATAGAAATTATGGGCTGCCCAGGAGGATGTGTGGCAGGGGGTGGCCAGCCATTCTACGGTAATGACCGGGATGTAATCGCCAAAAGAGCCGAAGGGCTGTATGGCGAGGATAGGGATAAAACCCTCCGCCGCTCCCATGAGAATGAGGAGATTAAGGCATTGTATAAGGATTTCCTAGGGGAGCCCGGTGGACATAAGGCCCATGAGCTTTTGCATACGACTTATACAAAAAGGCCACGGTTGTAGGAATGTGAAATAATTTGCATTGAGAAGGGCTGTAGTTGACTGCTTAAAGCAGTTGGCTACAGCCCTTTTTCAATATAAGATTCTATCTTGGCATAAAAAAACCTTTTTGTCATATGCGTCGCCTTCACTAATTTGTTCGGCGACAAGCTCGGAATAATAAAAAAGATACCCCGTTTTAATCGAAATCATCAAACTTGGTTTCATTCAAAGCGTTATTCAAGTCCATACCGCCGTACAGGATGCGGATTATTTTCACGATGTTTTCCTTAACAAAATAGAAGCCGCAGTAACTACCGGCAAATATTTGGCGAATACCCCTGCTTTTCCATGGCTCCTCCTGATAAACTGGGTATCTGAAAGGCATTTCTTCAAGGGTGTTAAGTTTGTCTACTACATCAAAAATCATATGCCGTAATCTCTTTCCATATCAGTCACGACATCCTTGAGGCTGCGATGACGTCCGGCGATTGCTGAAGCGTAACCTTTTTCTAATTCGTCATTTAACTGTTCAGTAGTCAGTGCACATATGGAAACAGGTTCGCGTACCGGCAATCGCATTTCAAAAGGTATACCCCTTTGCACAATGATTTGGCGCAAAAACATTCCGATTGCGTTTGACATTGGGATGCCCAATTGGATTAAAACTTGCTCGGCTTGCTCTTTTATTTCTGGCTCTACACGCGCAAATACGTTTGATGTTTTTTGCATAAACTCACTCCCAATAATAAATTAATCTTGCTAATATTCTATGGGATTGCATTGCGATATGCAAGCATCAAGGTGTTACAATGTTATACCGAGGTTATCACCTGTAAATATAATGATACCCGCTTTCGCGGGCAACATTCGGGCTAGCGGATTCCTCGGGATAAAACCCTGCTCCGCTCCCATGAGAATGAGGAGATTAAGGCATTGTATAAGGATTTCCTAGGAGAGCCCGGTGGGCATAGGCCCATGAGCTCTTGCATACGACTTATACAAAGAGGCCACGTAGGAATACGGTAATTTAAAGGGACTACAGCCCATTGCCTTTGCAATAATCTGTAGTCCCTTTTTTATAGTTTTTTAGGTAGAAACTAATTAAGCATGTAAAACAATCTCAACATAGTAAGAATGGACTGCTCTCGGGTAAAAGTCCCTGTTGGGTTAAATCTGCTACCTCCAACACCTTCCATAATCCCGGCTGCCTGCACTTGTCCGGCTTGTTCTCTTGCCCACGAAGCGATTTCTGCATTGTCAACGAAAGCTGAGGTAGCGGCTTGCAAGGGTTGATTAAGAACTGCTGCCAAACGCACAATTATTACCGCTGCCTGCTGACGGTTAAACTGCATGTTAGGGGAAAAATTATTGCTGCCTGTGCCGGCTATTATGCCAAGATACGCTGCTTTTTCTATATTGACATCCGTTGTGTCATTGAAGGTGACTCGCCCTGTGATTTCGGTGCCAGTAATGGTTTCATATAGTAGTACAGCTATAGCAGTAAACTCTGCACGGGTTGTGTTGTTGCGGTAGTTATTCTGCATAGCTTGTGGGACGATGCTCAATGCAACCGCTTCAGCTATACCGTCCTGTGCCCAAGAGCTGGCGGTGTCCAGGTTGGGGGCAGGAATAGGAGAATATGCAACAACCGCTTCTTCTGGATGGAGGCTCCAGGTTTGGGTCCAAAAGCGCATAACATTGCCATCCACATCAACCGGTCGTAATATCATAGGAATCTTTTCAGAATCGAAAATAAACCCATCTGCTTGAACGAGCCTAAGTGCTACTGTTTCTACCTCGGCATCCATCGGCAATGGTATTTCAATACTCACAGATGACCAATACCCTATTCCTTCCATAGTGACTGTTTTAAACAAATCTCCATTTAGATAAAGATTAACTTTAGCTCCTATAATGGGGCAACCCACTGGTGCATACCCCTCGAAGAAGTCACTCCATTCTAAGTTATGTTCCAACACTCGGATGCCACCGATTACCCATTGCAAATCAGCACCTCCTAATGGTAAATCTGGACTAATTGGATGGAGTATTATTCGCTGTTCTGCTCTAAATGCATAAATCTCACGACCATTTCTGCAATAAATATTTTCTAGCTTTATAGGTATCCGATTACAATCAAAATCAAAGCCATCTGCCTGCACAATCTGGAGTTCAAATGTCGGCGGGTTTTCACGTGCTGCCATAATACCAAGCATGGATGCAGTTCCATGTCTGTCGGTTACAACGGTATCAAACAATTCTCCATCAATGAATATGCTTATTTCGACACCAAAAATACCTTCCCGGTCAAGATTAGATGCGGAGAGTCTCCAATCCCGACCGCCCCTGTAATCTATTACAATAACTCGGATGGTTGTACTCAACTCATCGGTATCCTCATCTTCCTGTGCAAATACCAGCATAGTAAAAACCAGTAATAGTGCTAACAAGGAAATTACACTAATTAATAACCTTACCCGTTTCATTACATAGCTCCTTTCACACTATTGAATTTTGACTTGTTTAAACAATATTCCTGGATTGAACCTGATTATTTATTGGACATCCTCAGAAATAGGCAAAACAAGCTTGAAGTTCAGCTCGTTTTGCCCTGTTTCCGAAGAACTGAACTACAAGTGCTATTAATAGCAAGTCATTTACTCACTGTCCTTTTCCGACATGCACCATTATTTTATTGATTGCTTCACTCTCAATACTCGCCTTCTTAATATGAGCCGCACAACTAGATATGCCAGCAATTCCAATCGGTATAGACACAAGAAGCAATAACCATGTCAATCCAAATACTAAAGGTATAATTCCTAGGATTATCCAGCATAGCATGTTGAAGACCATCCAAATTTTCCATATTCCTCTTTGATTCTGATATTTTATTAATTCCTCAAATTCTGTATTAGAAGCACATTGAACATGGGCATCTAAGTTATGTTGGAGCATCTTTAATTCTTCACTATTTTCAAGTGCCGCAATTTTATCGTTTAGTGTTTCTTTTGTCACACTTAGCTCAGATTCGACCTCTCTTTTATTGTTTTTATAGTATATTGCAGTGTTCAAAATCTTTGACACAAATGACCGTGCTCCATCTTCATCTTTTGGATTACCAGGCATATCTATATGTCCTGCGTCGCTGTTGACAATTATCCGTAATGTCCTATCATCATGGATGGTTGTGCTACTCGTAATATCCCGATGTTTCTGGACATTTGCACCGAGTAATACGCCTGCTCTTCTGTTACCTTTCCCAGCAATTAGCGCACCCGCTGCGGCTCGTGTAAAAGTGGGGCGCGCACCACCACCACTAATGTGTGTCTCTGTCCATATTTGACCACCACTTTCAACATATGCCTCAATTTCGGAATCTAAAGGAATGGGAGATGCTTCCACGATATGGTTTACATAGAGGTGTATACCTGCATAAGATGCTATTCGCCCAACTTCCTTGAGTTCAGCTTTTATATTATTAATCTCAGCATTGATTTCACTTATTTGTTCATCTATCTTTGAAACCAATTCCAACGCCGTTGTCAAAAAAACACTTTTCTTTCCCATAACTGTTCCTCCACATCCATGCATCTATCTAATGCTTATGTAAAATAAGTGTATGGTTTACTAAACTCAACACAGGTATACCACAATTTTATCCATAACTCAACACAAATTGCAAGATTGAAGATGAATTGACAATCCAAATGAGTACCGGTACAGTTGAAAAAAGTGGCCAAATTAAGGAGTAAACATCTTATCTACTGTACTATCTCCAAAAGCCGCAAAATATCTTGATTGTTTGAATGAACCTATAAAGAGTAGGATTATTAAAGCTGTAATCCAATTGGAGCACGACCCACCAGAGGGTGACATCAAATCCCTATCCGGCAGAGATGGATACAGGCTTCGTGTCGGTGGCTATCGTGTGCTATTTGCTATACGAGATAATACTATAAATCATAGGATGTGTGCTGTAAAAGGCGGAAATAACACATGGCTGGTTGGTCATCAAGCAATCAATATAAATAACGATTATATCTTTACATTGGCGTTATAATGATACATAATAATGTTGAGGTAATTTTTTATGGTAGCTACTAAATCAAATGTGAACGTAAAAATTGATACTACGGTTAAGGAAGCCGCAACCATACTTTTAGACCGCATGGGGATTGATCAAACCACGGCAATTGATATGTTTTTATAGACAGATTATTGCAGAGCGGCGTTTGCCTTTTCAGCCTGTGGTTGCCCCCACGTTAGAAGAGCAGCTTACAGCTGCTATCGCAAAGAAAAACATCCAAAAGAGTAAAACTCGAAGCAGATGAGAATGGCTACGCCATCGTTGACAAAAATAAGCACCCCGAAATTTACAATTGGGCGGTGAATGGCTAATGAACCCATATAGCCTTTACATTGCTTATGATGCAATGAATCAATAACCCTAAGGGCGCGCTTATGTACCATCGCGAGTGTGGTATGTGCCTCAAATTATATTAGGTACGATACAAACAATGAAGGGAAAAATCATATGCCAAAAGTCGAACTCAACCATAAACCGGGAAAAAAACCTACTCACAAGAAATGTCCTAAATTCGAGGATGCAGTAGCCTTGTACCTTGACAATTCTGATGAACGGGAGCGAGCGTTGGATTTTTGTACATGGTTGAGGGCTAATAAATTAACTCCTGTTGCGGGAAATTCCGGCTATAACTGGTACATATCCCAGAATAAGCAACGTGTTTTACAATTGAAAATGTATAATGACACATGGTACATCACAACACGCTGGGAGATTATTGATGAATTAATCACCAAAGAAAATTTGAAAGATGTATTATGGGAAAACATATGTTATTGCACCTTATGCAACACACAGGGATGTCCGTGGGGTACCCGTGATTTTATTTTGTTTGGGCGTGAGTTTAAAGGTGTTTGCCGACAGTTTATGCTACGAATCGGCAACCCGGACGCACGCACAATTAACATGATAAAAGAGTTTCTACTGGCACGGAAATCGTAGTCAATATTAGCAGAGTTATTTCCACCCTTTGCAGTATGCTCCATAATAGACATCGGCTTATGTGGATAATAAGAGCAAGTCACGCCGCATAAATAACCTCCCCAGTCCGAACAACATGCTCCACAAACCCACTCCTATCATCCCGCTCATCAAGAAGATGCGGTTCAATATCTATACTGACTCCCCGTCGTAGGCGAAACAAAAGGCTTGATGCTTTTAACCAATCACCTTCAAATCCATCCAATATAACGGCAATATCAATATCACTGGACTCATGAGGGGTACCATTTACATAGGAACCGAAAAGGATTATAGCCTTCGGGTTAAGGGCTTTTTTTACTTCATCCGCATATCGGATGGCAATTTGTTTAACCTTTGCTTTATCCAACATAGAAACACCTCTGCTCGCGATATATAGTGATTCCACTTTAAAACAAGAATATCTTCGGATTGTGTGTAGCAGCCTTCAATATCAGGAAAATATATAGAATAACCACCTTCTTGCTCTTTTTCAAAAACCGCTGGGTAGGTATACTTTGCCATAAAATCACCTTCTCTTTATTTTATACCCGCATCTTTCAATATCCTGCTTAGAGTTCCCTTCTTAGCATCTTGGGTATCATGCCTTCCGACCTGAAATATTTATACACTAAGCCACTCCGTAAAATATGCTAAAAAACATTGTTGCAAAATGTAATTTCTGGTATAATAGTGAAGTAACAAGAAAGGCCAGCGGCAATATGTCGATGCCGTAACAATAAAATAACCACGGAGCCGTGAAAGTGTCAGCAAACACTTACACGAGCTTAGGGATGAAAGGCCATCCTAAAGCACAGGTTACCCTGCCACCGCGGTAGTCAAGTGTACAACATTTCCCCAACTCCTTCAAGGTATCTGGCGATTATCTTAGTAGGCGAGGTGCGATTTTGTATACATGGATAAAGCGGCAAGGTAGTATGTATCTGTGTACTACGCTTGTATTTATGTGCGTAGGTGAGATGGATTTAATCATCTCCCTACGCTTTTTTATTTCCCTAATATTCCGCTGGCCTTTTTATAACTAGTTTTTGCCTCAGGCAAAAAAGTATTAACATTCATAAAGGAGGACAACACATGGAGTTTGTAGCTGTGAAGACAATTGACGAGTTAGGACGAGTCACGGTGCCAACAAAAGCAAGGCAAGCCTTAGGCTGGGACGAGGATATGGAAATCGAATTTTTCACCCACAATGATGCCATTATCCTTGAAGCAAAAAGACCAGCTCAAGAGCTGGATACCCAGCCGGTATATAACTAAGAACACAACGATTAGCCTCCGCGTAAACTCAGAAGTTAAAGAGCAAGCGGAGGAAATCCTCTCGTCCTTAGGGCTTACACTAAGTGAAGCGTTTAATTTGTTATTACACCAAGTTTGTATTGTACGCGGTTTGCCATTTGAAGTTAAGCAAAGATTATCTATTGAGCACCAATGTCAACAACTTAAGGATTTCCCTGGATTGCTTCGTCGCTACGCTCCTCGCAATGACGATGGGTAACACCCGTCATTGCAAGCGTTACCCATCGTCATTGCGAGCGTAGCGAAGCAATCCATACACATCATTTCGCTAAGTTGTCGACATCACTCCCCAGAGAGGAATTTTATACGTATAGTATTTATTTCCCCTCCTACGGAGGGATGGCCTCGGCTTGGCATGTGCTGGCAGATTTAGACTGACGTAATCTATCGCGTTAAATGACGGTCATGGGGAGATATGGATTCCTGTGAAGGAAAAATCATAAACCAAAATGCCCCTCCAGCATCCCAAGGGTCCTTTCCACGGTGCTATCCCCATCACGCACAATAGTAAAAAGCGTAAACCTTCGAGCTTCCTCGAGGGTTTTTTCTATGCCGATTCTAAATAGCTCATCTTGTACAGCTAGTTTTTCCTCGGGATTTTTTAGGGATAAAATGCATTCTAAGAACTCCCGGTGGTCCTCTCTGCTGCCATAGGCTCTCGTGGTTGCTAGCTCCGGAAGCACCGACATACAGGCAATTCTGCTGTAATCAGAGAGCTCTACCAGTAGTGGGATAGGTATTGTTATATCCGCAATTACCTTGCTTTTTTGGGATAACTTAATCAACTCTATTATAGCAAACTCTAGATATTCGTTATTGCCATGGAAATCATCATCTGCCAGAAATTCTTCCACAGTCCTACCAAAATAGGCCTCCCAATCTGTTACCGAGCTTCGCTTGGTGGCCTTTTTTTGGTACCGCTCATCCAGTATGGATTGCCATACCTTGAAACTATCCTCATGCCAATTGTCGTTGAAATGGATAAAACCATGTTTCTTAGCCAGGGCTTTTGACATGGTAGTTTTACCGGCCATTGCTGAACCTGCTAGGAAGTATACATTTTGCAAGCTGTGTTTTAGGATATTTTCTGCGATATTCATATGCGTCTCTCCTTTTTTATTGCAAAGCCATTATACCAAGGGTATCATGGCTTTGCGATAAACTTTAGCATAAAGGTGTGTATTATCATTCAAATTACATCTATCCCAGAATCCCATTACCATGCCTACCGCTTATCCGTAATGTTCGATGCTTACAAATGGGATTTGCAAGCAAACGAACAAAGCACCATTAGCGATAAGGTGCTCTTGATGGAGCAAGATGAAGCGGCATTCTTGACTGAGTCCGCTGTTAAGCTATACCATGAGACCATTGCAATGGAGCGGGCGTTACATAGAAACTCAGATTTAGTCAAAAACCTTGGCATTTCTGATACAATGGCGACAGCTCTTTGCGGCTGTGATTATGACCCTATGCGTCATGTTCGTTTTATGCGATTTGACTTTCATCCCACAGTAGACGGTTGGCAAATCTCCGAAGTCAACAGCGATGTCCCTGCCGGATACCCAGAGGCCTCGGTGCTGCCTGTGCTCGCCCAGGAGTATTTTCCCGGATACCGGCAATTTGGCTGTTTTGGGACAGTGCTAAGGGACAGGCTGACAGCACTGGTGCCAACGGGGTCCACGATTGCATATCTTCATGATACCCATACTGTGGAGGATTATCAGATTTTACATTACATCGGGGACTTGATGGAGAAATCCGGGTATAAATCCATGTATGCATCCCCGGAGCATATTCGTTTTGATGATAATGGAAAAACCGGAAAAGTAACACAGGAACCTTCCCCAACCCAGCATCTAGGTGGGATTATGCGATATTTTCCTGCCGAGTGGCTGGAGTTTACACCAGGCGTGGATTGGATTGGCTTTGTATATTCTCAAACTCCCTCATGCAATCATCCCATTGCACTTTTGACCCAGTCCAAGCGGCTGCCTTTGGTCTGGGACAAACTGGGGGCTGGCATTCCTACCTGGAAAAAGCTGCTTCCAGAGACAGTTGACCCAAGCCAATTAACAGACAGTCACGATTGGATTATGAAGCCCGCATTTGGCCGAGTCGGAGAAGGTATTAATATCCCCGGTACGATTCCCCCTGAAGAAGAACAGGCGATTCTCAGCGCGGCGCAGGCGGAACCCACCCAATGGGTAGCCCAAAAAATGTTCGAAAGCCTACCAGTTGAGGGTTTGCATATAAATGTAGGTGTGTTCGTTGTAGATGGCAGCTTTGCCGGGTTTTATGCCCGGATAAGCGATGCCCCAAAAATAGACGAGGACGCCAGTGAGATTCCTATTTTAGTACGCATATATTAACTTCGTCATCCCGCGCTTGACGCGGGATTCCCTGACCTTAGTCGAAAGACTACGGGGCCCCCGGGTCAAGCCCGGGGTGACGGGCTTGTGTATTGTTTATGATGTGGCAACTCCATAAAATGTAATGTTAATACGAAAATAACTCTGTCGGCTTACAATCCATGGCAAACCAAAACCGGTTTTTAGAAAGCGCGCGCGAAGCGCGCGCAACTCAAAAGCTATATTGAGCAGCGGAGCCGCGACTCCGCTTTTCATACTTGGCTGGTAACGAATACGCCCGTAATGGGCTGTTAGGAGGTAACATATGCTCGGAAAAGACCTATACACAACCTGGGCACCCCCAGGAAAGAATTGGACTCAGTTTGCCAAACCGGCATTATTTGTCCATGTAGATGACTTTAATCTACCCAGGGGGGAAGCTCAGCCTCTCAATATTCCGGCGGATATTTTTCGCCATCGAAAGAACACAGCATTTATCATTGACTTACCTGGAGCAACCAGCGTAGAAGCCGGGCTTACCATGGCTAAGTTCGGGTTTCAGCCTGTTCCCCTTTACAACGGCATCCATGAGAAAAATATCGGTGGTTTATTCGAAGCGGTTAACAATGAGCCCATTATTAATGCCCTACATGCCGGTGGAGAATATCTAAGAAACCGTATTATTGAAGACAATGCCTTACCTGCCTTCTTGCTAGATTATGACCGCAACCGCCCTATTGCCAACAATGCGGCTATGTACGACAACAGATGGACTGTAGAGCTTGAGGATATGCCGGCAGCATCATATATGAGAGATATGGGCATTGAGCAAGTGGTGTTATGGACTAGGAACGCAATCAACAGCGACCTGGCACCTATTCTGGATAGTTACCGTGATATGGGGATTGAGGTCAAGGCATTTTGTGATGAAACCAGAATGTTTATACAAAATCGGAGACCGGTAAGATATCATGAAAGCAGCACCAGAACTGCTCCAAACAGCCATGTTTTGACCGAAAACCGGATAGAGGAAAATCAAAAGGATAAAGCAACCCAGGACGAGGTCCGTAAGTTCGAAAACGGGCGGGTTGCCCTGCTGCTCATCACAATTATGGGCTTTATCAACCTGGCCTCAATGTTTTTCTTCCTTGGGCGACCTTTGCTTTGGACAACGCCTACTATTACATGGCTGACCTATCTCTGGGTTTGGGAATGGGTTGGGGACGCCATTGCCATATGGATGACTGCAATGTACTTGGTTCTTTATCTTATGTCACATAAATATCGGTTTTTAATGAAGGGCGCATTAATGTTTGTCGCAATCGAGACCATTGTACTGCTGATATATGCAGGAGTTTATGGATTTGCGTCGTATACAGGGTATTCATTTGTATATGGGGTTATTGTCTTTGGATTTCCGGTGTTTATACTAGTATTCCTGATTATGGGAAGCATGGCCTGTGAGAAGCTGTCACATCTAAGCAATGATGAATTTTTTACCGCCCTGCATAAACTAGACTCCGAAGATGAGGATATAAACGAACGCCATCCTGTCGTAAGAAGACGCCACTTTAGAGGCTTTAGGGGTTATGGCGGATACGGAGGCAGCGGCCGAGGCGGATACAGCGGCGGCGGTTATCGCGGAGGATATGGGGGAGGGTATGGCGGAGGCTTTGGGGGATAAACCGTTACTTTCTAGTTTTGTCACTTTGGACAAAGCCGCTCCCGTAGTACACATACTAATGAAACGAGGCGTCACATATGAAGCTCTTTCACCTCTCCGACTTGCATATCGGTAAGAACCTTGATGGCATTTCTATGCTTGACGAGCAGCGACATGTCTTTTCGCAAATAATCGCTTATATAAAGACCCATAGTCCAGATGCCATTGTAATCGCCGGGGATATCTATGACAAACCCATTCCCGGTGTGGATGCCGTAAGGGTTTTTGATGATTTTCTTACGGCACTTTCGGAGCTTGGTGTCGCCACAATGATAATAGCCGGCAATCATGACTCACCGGAACGTATTAATTTTGCCAGCCGCTTGTTATTGGATAAGGGGCTGTTTTTATGTGGCGGATATAACGGAAATATTCCTAAGATTACCCTCTCTGACGAGTATGGGGATGTGCATTTTTGGTTGCTGCCATTTATTAAGCCGTCATCATTGCGGGGCATACATAATGAGCCTGTGGAGACCCATGAGGAAGCCGTTGCTGCCGCCCTTGCCCATTCTGATATTGATTATGACGCCCGTAATATACTTATATCCCATCAATTTTATACAAAGGCAGGTGTCAGCCCAGTGCGCTCAGACTCCGAGCTTGACCCTGTTGGAGGCTTGGATGCCGTAAGTGCCGGTATCGTCGACAATTTTGACTATGTAGCCCTTGGGCATTTACATGGGGCGCAATCCGTTGGAGACGCCCATATCCGATACTGCGGTTCCCCTATCAAATACTCCTTCTCCGAATGGCAGCACCACAAATCCATCACAATGGCAGAGCTAAAAGAAAAAGGCGACCTGACTATCACTCCCCTACCCCTCATGCCCATCCACGATATGCGCGCAATCAAAGGAGATTTGGAGCAAGTCCTCACCGTCGAAGGAGACAGTGACAATTATTTATGGGTCACCTTGACCAACGAAGAAGAAATAATGGACCCAATGGAAAAACTCCGCAGCCGCTACCCAAATATTCTGCGGATGGACTATGAAAATACCCGCACCAGCATCGACATAAACACCATCACATCCAATATCGAAGCCATAGAAAGCCTAAGCACCTATGACCTTTTCGAGGAATTTTTCCTTAAAGTTCAAGGCTCGGCCATGAGCCGGGAGCAAGGCGAAATTGTACGCCAACTGCTGGAGGTGGAACCATGAAGCCTATAAAACTTACGATTAGTGCCTTTGGCCCATATGCCGGCCTGGAAACAGTGGAGTTTGAAAAGCTGGGCTCCAAGGGGCTTTATCTTATAACTGGGGACACAGGCGCGGGTAAGACCACGATTTTTGATGCCATATCCTTTGCTTTGTATGGGATGGCCAGCGGCGCGAAGTTTAAGGGGGATGATGTTAGAAGCGGCGGGCGCAACGATTACGCCAATCTCCGTAGTGATTTTATTTCCGCCGATAATAAAAAAATAAAAACCTTTGTGGAACTGGAATTTGCCTGCGGCAATAGCCGGTACAAAATAAACCGCACCATAAAAAAGACCGGCCAAGATGTAGAGCTCACCATGCCCGACGGCACCAATCTAAGCCTGCGCAAAGATGTATCAGATAAAATATCAGAAATAATCGGCCTAGACCGAGAGCAGTTTGCCCAGATTATTATGATTGCCCAAAATGACTTCCTGCGTTTTCTTCAAAGCGGAACGGATGACAGGCTAAAAATCCTGCGCCATATATTCAAAACAGAGGCCTTACGAGACTTCCAAGAGCGACTAAAGGCCCGCGCCAAGGAGGAAAACGACAAGCGAGTCCTGATTCTCGCAGACTTTGACCGCCACCAGGTGGACCCATATCAACGAGACACCCAATTCCAGGAATGGGAGAACCAAGTCTCAACGGGCAAAACCCAGTTAGATTCCATGGAAGACCAACTTGAAACTTATAGCAACAAAAGGCTTGCCCTAGCCGCAGAAATGGAAATAGCAAAGGAATTAAGCAGAAAATTTTCCGATTTAGCAAGGTTTCGCCATGAGCTGGAATCACATGTTTCAAAAGCCAAGGAAATATCAGCACTCAACACCAAAATCCAGCAAGGCGAAGTTGCCCTACGCCAAGTAAAACCTCTGGCAGACGAATACAAAAAGGTAGCAATCAACCATAAGTCAGCTCATGAAGGCTTGCAAAATGCCAAAGCCGGTGAGTCAGCCGCAATAGCCGAATTGGAAGCAGCCGTTATAGCTCTTGAGGCCCTGCCGCCCATTGCAGATAAGCAATCCGAACTTGAAAAACTCAACGTAAAGTTAGAAAAACTGACTACACAGCAAGAAGAGCTTGCCATTATTGCCAACAAAAAATCCGAGTTAGCAAAGCTGCAAGGAGAGTTCGAAGCCACTAACGCCGATTTTCAAAAATGGGATGCCCAGCATCAGCGATTGGAAGAGTCCTTTTTGCGCAACCAAGCAGGCATTCTCGCAACAAATCTTACCCCAGGGACCCCATGCCCAGTGTGCGGCTCCCCTACCCATCCGTCCAAGGCGCAATTTACAGGCGAAATAGTAACCGAGGCTCAGTATAAAAACGCCAAGGAAACAAGAACCCGATTATCCGATTTACGAGAGACCAAAGCTTCCCTATGCAGCAGCCTTACGGTGGAAATAAATACATTGACCCGCAGCCTTTCAGCTGATAACAGCTTAAATATGCAAGAAATACTTACACAATGCAAAAAAGAGCTGGAAGACCTGACAATCTACAGAAATAAATGGATACTAGCTCTGGAAAGACTGGAAAAAAACTTGGCCACCCTCACAGAGCGCAATGTCAATGCCGGCAATGCATTGGCATCTGCCAAGGCTCTACACAAAGAGCGGTCACAGAAAGAACATGAGCTACTGACCCTCACACAAGAGGCAAAACACGCATATGAATCCGCAATAAAATCCAATGGATTTACCAGCGAAACCGAGTATCTTGCCGCCCTTCTCACAGATTCTGAAATCAAAACCCTGGAGCATCACGTATCTGAATACGAAAAAAAAGGCAGCCAGCTAACCCGGGATATAACCCGATTGCAAGAAGAAACCGCAGGCGCAGCTCCCCCCGATATAGAGAGAATACAAATCAACCTAGACATGGCAACCGCCATGTCCCAGGAGCTAATCAAGAAACACCGAGAGACCGCCATAAACATAAACAAAGTAGAAACGGCCCTTAAAGAATTACGAGCCGCCACCACCAAGCTGGAAAAAGCAGAAAAAATATGTACAGACTTAAAACAACTTTCCGAAACCGCCAGCGGCAGAACCCTAGACTTCGAAACCTATGCCCAGCAGGCATACTTTGAGCGGGTAGTCGCCGCCGCTAATCTTCGCCTAAAACTTATGAGTCAAAACCGATATACCCTCCACCGCAAAACCGATATATCCGACGCCCGTAGGCGTACCGGCCTAGAACTTACTGTAATGGACGCCTACACCGGCAGAACTCGCCCAGCCAATAGCCTTTCCGGCGGTGAGTCATTTATGGCATCACTATCCTTGGCCCTAGGATTATCCGACATTGTGCAACAGACATCAGGAGGCATTCGCCTGGACACCATGTTTATAGACGAAGGCTTCGGTTCACTGGACGGGGACACCTTGGAACTTGCCATTAGAACCCTATCAGAAATGGCAGGCCAAGAGCGGATAATCGGGATTGTGTCTCATGTGACGGAACTAAGGGACCGGATTGATAAACAGGTGCAGGTAAAAAAGACTACGTCAGGTAGTGAGATCGATTTGCATATATAAATTATAGTCAAAATAGTTGGGGGTTTTTACTGCAACCTTGATGCGCTTCGTGCATGGTATCAATGTTGCAGGGAAATTAGGCGTATTGACGTTGAGGTGAATACAATCCAACGTAAGTTTTTGCCCCAGATAGTAGGGTGCAAAATTTACACCCTTTGCACCCTTAAAATAATTGACAATGCAAAGAAATTTCAACATAATGCAATAAAAAAGATTGGGGAATTATAGTGGCTCAAACTAATATCTCAATAAGGATTGACGAAGACATTAAAAGGGAAGCAGAAAGCCTTTTTGCAAATTTGGGGCTAACTTTGTCATCTGCAACCAATGTCTTTTTCCGGCAAGCTATACGGACACAGGGAATCCCCTTTCCTTTGTCGATGACCACACCGCCGAATCAAATACGGGAAACCGTATTGTCAAGAGGATTGTCTGCTATGTATGAAGCTAATGAACAGGCAAAAATTAACGGAACATCTGAAATGACACTGGATGAAATCAACGACATCATTAATGAATGCCGACAGGAAAGAAGGATGGCATGATGCAAAAGGTTGTTATTGATACAAATGTTGTTATTTCATCAAATCTTTCATTATCTGGCAACCCTGGCGAAATCATGAGACAATTTTATAGCGGGGTACTACAACTGTTTTATACATCAGAAATTCTTGCTGAATATAAGAGCGTGCTTGCATATATGAAATTCAATTTTGCGATAGAAACACAAACCGCTATTCTCCGTGCCATCGAAATTGGCGGGCACTTGTTGCACCGCCTACCAGCACTATACCATTTAATGACGAAGCAGACCGCATTTTTTACGATACAGCAAAGTTCAGCAAAGCCATTCTTATTACGGGAAATATGAAACACTACCCAGCAG
>Ga0123355_10003074_pt1 | contig 23786 bp, 14 predicted proteins | sample TergutEmb28metaG_3_FD_89872 | JGI IMG/M metagenome (GOLD analysis project Ga0123355, IMG submission 89872) | Embiratermes neotenicus P1 segment gut microbial communities from Petit-Saut dam, French Guiana - Emb289 P1 | ecosystem: Host-associated > Arthropoda: Insects > Digestive system > Gut ... | reverse complement strand
TATTATTTGACCTATACACAGAGGGTATTGGGGTTGGTGGAAATGGTGTAGTTCTTCCACCATGTATCCCAGAAAGCAACATTGCATATATGAAGATTCTACAAATGTTACCGTACGATGAGTTTATACCATCAGATGGTATCATTGTAGACTCCGACAAAGCGAGTGGCAATCCCGTACTGCTGATAGAACTGCTCGACATGGTGGGTAGCCGCATCGGACTAATGGCAACGCATAGCCGTATTATTAGTGTGGAGGGAAAAGAGTGTCTTACGATAACTCGTACAGACTTAGTACATTTATGGAGTGTTATATATCTTTAGGGATAGGACTTAAATCATGATATGCGAAAAGGCTACGGGTTAGCAAGGGATTGCAATTTTCACAATTGGAAAAAGGGCCATAACACTTGCAAGTTTACTAAATCCCCATTCTACAAGGTTTTTACCTTATATAACGGGGATTTTTAACGTTCATAACACGTAATTATTCTCAAACTCCTTGACAAGGATTAAATCCACTATACCTGCATATTACGCAGCAAATCATCATAAGTATCACGCCGCCTAATAATCCGAATGATACCATCCTCACAAATCAACACCTCAGCAGGGCGCAAACGAAGATTATATTGCGAACTCATAGAGTACCCATACGCTCCCGCATCCAGTATGCCAATAACATCCCCTTCTGTAAGTCTTGGAAGCAATCGCTCTTTGACGATATAATCCCCATCCTCACACTGGTTACCAACTATCGTTACAACCTCCGCAATGTCATTGGCAGTGTCAACATAAGCACCGCTGCCAACAGAAGCACCACCGTTGGCACCACCACTAGCACTGGCACCACCACAGTTTACAGCACCACTAACGCTGACAGCACCAATACCGTCGGTAGTAGTACCACTTTCGTTCTTCGCATCGTTTTTGCAATAGACCTCAATATCATGATGAGAATCATATAAAGTTGGACGCGCAAACACCGAAAAACCCACGTCGCAGCCCACATATTTTGTCGCGCCATTATGTTTAAGATTATGAATCGTACCAAGCAACACGCCACTTTCCGCACAAATAAAGCGGCCTGGCTCAATGATAAATTGCAGATTTTTCCCATATTCTGCGGCAAAATCGTACATACGCTGTGTTAGGGCCTCTCCAAGCTGCTCAAGGTCTTGAGGTTTTTCCCCATGCTGCTTGTTGTAAGGTATGCTAAAGCCGCCACCAAAGTCGATAATCTCTAAATCTGGAAACTGGCGGGCAATATCTAAGAGTTCCTGGACGCAGGCCAAGTAAAAATCATTATCATTTTGAGAGCCAATATGGTGGTTTATTCCAATTAAATTAAGCCTATGCTCGGCAAGGACTTTTTTAACTTCCTGTATATCGTCGGCACTGATACCAAACTTGGTATTGTCGCCGCCGGTTATGACCTTCTCGTGATGCCCGCCCCCCATACCGGGGTTAAAGCGTACCACTACATTTCCGCCGGGGTTGAGCCTGCCGTATGCCGCAAGCTGTGAAAGAGAGTCCACACTAACGCAAAAACCTTGGCTTATTGCGTATTGCATCTCTTCCGGCGACACATTGTTTACAATAAACATTATCTCTTTCGAAGTATAACCCGCAGCAAGTGCCGCCACAGCCTCGCCTTGGCTGCTAACATCGGCACAAAGCCCCTCTTGGTGGGCTATTTTCAAAAGCGAAAGATTCGTATTTGCCTTTATTGCGTAATTTACACGAAAATTTGGATATTGGCATAAACTTGCCATTGCCCGGCAACTTTGACGAAAAATGCGCTCGCTATATACATATAGCGGGCTTCCGTAAGCTGCAATTAGGTCATAAGGATTATGCCCTTGATAAAAATTGTTTGTGTTTGTGACAATTGTGTTGGTATGCATTAAGTTCCCTCCAAGATATAAGCGATATAAACCCAAGTAAAAATCCGAACCCATCACCGATTTATTTCATACCGGTAAGGCTCGGATTACAGAGTGCAGTTCGGACTTTGAAACCCGAACCGCGCGAAGCGTATTTGCCCTCCGCATAGAGTGCGGCTGAGAGGACTTGAACCTCCACATCCTTACGGACACATGGACCTGAACCATGCGCGTCTGCCATTCCGCCACAGCCGCGTAAAACTTATAGCGATTTCCTTTGAAACGCCTATTCAAAAATGCCCGAAGCCGGAATCGAACCGGCACGAGGTTGCCCTCACGGGATTTTAAATCCCGGGCGTCTACCAATTCCGCCATTCGGGCATAAAGCAAATGAATGCGGAGACAAAACTGAAACGATGTATTATAGGACTTCGATTTCAAATGTGTCAAGGAAAAATTTGTTCGTGAATCTGAATCACCCCTTCTCCCAAACCCTCGCAACAAGCACAGTCATATCATCCTTGGGCAGGCCAACCATACGCTCGGCCTCAGAAAGTACATATTCTGCCATATCCTGCGGGTTATGGTAACGGCTTTGTTTTATCGTATAGGTAAGCCAGTCCTCTTCGCTTGCAATAACCGACGCCCCCGGGTTAACGGCTTCTGTTATACCGTCTGTTACCATCACGATTATATCGTCATGCTGCAACTGCCCATGAGAAACCTCAAGGTCAACGTCGTTAAGCATACCAATCGGCAGCGAAGACGAACGAATTATCTTCACCTTGCCGTCCCGTAGTATAAACGTGGCCGCAGCACCAATTTTAATAAACTCGGCCTCGCCTGTGTACAGGTCAACAGAGCAGATATCCAACGTAGAGAAGGACTCTTCGCTGCTTTTAAGCACCAGCACAGAGTTAATCATCCTAACGGCAAGATCTTTATCAAAGCCGCTTTCGATAAAATCCTCCAGCAAATCCACCGTTGCCGCACTTTCACGCCGCGCACGCTCGCCAGAGCCCATTCCGTCGCTTAACACAAGCAGGCAAGAGCCCTCTGTCAACTCCATAAACGAATAGCTATCCCCAGAGCCTTTGGAGGTCTTTGCGCGGTGCGCTACCCCTGTGGTTACGCGCAGCTTCTGGTCTTCAATAAAACGAGTGCTACACACCCCTTTGCGAATATCGCAGTCGGTTTGCTCTAACCGCATCCGACGTTTAAGCACTTGGCTTAAAACCGGGCGTATTTCGCTTACACAAGTCTTTTCTCGGTTGCAGGGGGGATGGTTAACAGTTACCCGGTATTTCCCAGCCTTATTCTCAAGGACGATTACGCTGTTTACCTCAATCTTTTGCTTTAACAAGGCCAGAATCATTTCTTCTTCCAGGCCGTCATGAAATTTTAGCGATATATCAATTTCATCTGAAAGTCTTTTTACAATCCCGGCAACACCTTGCAATTGCTGGCTTACAAGCTCCCGGCTTTCGGCGATTCTGTTATGCCAACGCAAGTTATTTTTATACAAAGTAAATATTCCGTTAAGCTCGCGCAGCAAGCCGTCGGCGTTGGCGCATGACTTATAAAATCCTTTGTCCATATCCTCCTGCATAGCGGCACCATTTTGGGCACAGGCATTAAGCAAGGTAAAGATATTCTGGTGAGTCAAATATAAATCATCCTCCCAGCACCGTGTGTAATTTTCGCAACCGCTACAAGCCTTGTTGGCAAGGTCGTCTATAAGTAGCGAAATATCATGCTTGTTAAGAGAATGCTTTGGCTTAGAAAGCCCGCTAAATGTATCGGCAAGCTTGTCAAAAGCCGCAGAAAACTTGTCAAGCCTGCGGGTTGTTTCTTCTTTAATCTTGTCCATATAGTCGTCGGCAGAGTCCAAGACCGGTGTAATAGCCGACGCAACATTAAAATAAAATGACTGAGGAGTAAGCATAAACGCAACCCCCGCCGCAATAATCGAATACACCAAAGAAAACGCCAGCATAGGCAGCGCAATCATTGCAAGTGCTATCCCTCCAATAGCCGTTATCCCACCAAGAACAGCAAGCCGCCCCCACCTTTTACAAGCACCTCCCCCCATGCCAGCAAGGCCTAAAACCGCCGCCATCCCCGTATCCCAATGACCGGCAAGATACAAAAACAGCCCAAGCATAAGCCCCGCCGCCGCCGCCATAGAAGGCCCGCCCTTATATGCCACAATACAAAGCACATACACACAAAAAAAGAATCTAAGGGGCATAGCCCCAACATATATATCACTGGCCCCTGCAATCACCCCTGCAAGCACCACGGTGATTGCAATGATATCCTCCCCGGAAAGCAAATTAGACCGCCGCCGACGCGCAGTCAAAATTGTATGGGCCCGCTTAACAATAAGCGTAAGGCCACCCGCAAGCACCGTTTCAAGGGCGGCAACTGCAAACAAAAACGGAGTCGACTCATATACAAACGCGAAGGCAAGCCCAGAAAGCATCATGGATATGGCCGCCGCCGACGCAATATACGGCAACCTAAGCCAGCCAGTGGCGCGCTGCCCCTGTTCGGACTTGCTTCTTGCAACCCTGGTGCCAAAAAAATAATATGCGCATAGCAGCCCAATAGCCAGCATATATCTAAGGGTAAGCACCTCCCCTAGCCTGGTTGCAAGGCCAAGTGCCAAAAAAATGGCCGTCCAATAAAACGCCCCGCCAGCCCCCATAAACACAGCAAGAAAAGGCAGCGCAAGGGGGTTTACAAATCCAAACACCATTGTCCGCCCAATAAAAAAACCAAAAGCCCCAACCAATACAGTAGCAATATCTCTCTTTGAAATAAATGCATTAGATTGTTGCTTTTTTAAGGATAGCTCCTTCATCGTATTCACCCGGTTTCGATATGGTTGTCCACATATTTTGCTATAAATATAAACCCGCCATATAGGCGGGTTTTGTCATATAAAAAATATGGGTGATAGATGTTTTTGGCTTTTTATACCGAAACCAGATTTCGCGCTTTATATAAGCCTAGGGCGTGTAGCCACTAACGACAATTGACAGCTTTTGCGGCGATTTTGCGCCGATTGAGGAGGTGTTGACGCGGCTTGCCCAAAGGCAAGCAAGGAAATGCCGACGAAAAGCGGCGGGAAATCGACCAAAAGATGGCTGTTGGCGGTAGTGGCTACACGCCCTAGTAAGAACTAAAAAACGTAACAAGATTAGGCCTCGCAGAAAGCGAAGACATCAAGCTTGGCCAAGTGTCCTTTGTCTTATAGGCAAAATCTCTAAAGCGCACACGGCTTTGATCCATCTCTTGCTGATAGTTGTACTCTACCCCGGTTTTTGCCTCCATCATGATATCAATAAGCAAGCTTTTTTGCTGGTCTCCAAGTTCTTTGGAGTAGTGTATTTCATCAATAGTCCGAAGCAGTTCGTCAACAAACTGCCGAGGGTCAAAGTCTGGCTTACTTGGCGGGGCTGTTGCCGGTTCGTATTCGTCGTAGGCAGATGATCTTTGCGCATATCCAGTTGCGTGGGCGTTGGCGTGGGCATAGCCATCATTTGCATAGTTGCTATTTAAATTGCTATTTGAATAATCACCGTCAGAAGGGCCTGCCCTATAGGCATACCCTCCGCCCGCGGCACCACCAGAGCCAAAGTTAAAAGTCACAGGCTCTACCTGTGCCCCTGTGCCAATAACAGACCTTAAAAAGTCATAGGCATCTGCAACAACCTGGTTATTGGTTGAAATAAAAGTGCAAACGACTTTCGAGTTAAGTGCTACAAGAAGGCCATAGTGATTTGTCTGTCTAATACGCAGCAAAAAAACAGCAACTGTCGCAACAATTGCAAACACAGAAGCCCCAAGCGCAACCCAATTAAGACCGGCATTAACCAGCGCGGCAATTACCAAAACAGAAGCAATAATCGCAATAAATGTCTCCACAATAGGAATAGTCGTTACGGTATCAACTAATCCTTTTTTCACATGGGATACATTTGTAAGCTGCATAAATAAGTCGCCGTTTGCAACTGTTAGAGTTCTTGAACCAATTACTAAAATGGGGGCCATAAAGCTTATCTTCTCGGACTTTGACGTAGCAATCTCGCTTGAAGTAAGCAGCCCTTGAAGTACACCAAACATTATTACAGTCCTTCGATTTCCACAGTCTCGTCAAGATCTCGCCCGACTTCAATATATTTATTGCGTCTGGATATTTTGTCGTTCTTCATTTCTTGATAGGCGTATTTGTACACATCGTAGATAAGTTTCTTTGGCACAACAACGACACCATCATTATCGGCAACAACCAAATCATCTGGATAAATTGCAACGCCGCCGATTGCGATTGGAATATTCTTTTCCAAGTAGCGAATACGCGCCTGGTCCATAGGTTGGGATACGTGCTTTGTAAAAACGGGGATTTTTTGCAGGATAACTTCATCTGTATCCCTAACACCGCCACCGTTTAACAAGAAACCAACCGCGCCTTTTTGTGCGCAGCCAAGGGTGTTATTAGACCCAAGGAGGCCAACATCCAGCCCACAAATATCCAGGCAAATGAAGTCTCCGGGGATGATATCGTCATACCATTTATCTGCACATACTTCGCTATAGTACCAGTTTACCCACTTTGTGTATTCGTCGCCTGTTACTTGTGGCACAGGCCCTTCATATGGCAAGTAGCGGGCTGTGCGCGCAAAGCCAATTGCCTTTGTGCGCCAAAGTGGTCTGATACTATGATGCACTGTGCCGTAGTGATGATATCCGCACCAGTCTAAGCCGTCCCTTACATCTGTTACTCTAAAATCTTTGTACATCTCCAAAATCTCTTTGCGATCCATGTGTTGCCTCCTTTGTATAATCTCTTACTTTGGTGTACATCATACCTGCTACTTACTGCTTCTGCAATATGTAATCATGTTAATGTATGTTTGATATAGGCTTTGCAGTGGCGATAACCGCGTAAGCGGGTTAGAGCCGGTCACATGTTCCGGCTGATGTTGTAAAGCCTCTGGCGGGGAAAATGCCATCTGCCTCGGATTTTCATCCGGGCATATGGCGTTTTCCCGTCGCCAAAGTCTCTACAACGCCTCCACAGGTGACCGGCTCTAACCCGCTTACGCTGCCTACCACTTGGCAAGCTATATGAAAACATAGTTTCGCTGTGTATTTATATAGTCTCGGCAGTCCATATTTTTTTGTCGCAAAGCCTTGCAAGCCGCATGATACGGGGTTTTTCTCCAAATGACAAAAGCATTCGGGTGTGTTAAGAGGAACGATTTTGATGGGGCTTCGGTACGCGTTTTTAGGGGAAGCTTGTCTTCTCGGCTGTTACACTAGATTAGAGAACATTTCTTTATTATTGGTGAGAAATACCAGGGCTTTTTTGCTACGTGCCAGTAGGTCATATACCCCTTCCATCTCCTCTGTGTAATAGCCACAGCTTCTTAAATATGTGGCGCATAAAACATAGTAAATAGATTGCTTTTCTTCTGCTGTTAGCGGATTTACACTGTCGTAGCCCCTAAGCGTCTCTGTTAGCATCGCAACATATTTTTCCATCGAGGGCTTGGTGTTTATTTCGCCGGCAGCCCAGGTTATGTCATAAATCCTTGGAAAAGATAGGTTAAAGGTTTCAAAGCCTTTGAAACCTAATACCTTGCCATTTTCGTAGGCGGCAGTTTCTACGCAAAGATTGCCATGGATTAGCTGCTTGGGGAGTTTATTGTACAGTTTGCCAAAGTTTTCTACATAGTCGTTGAAAAACTCATCGCTGATTCCCATGTCATGCTTTTTTACTTTTGGGATGGCATTTTTGCCCTGTTCGTATAAATTACCTTCCCAAGGTTTTACGTCTTCATGTACAGATTTTAGTGCGTTATGAAGCTTGGCTATGGCCTGCCCAAGTGCGAGGCTATGTTTTTCGCGAAGCTCGTTATTCGCCATCTTTGCAATTTCTTCATCGGATAATGGATGGTGATTAAGGGGCTCGCCTATTTTTTTGGTTAACAGGAAAATATGCTCGCCATCAAGATAATCATCGCCCTGTCTTGTTGGGATGGGCGAAAATTCCGAAAAAAGTCCCTGCTTGGAAAGTGCCTTGGCTATCTTAATGTTTCGCAACATTTTTGAGCGTTCGTTTGTTTTAAGATAATAGGTATCGCCAATATCCCATGTTTTCCATTCAGATTTTTCTTGTGTCTGCCATTCGGTATGGGTTACATCTTCAATTTTTAAGTCTGTTGATATATCCCAGTTGCCAAGTATAATTCTAATTTCGTTTATTCCGTGCATAAACAGCACCTCCGGTTTTTTATTTTTATAGGTACTCAAATACTGTTTGGGAGAACAACCATACATTTTGACAAAGGCCTTATAAAACCCTGCATAAGTTTCAAATCCATACTCTAACACCACGCCGATAGCTTTTCGGCCCAATGAAATCTCAACAAGAGCATGATCCAAACGCCTTTTTAAAATATAACTAGCAACAGTAGAATCCATTGCCAGAGCAAATATACGGCAAAAATGCCCAGTAGAGTAATTCGCCATTTCCGCAAGTTCATCTGCTAGAATGTCGGATTTTAGATTCTGCTCAATGTAATCAAGCGAGGTTTCAATAACGTTTTGCATAATGTTTGGTTACCCTCTTTCCCGCGGCGGTGATATAATTATATTGCACTGTTTTCAACAAAACATTTCCTACACCAACATCGTTTTATAATAATAAATTAATTTTCAATATCGGAGGTAACTACATGAATTATCCCGTTGACGTAAGTAATCCTTGGTATCACGGCTCTAATCTCGAACTGGATATATTAATGGAAGGGTCAACAATAACCCAATGGAAGGAACTAGCCGAAGCATTTGCAACAAAGCCAACCATGCTAGGTTATGACGAGATTTTCTCACCAATTTCCCATAATGGAAAAGAAAAAGGAATACTCTACATCATTGATGAACCATTAGAGATAGATATTGACATATATCAACACCCGCGAACAACAATGGACAAAGGCGTAGAGTTTCTAACAAAAAGACCATTGAAGTTGCGCCGTATATAGTAATTTGGGGCTGATTGTCTAGATATTTCGGCCTTTACATAATGTCTAGATATTTCGGCCTTCACATAAAAAATGGCCTATCACCTTCAGCATTTACTAAGCATGACATAACCAAGTGCAGCATAGCACAACATAGCGCGTAAGCAGGCTATGCCTCTAATAAAGCCTTACAAGTGATAAGCAGCGCAAGCGGGTGCGAGTCTGTTTTTCGCACCTGTGGAGGCGTTGTGAAGCTTATGTCGATAGGAAAATATTGAGTAGAATCGCGTAGCGATTGTGCGAACGCCGTATGCCCGGATGACAATCCGAAGGCAGGCACCGGCAAGAAGGCCGGACGCCCGTAGGGCGGCTTTTGCAAAGCAAAAGTGCTGAAGGCGGCATTTTCCCCGCCAAAAGCTTCACAACATCAGCGGTCACATGTGCGAAAAACAGACTCGCACCCGCTTGCGCGGTTCTCGCCGTTGTAAAGCTCTATAACAAACCACAGCGACGTGCGCATAAAATGCCAAACGCCCCACGGGAATCGAAAACCAATTCCTGTGGGGCGTTCTGCTTCCCGCGCTTGCACACGGATTGCGGCATTACTATCCTGCCAGTGCTGTAAATTGAACTGTTATATTATCCAGCATGTCTACATCATAGCCAAAAATATTCGATACAGCGCGGAAAGGCAAGAAGATATTACCGCCTTCGTTTATTGTCCTTAGCTGGCCTCGTGCCCTACCACTTAGTGGGCCTGCCCAGCCTGCTAGGTCGCTTTCTGTATGCGGTACACCGTTTACTGTTACTGCTACCCTTGGGTCATTAGATGTTACGGAAAGTGTTACTATGCTGCCATTTGTGTGTTGGCCTGTTACTGTTGCCCAGCCTGCTACCGGTACATTGAACTGGATTTCTGTATCAGGGCAAGATTCTATTAGCAGCGCAAAGGCGCGCAGTGATACATATCCTACACCACCGCGGAAGAAAATCGGCTGGCCTACTACCCCTGGGAAGATATCGGTTGTCCTTACTGGGAAGGAACGGGGGCCCGATGGTGGAGTTGGCATTGGTGACGGCGATGGCAATGGCGATGGTGACGGCGACGGTAGCTGGCCGTACGGGACAGTTGGAATGCCACGCCATGTTGGTGTATTAAATCCGGTGGCACCGGATAGGAAGGTAATCCTAAAGTTGGGTGCGGTATTGGCAAAGGCATTGGCACCGAAGGTTACGTCTGCGCCATTCATGTGATTAAACTGTGCCGTTGCTAGGCTTAACGCGCCCATAAAAGCACTGCTGCCAATATCTGTTACGGATGCAGGTATTGTAATGGAAGTAAGTGCGGTTGCGCCTGCAAATGTGTTATTGCCAATAGTCCTTAGTGTAAGAGGTAGGTTTACTGTGGTGATAATTTGGTTTTGGAAGAACGCAACATCACCCAGCCCCGCCACCGGCAACCCTTCTATTGTTGCAGGGATAGTGACAACAGCACCTGTGCCAAGGTAACGTGTGATTACAACCTCGTCCCTGGAAATATTGCCTGTGCCTGGCAAAGTCACCCTGCGGATAGTATATTCAAAGTTGCCATACTGCAAAGTTGCCTCGCCAGTCATTGGCTCTGCAAAATAGCCTCTCCATGCAGGTGTTGTAAAGCCTACCGCGTCGTATGGGAAAAGGATTCTAAAGTTAGGGGCAACACCAACAAATGCATATGCCGCAAAATTGGGCAGTTGGTTAGCGTTTGTATGCTCTAATATAACCGTCGCTAGGTTTCGGCAGTTAAATACCGCGTTTACTTGGATGGTATTTACCGACGCGGGTACCAAAATCGAGGTGATATTTGGGTTGTTTACGAATGCTTCTGTGGCAATAATCCTTACAGGGAAGCCTTGAATACTACTTGGGATTACAACAACGGTTTCATTGCCATAGAACCCGGTAATTGTCACTTGCCCACCGGAGATAGTGTATGCCCAGCGTTGTGGGAAGGCACTAAAGCCATTCCAGGTTGGTGTAGTAAAGCCTGTTGCGTCCATATTAAAGTAAAGTCTAAAGTTTGGATGCACACCGGTAAACGCCGCTTCTGGGAAGTAGGTAAACTGGTTGGCGTTTGTATGACGAAGGTACACTACCTCAAGGTTTGGTGCGTTGGTTACCGCATGGTCTGAGATAAATACCACACTTGATGGGATTATAAGTTCCCGTACTTCTGTGTTATTGGCTATAAAATTGGGGCCGATATAGCGCACAGGTCTGCCGCCAATTGACGCGGGTATACGCACTGTTTCCATAGAGCCGGTGAAACCGGTGATGATAAGACCCTGGCCTGTCCATTCGGCGTATTCCCATATGCCGCCATGGTCTGACTGGGTTGGGAAGCCGCGCCATGTAGGCTCGCTAAACCCAACAGATTGGTCTGGGAAATATATCCTAAAGGCTGAGTTGCGTGTGTCTGGGTTACCAAATGTGAAAGATGGGATGCTTTGTATTACCCCGGCGTCTGTGTGCAATAGGCGCACTGCCGTAAGATTAGGGCCTGCTATTGCATGGTTGGCAAATGTGTGGACACTTGCGGGGATTATTACTTCTTGCAAGTTTGGCGCATTGGTGGCTGTAAGCACACTTGTCCCAATACCGGAAACGGCACGCCCGCCAATTGCTGATGGGATTGTTATCGTTGTTAGATTACTTGGCCCGGTAAAGCCTGTGATTGTAACAGGGCCTGTGCCCGTTGCCGGGGTGAAAGTCCACCAGCCGATATTACCGTCGCTTGCAAACCAGGTGCGGGTAGTACCAACAGGGGAAATAAAAGGTACATAAGTTGTGGCATCAGAGCCTACAGGCCTTGTAAGCCTCATGGTTGTGGGTACGCCTGCAAAAACCGACGCGTCCGCGAAAACACTGCCGACACGCAGGTCAAAGCCTGTTGGATGCTGGAAGTGTACTTCGGCAAGATTTGTGTTATTTAAGAAGGCATTAGCACCTATAGATTGCACAGAGGCAGGGATTACTATGGTGCGTAAGCCCGACATCCACTCGAACGCGCGGGCTTCGATGGTGTTTACGCTGCTTGGCGCATCAAAGGTAATGAATGTTATATTAGCCCTTGAAGGATGGTTGCCAAATACGGCTGCGCCAATTGTACGCACAGGCGCGCCAGACGGGCCTTCATTTGGGAATGCAATAGCTCCGCTTGCCGGTACCGTTCCGGTGAAGGCAGTTATTGTATAGCCGCCTGCAACAGGTACAAAAGTAAAATTGGTGGCCGCGGGCGTGGATGCCCATGTGCCGTTGCTATTTAGTATTTGAATCGGCGCAAGGGCATTTGCTGTTGCTCCGCTGCCTAGTTGGCCGGATGCATTGTGACCCCATGCCCATAAAGAGCCGTCACTGCCCCTTGCTACGCTGTGATTACCGCCTGCCGCTACGGCTGTGAAGTTGATGGCGTTAAAGGCAGCGTTGCCTGTTACTTGGTCTATTCTAAAATTATAGGCTTGCGAGGATTGGCTATTGTTTCCAGACCCAAGTTGACCATGGGTATTGCTTCCCCACGCAAGTACACGACCGGAGGTGTCAATTGCAAGAGAATGATGATGGCCCGCGGAAATATAGCGGACACTTCTATGGCCGCCTGCTATATGGTTGTTTAAGCGGTGGCCGCCTTCACCACGATTGGCCCGACGTTCCGCGCCTTCAAGTGTCGACGCCGTACGCCCAACACGCCCAATAGTGGTATCAACAACATCTCCACCATAGGCATAGATGTTTCCACCAACCAATAGAAGGGTAAAATCATTGCCTCCGGATGCCATTGTTACATTATATCCTGGAAGGGAGAATGCTTGCCCCCAGCTTGAATAATGGCCTCTTGTAGTTGATGCTACCCTTGCAATTTGCAACGCGTTATTACTTCCTACACCCCATACAGAATTGACCCCTGAGCCATCGTAAGCAGGGGCAATAGCAAGAGAATGATTGGCACCGGCCGCAATAGAATGTGCTGCGCCAACAGCTTGTGTAGGAAGCAGTATTGGGTCAGTTGTTGCGGCACTTGCCGTTTGGCCATGATTATTGCGCCCAAATATCCATATATTGCTGGGTAGTGTGGTTGTTGGAGTTCCTACCCTTACAATTACATGGCCTACACCTGCGGCAACTTGTGTCACGTTAAGTGGCAAGCCATCAACATGTGTTGGTGTATGACGACGATTATCTGGTGTAGTATTGGGTGCAACACCCAATTGCCCATGAGTATTGTCACCCCAGGCATATAACCTACCGTCTATAATTGCATAGCTACTATTATGCCCGGCAGCTATATAGGTAACAGTACCTGTAGGTAGTGGTACCCTAACTGGGGCACTATTGACAGCGGCAAAACTATTATTTACCCCAAGTTGGCCGCGCGCATTGCTACCCCACGCCCATACCTCGCCATTGGAAAGGCGAACCAAGGTGTGATTATACCCGGCAGCAACCTGCACAGCAGTTGCATTTGGGGCTGCACCAGCCCCCTGGGCAGAAATCGGCATAAAGCCTATAGATGCAAGTATCATCGCAAGGGATAATACAAAACTTAGCATCCGCCTTCTTGTTTTTTGACTTTCTCTTTTGTGTGTCATTGCGTCCTCCTATAATTTCATACTGCGTCATATGGGAAATTTGTCGACGCATGTTATTTTTTGTAGGAAGGAAATTCTACTTGAGATTGGATAAAAAAACAAGGGATGGAAATACGATTATACAAACATAGAAATACTGCTTGACAAAATCTACATAATGCAAAAAAACACGCATATAAGCGTGCTTTTTTGATGAAATGGGGCATAAAAACTTAAAGTCGATTCTAGCTGGGTTGCCATAGCTGAAGCTATTTGTGGTTAATATATGTATTATTAAGGAAATATTTGATATTTGTTCGCATTGTAAAAAATACCATTTTACGCTACATCAACTCTAACAAACCATTTATTAAGCTCCATATAAAGCGCGGCCTGGCGGCAAATGGTTTTATTAGGAAATGGACTTTCATCATCGTGGGGGTTTACAAGCCTTGCCTCTACTTTATGCCAAATGCCCATTCCACCGGCACTAAGAGATGCCCGCGGCTCAATTTTTATGGTTTTTTCTACCATGTATCTTTTATCGTCAACCCAAAAATACACTAACTCGTAGTCGCCAGACGGGAAGATATCCAATGTCACCGGGATATATTTTTTGCCTGCATGGCCGTACCGCTGGTCAATAAAGCCTTTTTCGCAAAATCGACTACTTGCAAGATATAGATAGTTTTCGTATCGCATTTGATTCATATCCCTATGTTCATATGCATCTTCGGCCTCGGCACTTACCCGATAGCGGATGCCCTCACCCTTTGCTTTAAGCAGCGCAAGAGGTACAGACTCATAAATATTTTTTATCATATACGAAGAATTATCCGGTGCCCAGTACATAAACGGTTTTATCGTCCCGTCTGCAAGCCAATCTGCCCGCACTGTTACAGGGATAGGTGCTTGATTAAACTGGTTAATGTAAACTGTCTGTTCATTATTCATATAGCCTCCTGCCTAGGGCCTGTTCCCACTAACGGCAGCGGTAGTGGGAACACGCCCTAATACACATAAAACGTCTGTGCATCACCATTATCATTATTTGCATTAACACTCTTTAATTTTTCCTTCATAAGGATTGCCCGTTGCAGGCTGTATTTGCCAAACTGGCCGCGTATTTTGTCAACGCAACGTTCCATTTTATCCAACTTTTCCCGTCTTGCTTCGTCCTCATATAAACTTAGCTGATACACTGCACCTTCCGGTACAAGGTTTGTGCCCCGTAAACCAAGGCTACGGATTGGATTAGACAGCTTATAGTGCCTTTTAAATAAGTCCATCGCTAAGGGCACCATTTCTGAGGCAAGGTTGGTTGGGCGTGCCAGTTTTGTTTGGAATGAGCAGGATGTTAGGCCATTGTCCCGCAAGGATACCTCAAGGGTTGTGGCCTGGAAGCCGTTTTCACGCATACGTTCTGAAACCGATTCCGCAATCATGTAAAATGCTGCTCTTACATCGTCTTCTGTGGTTAAATCTCTTGGCATTGTGTTCGAGTTGCCAATGCTTTTGACATCGTCTGGGGACTCTTCATGGGCGACGGTTGTGCGGTCTGTTCCGTTTGCCATTGACCAAAGGGATACGCCGGTTTTGTTTTTTAACATACCGCAGATATGGTCTGGGCAGCTTTTTGCAAGGTCGCCAATGGTGAATATGCCATGCTTATTAAGCCTTGCTGCCGTTTTTGGACCTACATATAGCAAGTCGTTTATTGGCAGTGGATACACAATAGTCTCCTTGTCTCGGTTCCATGCTTCAAATACACCGTCGTTTGGCGCAAGGTCGCTTCCCAGTTTTGCATAGGGCAGGTTGTCACCAACACCTATGGACACTGTAAGGCATAGCTGTCGCCAGATTGCGCGCCGGATATTTTCGACGGTTTTCATAACCTCGTCTCTATCGCCGTACAGTTGCGCCCACATTTCATCTGACCCAAAGGGCTTTATTATATCTGTATGCTCCAGCACTATCTCCCGCATACGCTGACTGAAATAGAGATATAGCTGATAATTGGCAGGCAGTATTATTATATTTTGGTTTATTTTAAGGGCTTCCCTTATAGAAGAGCCGGTTTGGACGCCCATATTCTTGGCCGGTGGGGATTTTGTAAGAACAATGCCCTTCCTAGACTCTTGGTCGCCGCCGACAACGAAGGCCTTGCCTCGGATAGCCGGGCGAAACAGTGCCTCAATTTGGGCGTAAAAGTAATTGGCATCAAGGTGTATTACTGCTTTCATTTCTTCACCGCCTCGTTGCGAAATATAAAACTCTATATGAAGTATGAAACTCATATAGAAAAATATTTGAAAAACATGAAGCCTATGCATAAAGATTTCTTTACATATTCGCGGAACATTAGTTCAATAGTTACTTTGCCTATGCGACGAATGTAATATCGTTGTAGTTAGTATAAACAGAAAAAAGGCTTTGTCAAGAACGCACGTTCACGACAAAACCCTTTAAATACTGCATGTATTTACGTTAAAAGTGCTAAAAGTTATGACGACGAATCCGCCAACAAACTACCGAACAAATGGATTGCTCTTTTTTTCCTGCTCTATTGTTGTCTTCCCACCATGGCCGGGATATACAACTACATTGCCCGGCAGGACAAAGAGTTTATTTTTTATACCGTCCATCAAAGTATCACGGCACCCAGCCGGTAAATCTGTACGGCCAACCGACATTTTAAATAGGGTATCGCCTGTAAAAATAACAGCATTTTCCTTGTCATAGTAGCATACACAGCCGGGGGTGTGTCCGGGGGTATGGATTATTTCTAGGGTTGTATTGGCAAAACTAAATGTATCACCGCAATTAAGCAGGCGTGTAGGTGATATTTCTACAATGTTGCCGGTACGGGTGGAAAGATTTAATTCTGAGTCTTCCAGCATTGATTTTTCCTCGGTGTGGCAGCATATCTCGGCCTGGAGATGGGCGTTTATATCACCTACCGCTGTAATATGATCAAAATGGCCGTGGGTAAGCAATATGCCTTTAATTGCTATGTCGTGCTTGTCTGTTTCAGCAAGTATCTCGTTGGCATTGTGGCCGGGGTCGATTATAACCCCTTCCTTTTTTACTGGGTCAAAATATAGATATACATTTTGCCCCATTGGGTTGTTATTGATTGTTACTAGCTGCATAAAATCCTCTCCCTAAGGCTATTAATTGGTAATTTTTCACATTAACTTTATAAAAGGCTCACAAAGCCCGGAAATTGGGGTTTTTCCATTTTTGACAAAGGTTATCCAACCGCATAAACCGGGGTTTTTCCATTTTGGGGAAAGGTTTCACCCAACACCTTTGCATATACCCTAAGAGCCTGTCTAGTATCTCCACGCTGACGCATTTTCGCGGCAATTTTTCGCAAATCAAGGAGGTGTTGACGCCGCTTGCCCATAAGGCAAGCAAGGAAATACCGACGACGAGTTGCGGAAAATTGACCGGAAAGGCGGCGACGGGGAGATACTAGGGCGTGTTCCCACTAACGACAATAGCCAGATTTTGCGGCGATTTTGCGCCAATTGAGGAGGTGCTGACGCGGCTTGCCCGAAGGCAAGCAAGGAAATGCCGACGAAAAGTGGCACAAAATCGACCAAAAGATGGTTATTGGCGGTAGTGGGAACACGCCCTAGACAGGCTCTAACACAACCAAACTTGCATAGCCCCTACAATAACTATAAAATGGCACCTGTCTAAAAAATCAATAAAACCAGAGAAAAACACGAAAGCAGGAAAAAACTTGAAACCAACCTCTAACATCCGCAATGTAGCAATTATCGCCCATGTAGACCATGGCAAGACAACTTTAGTTGACCAGCTTCTATGGCAAAGCGGTGCATTCCGCCAAAACCAAGCCGTTGCAGAACGGGTAATGGACTCCGGCGACCTAGAAAGGGAACGGGGCATTACCATTTTGGCAAAAAATACATCTGTCCTTTACAAAGATACAAAAATAAATATCGTAGACACCCCAGGCCATGCGGACTTCGGCGGCGAAGTAGAGCGGGTGCTAAAAATGGTAGACGGCGTTGTGCTGGTGGTAGACGCCTTTGAAGGCCCAATGCCCCAAACCAAATTTGTGCTAAAAAACGCCCTAGACCTAGAGTTACCGGTGGTATGCTGCATAAACAAAGTAGACCGCCCGGAAGCAAGACCCGACGATGTCGTAGACGAGGTGCTGGAACTTTTCATGGAGCTGGACGCCTCGGAAGCGCAACTGGACTCGCCCTTTATATACGCATCAGCAAAAAAAGGCTGGGCGGCAGACCAGCCCGAGGACAAAGGCCTAGGCATGGCACCACTGTTCGACGCCCTATTAAAACACATCCCCGCCCCTTCTGGCGACCCCACTGCCCCAACTCAGGTGCTTATTTACAATATAGACTACTCCAGCTATCTTGGCCGCATTGGCGTTGGCAGGGTAATAAACGGCAAGCTTACGACCAGCGACCCGGTTACAATTGTAAACATCCACGAGCAAGGCCGGCAGCACACAGTAAAAATTTCAAAACTTTCGGAGTTTACAGGCCTTGAAAAAGAAGACGTAAGCGAAGCTTCCGTTGGCGCAATTATAGCAATTGCAGGCATAGCGGATATTAAAATCGGAGACACGCTATGCTGTCAAAATAGCCCAACTCCCCTACCCTTCAGTAAAATTTCCGAGCCAACTCTTGCAATGAATTTCATGGTAAACAACAGCCCCTTTGCCGGGCAAGAAGGCAAATATCTAACATCCCGCCAAATACGCGAACGATTATACAAAGAAACCAACACAGACGTAAGCCTACGGGTAGAGGACACAGAAAGCACAGAGACTTTCAAGGTCTCCGGCCGGGGCGAATTGCATCTTTCGATACTAATAGAAACAATGCGGCGGGAAGGCTATGAGTTTCAAGTATCAAAGCCAACTGTGCTATATAAAGAAATAGACGGCCAGCGTCACGAGCCAATGGAGGCCGTAACAATAGACGTACCAGACGAGTTTACCGGCGTTGTAATCCAAAAGCTGGGCAGCCGCCGGGGCGAAATGCTGCAAATGTCCACCTCAAAAGGTGGCTATGTACGGCTTGATTTTTCAATCCCCGCAAGGGGCCTAATAGGCTATCGCTCCGAATTTCTAACTGACACCAAGGGCAATGGCATAATGAACACCCTTTTCGACGGCTACGCGCCTTACAAAGGCGATATTCCCGAAAGGCCTCAAGGGTCGCTTATTTCCTTTGAAACGGGCAAGGCCGTGCCCTATGGCATGTTTAATGCCCAAGAGCGGGGCAGTTTGTTTGTAACGCCCGGCACACAGGTTTATACCGGTATGGTTGTAGGGCGCAATGCCCGTAGCGGCGATATGGAAGTTAATATCTGCAAGCAGAAAAAGCTGTTAAACATCCGCGCTTCTGGTACGGACGAGGCACTTAGGCTTGTACCTGCCGAGATTATGAGCCTTGAGCAGTGCCTTGAATTTATTACTAACGACGAGTATCTGGAGGTTACGCCGGTTAACTTGCGGATTCGCAAGAGGATACTTGACGCTACTATGCGGCAGCGCGCAAGTAAGAAGGGGTAATACAAATCAAATGAGAGCGAGAGACACTTACACAATCAAGACAGTATTGTGGCGAAAGATGTGTCATTTTGGCCAAAACCGTATAAGTAACGCCTTACTATACAATCTCACTCACATTAGCAAACAGTACCGGCAAAATATGCGGAAAGCGCATCTTGTCAGGAATGGTATCAAATAACTTAACCTCGGCCATTTCGAAGTTGGGTATCTCGCCAAGTTCGTGAATATGCGCAAGAAACACTTGGCCGTTGGCAAAGCCGGTCTCTGTGTGAACAGAGTAATCAAAGGCTTGGGTTATATCAAATTTTACCGCGCCGGTTTCTTCATAAAGTTCGCGCTTTGCCGCATCTAGTGGGGTTTCGCCCTGCTCTATACTGCCGCCTGCGGTTTCATAGGTGTCCCGTGTTTTTGCGCGGCAATACAGCCATTTATTTTGGTAGCGGGCAAAGATTACTACATAGCGGTAGCCTTGTAGTGTATTCGCGTCATAGCAGCGTACATCCCAGCCTTTGCGCTTGTAAAATATAGTTGTCCAGATTTCATAGCCGTTCCGCTTATAAAACTTGCGCACAGCATCAGCGTCTTTTGTCGCCGACGAGATAAAAATATGCTGCAAGTTGTTAGCGTAGGCTTTTTGCTCTACTATTTCCAGTAGCTTTTCACCGATTCCTTGACTTCTGTAGTCCTTAGCAATGTATAGGTCATCAACCCGCAGGTAGCTTGCGCCTGTTGGGAATACGTTGTATTCATTGCCTTCAACCACTTCGGCGGATACATACCCTATTAGTTTTTCTCCGTCCAGTGCTACATAAAAATAGTCGCTATTGCAGGCGGCTATCTCCTCGGCTGTGCTTGGCACTATGCCAAATGTGATGTCTTCCTGGAACCATTCGCCTTGCAGTTGGACTATACCGTTTGTGTGGGTGTTGTTATATTGCTGGTAGGTCATGTGTTCCTCCTTCGGTTTTAGAGGCTATATTCATAGCTTCGCTTCTCAGTCTTTTCAGTTGTCATACTTATCCCAGAATCCGCAGCACAAAATACAGCATCGTTGGGAAGAATATTATTACCGACATAAGCCGGGATGTCTGCAATATAGCAATTTTTGGCGCATCCAGTCCAAGGTCATCTGCAAGCAGTGACATCTCTGTAAGGCCGCCTGGCGTGGACGAAAGCATACAGGTTGCAAAGTCCAGCCTTGTAAGCTTGTGCACTACAAAGGCCGTTGCGAAGGTTATATGCACAACCCCCGCAAAAAGAATCAAGGCGGGTATAACCAAGTTGCCGATGGCAAAAAGGCTTTCCCTATCCATGCGCATCCCGATAAATGCCCCAGCCACAATTTGCAGCGGCAGTCTATACCTCGCCGGGAAATATGCCTTGCCTGTTGATACATTGAAAATTGCCGTACCCAACATAGCCCCGATGATAGCCCCCGCCGGCACGCCAAGCCGCCATAATATTAGGCCACCTATCGAGCCAAACAGCAGTGACCGACACAGTTTAAACAGAGGGTTTTGAGTTAACAGCTTGGTTTTTTTAGTTATACCAACAGTGGTTTTTACCGGATCCGTCGCCACTAACCCGGCACCAGCCTTCGCAGTTGCCTCATCCGCCGTCACTAACCCGGCATCAGCTCTCGAAGTCGCCTCATCCGCCGCCACAGCATCATGCACCACCGGCACATCTCCAGAAGCACCCTCTGCCACCTTAAACCTCGACACAATTTTCCGATAAAAGGGCATCATACAAGTAAAAATAAATATCAACCGGGAAAGCTGCAACAGCGCAACATAGGCCGGGTTTGCGCCAAGTTCGGCAGAAACCAATGCCATATCCATCATCCCCCCCGGCGCCGAGGCAAACAACGACGTTACAATATCCAAGTAACTAAGCCGGTACATAGTAGTCCCAACAACAATATTGATAACAAACATGCTAAAAATCAAAACAATAGCGGGAAGCGCAAGCAACCTAAGTCCAATGACATCCTTTTTCGCAACCCTGCTGCCAATCATCGTGCCGGATGCAATCTGCAAAATCACCTGCAAGTTCCGGGGCAGTGCTTGTTGCTCGAATAGCAGTTGCAAAATTATAACCGCAAACATAGCCCCAAGCATTCCCCCGGCAGGCAGCTTAAGCCTTGCTCCGATAAGGGCACCAATTGCAGCAACCGCAATAATCAATAAAAATGAAAAGATACTGTGCAATTTTGCCGACCCCTCCGGTTTTATGTATACTCCCCACCGCGCTTTATAGGAAACGGTAGTGAGACCAAGAATATAATCGCATAGTTATCAATCATCGTCAATTTTCGAAAACATAGCTAATTATACCGATTCCAGATAAAAACCTACCCAGGCATTGCGAGGATTTTGCCGCAAGACAAGAAGGTGCTGACGCGGCTTGCCAAGAGGCAAGCAAGGAAGTGCCGACGCAGGATTGTGGCAAAAGACCGCAAAGCATGGTTAGGTTTTTATCTGGAATCGGTATTAGTTCGCTATGCCTATCCATTTTCCGCAAACATGCACTATATTAGTGAAAAGCTTTTCACAGAAAAAAGCAACAAGAAGGTGCGAAGATGAACGAAATCACAAAATATGTAGAGTCAATATATCGCTTCTGCATAAAACGGCTATCAAACCGCCAAGATGCCGAAGATCTTGCAAGTGAAATAATCGTCCACGTGCTGAGCGGCCTAAAGAAATATCAAATAGAGTCCCTAGAAAGTTGGATATGGCGCATAGCCCACAACCGTTATGCAAGATTTATCGAAAATCGCAACAAGCGTAGCGAAGCCGTACAAACAAACGCCGATATTCAAGATGACTACGACTTCATAGACGAATTAATCATCACCGACGAATACCGGCAAGTTTTCAAATATCTTCACACTCTCACAAGCGAGTACCGCAATATCCTAGTCGACTACTATATCGGAGGACTGCCGATTAAACACATCGCCAAAAACTACAGCCTAACCGAAACCACCGTAAAATGGCGGCTAAACACCAGCCGCAACAAAATCAAAACCAGGATAGGAGCAAACAAAATGGATAAAATCTATAAACCCGTCAACTGGAACACAAATACCTGCAATGGCAACATGAACCCAAATAAATACCTCCAAAGCCAGCTAGCAAGGGCAATATGCAAAGCAGCATACGAAAAGCCCCTAACAGTAGAGGAAATAAGCCTAGCCACCGGCATCCCCACACTATACATCGAAGACGAGCTGCCCCGCCTAATCCACGGAGAAGCAATCAGTAAGGAAGGTAGCAAGTATGCGACCAACTTCATTGTGCTGCGTCAACAAGATAAAAAAGTAATGGAGACGAAGTTTGCGCTATTGGTTAACGGCATCGCAGACCAGTTTGTCAGCCTTTTTACAACTCACGAACCAGACATTGCAAAACTAGGCTTCTACTCAGCGGATTTCTCAATGAGACGCCTCGGTTATATTGCAATCCCCGCAGTCCTTCGCCAACAAATCAGCAAAATCAAAGAAGAGCTAAACATGCATGTAGGCCCCTACCCTCCGCGCAAAGACGGCGGCTATGGATGGTTTATTGTAGAGGAAACCGAAGATGAAAAAACATCCCCTACAGACAGCGGCTGCAACACCATGGGCAAAGACAGAGACTTTATTTACTACTATCATATAGGCAAATACTTCGACGGACGTCTATGTAATGTAAGTAGCCAACGCTGGTTTAGCGAAAGCGGCAAGGTAAACGAGGGCATTCTCGGCGAAGATGAGTTGATTGCGCTGCTTGAGACCGGCCTAATTGCCAAAGACGGCAGCGGCTATAAAATAAACTTCGCCTGCTTTTCACCTACGCAATTTGCAGATTTCAAGAAAATCCTAAGCCCAACAGACGCCCAACATGGCAAGCTGCTAAAGACCCTAATAACCGACATCCATAAAAGCTTCAAATCCTTCGTCCCAAAACGGCTGGATAGTCAAATTAATCAATGGGTAGCCTGCTATGTACGCAATATAATCGGCCTTGTAATCGAAGAACTAATCACCCGCGGCGTCCTGGAGACTCCAGATGCGGATATGCCTCTATCATATGGTATGTTCAGCATTCTTGGCCAGCAGGTTGATGTGTAGTACCTGATTCCACACACTCTCGCTAAGCCGCATCTTACAACAACACTAGCAAGGGCTGTGGCACCGCATTTACGATCGAAAAAATAATCGCCTATGCAGAAGCCACAGCCCTTGTTGTATCTTATGGAAGCATTTTGCAGTAAAGTGACGAAGTACAACAAAAAACCCCCATTGAGGGGGTATATGAAAACAGGTATTTAACCACTATATCGCTATGCCGCATCGTCACTGTAGTTTGTAATTGCAACCTCCGTTAGCGAATCCTTCAGCGAGTCAACTATCTGCTCAACTCGCTCACCAACCTTAAAATTAAATGAAATCTCACCGCATTGCGTACACTTATGACAGGGAACACCTCTCACAACAATATTAATGTTTCAGCTTGCACTAGATTCCTCCATTTTTTGAATATTGGAATTAGAAATCAAATACACATCGCCATAAAATTCCTTTTTACCATCCTTTACACGGATGACACTTTCATAGCACCCTGCGTATATATCAATTGTTTGTGAAAGAGGAAATAAATCCTTTTCAAACAAAGCGGAGTTGTTAATATCAATATGTG
>Ga0123355_10003073_pt1 | contig 23792 bp, 19 predicted proteins | sample TergutEmb28metaG_3_FD_89872 | JGI IMG/M metagenome (GOLD analysis project Ga0123355, IMG submission 89872) | Embiratermes neotenicus P1 segment gut microbial communities from Petit-Saut dam, French Guiana - Emb289 P1 | ecosystem: Host-associated > Arthropoda: Insects > Digestive system > Gut ... | reverse complement strand
GTCCGGAAATAGCGCGTCATGGATCTCCTGTGAGGTATACCGAGCCGCCCTACGAACCACGACCCGATCGTCGTGTTCCTCCCATTCGAGCACCGAACCCGGTCCCACCCCGAGCTTCTTGCGCACCTCCGCCGGAACAGAGATCTGGCCCTGCGCAGTGACTTTTGATCTGGCGATAGCCATAGCGGAACATTACCACGGTAATGTGAGATTGGCAACTGAGGCCTGTGGGAGTTATGCCTCGCCCGTCTCCTGCTGGAGTCAGCAGACGCCGCCAACCTGTGGCGATTACGAACAACCGGAATTGCGTTCATTGGCGCTGTCCGGGAGTACGGGAAACTCCATCAATGAGCCCAGCGATCGCGGGTCGATTCACACTATGGCGATCTTACGCCGATCGACTGATAGGCTGGCGGATAGCGACTAACCACGGATGAGCTGCGTATACTGCCAGCGCTGTTGTTCAGAATGGAACAATTACGACATCGGCGAGCGGCGCGGATCATTGTTCTTGACGCACAAGAAAAGGTACTACTTTCCCGACAAAAACGCTTCACGACAGGCATCAACACGGCTGCTGAGTAGATGTGCTCGCAGGACACAAAGCCTAGATCGTTGAGTTCACTGATGATTCGGTCGAGGTCCAGCACTTGCATATTATGCAGAAGGGGTACTGATAGACGAGAACAGGCGTTAGGGCCTCATTCGGGGGAGATTTTGAGATCGCGGGGAGGCACCGGGTGACCGGTGCCCCTACATCGATTCAACAACTATGCTGGGCGAGGGCAAGACGGGTATTTGCTGTTCGCTGAACCGGGTATGTTAGGTCATCGGCATCTTTTGAGATGCCCCGTCCTCATTTTGCGCATTTATATTCTTTCGGAACCGAACTTTAACTCCTTTTAGCCCCTCTTTCAAAGCATGGACGCCCCATCACATCCGAAGGAGCCTCACTCATGCGGCCAAACCCTTCTCGTCCTCCTCGCTCAGACGGGCGATCGGACTGCCCTGGAACAGCTCCTCCGTAACAGCTACGCGCCGTTGCGCCGCTACATTACCCGCTTGGCTGGCGCCGATCTCGCCGACGACGTTCTCCAAGAGACGTCAATCCAAATCTTTCGCAAGCTCCCGTTCTTGCGCGAGCCCGCTGTATTCCACGCCTGGACCCTCCGCATCGCCTCGCGCATCGCTATCACCCACCTCAAACGCGCCCACCGCTGGCAACCCCTCGACGATTCTCCAGTCGGAACCTTTACTCTCAATCCCGACCTTGGCGGACCACCCGATGCCGCCTTCCTCTCTCTTCTCGACCACGTCTCGCCTGCCAGTCGAGCTGTACTACTTCTCCACTACCAGCACGATCTTTCACTCGAAGAAACCGCAGGTATTCTCGACATTCCTGTCGGCACCGCTAAATCACGTCTCCACTATGGAGTCGCGACCCTTCGTAAACACCTCACTTTTGAAAGGAACCCCGCATGAGCCCCGACTCCCAGCAGCCCAACTCAGAAAACACGAACTCCGAAATCGCCTTCGTCCAACAGGCCCTTGCAGCCGCAGACCGGTCAGAAACCTTCTCCCGAATCATCGTTGTGGTGCTTTGTATTCTCGCCGTCGTCGCCTTCATCTGGATGCACCTCCACATGTTCCCACTGGAAACCCTCGGCGGACTATTGCATTCGCTCCTTCGCGTCGATCTCTTCTTTCTCGTCGTTATTTTCGCCGTCACCATGTACCTTCGTCAGGCCATAAATCGAAGCACGCGCATTATCCTTCGGGCGCTTGCCAACACCCGTAACCGCTAACTTCACCACGGACGACAGGCCTGCTACTTGCCGGGCAGTGAGTGCAACAGGATGTTGCGCCAGTTACGAGGCCAAGGGTTAGCTCAGTGACTCACCAGCATTCAAAATAGGCCCTCTGCTGCCCCAGGGTCGGGCTCGTTTTTTTCGGTTGCAGGCAGGAACCGTTTCGCACCTGCCGGTGTCTAGCAATTTCAAACCCCTGCTCGGATAGAAAAGCATTCCGTAGGAGTCCGGTATGAAACCATGGCTGGCAGTTCTGGTTTTGATTGCTTCGCTCTCTCTTCTGACGTTCGCTGACCCGAAGGCCATGAACGCAAATCCCAGCGAAGATGACTTTCGAAAACTGGAACAGGCATGGCTGGACGCTGCAGCGGTTCCGGATTTGCCAACGCTGCGGAAAATGTTCTCCGAGGATTTCATGGGCACTTCGTTTGCGGGAGGAGTGTTGAGCAAAGACGATGTCGTCCCGGCGGATGCGTCGACCGCTCCGCATATGCCGAAGTGCACGCTGAAGGATTCAACAGTGCGGGTTTTTGGCGACACCGCCGTTCTGATGGGAACGGTGGAAATGCAGGTTCCGCAGAAGCCCGAGGAAATCCGCATGACCACGGTGTTTCAGAAGCACCGAGATGGCTGGCAGGTGATTGCAGTCCACATGTCAAAGGCGTCGTAAAGGATTTGGTTTCTTTTCTTTTTTCTCTCCAAAGGTCCCTTCAAGGCGTCATCCCGAAGGCCCGCGCTTTGACTAGCGAGGCGGAGGGATGACGCCTCAGTGAGTTGGAATTCAAACTTCACCACTGCGTTCTAGGGTTTTCCACCCGCCATCCTGTAAGATACTTCGTCTGCCACCGGAACTTTTTTCGGGCAGCATCTCTACCGTTCATTCCCTATGAATCGCGAATATCACAAAGCCTACAGCCAGGAATTGCATCGCGACATGGAGGCTCTGGTGTTTGGCGATGCGGGCACTCCGCTACTGGTCTTTCCCACTTCAATGGGAAAGTTTTTCGAGTATGAAGATCGCGGGATGATCGGCGTGCTGTCGCCGAAGATTGAACGCGGCGAACTACAGGTATTTTGCCCAGACGGCGTCGATACCGAGAGCTGGTACAACAAAGGCGCGCATCCGCGGGTGCGCGTGTTGCGGCATTTGCAGTACGAACGGTACATTCTGCATGAATTCGTGCCCTTTATCCGGTGGAAGAATCCGAACTGGCAGCTGGCGGTGACCGGGTGCAGCTTTGGCGGATATCACACCATGAACTTTTCCCTCAAGCATCCCGATGTGGTGACGCACTGTGTGAGCATGAGCGGGTCGTTTGACATTCACCAGTTTCTCGACGGCTACTACGACAACGATTGTTACTTCAACAATCCGCCGGACTATATCCCGAATCTGACCGACGACTGGTTTTTGAGCCGGTACCGCAATATGAAAATCGTGCTCGGGTCGGCGGATTGGGATGTGTGTCTGGATCAGAACATCAAGTTCTCGGCGACTCTGAATAACAAGGCAATTCCGAACTGGCTCGATGTCTGGGGCGATCATTCGAAGCATGATTGGCCGCTGTGGCAGAGGATGGCGGCGAAGTATTTTTGAGGGCGTTCGTCGCCACGGACGCATGGCGCCCGGGCCGGGAATGCTTAGGTTCTTCCCCTTCGACAAGCTTGGGGGCCGGATTGAAAGACAACTAGGAGTTGGGTGATGAAGAAAGTTGGGTTGCTGTTTGGCATGGAAAACACTTTTCCGCCGGCCGTGGTCGAGAAGATCAATTCGATGAAGATCGATGATGTGCAGGCGGAGTTTGTGAAGATCGGCGGCATCCGGATCGATGAACCCAAGAAGTATGACGTTATCATCGACCGGATCTCGCAGGACATTCAGTTTTACCGCGCCTATCTCAAGAACGCGGCGCTGGGCGGCACGATCGTGGTCAACAATCCGTTCTGGTGGACGGCTGATGACAAGTTTTTCAACTACGCCCTGGCACACAAGATGGGCGTGGCGATTCCGCCGACGGTTTTATTGCCGCATAACAAGCCTCCTGAGGGCACGACCGACCGGTCGATGCGGAATCTCGTCTATCCGCTCAACTGGCAGGACCTTTTTGATTACGTCGGCTTCCCTGCTTTTCTGAAACCGTATTCAGGCGGCGGCTGGAAACATGTCTACAAAGTGCATTCCCCCGAAGAGTTCTTCCATTACTACAACCAGACCGGCGACTTGTGCATGACGCTGCAGCATGGCGTGGAATTTGAGGAGTACTACCGGTGCTATGTCGTCGCACAGGAAAAAGTGCACATCATGAAGTACGATCCCAAAGCGCCGCACCACGAGCGCTATGTGAAGGGGAATCCCCCACCGTCGTCGGCGGCGCTCGGCGATCGCATCGAGAAGGACGCGTTGGCCCTATGCCGGGCACTGGGCTATGACATGAATACGGTGGAGTTTGCGGTCGAGGGCGGCGTGCCGTACGCAATCGACTTTCTGAATCCGGCGCCAGATGCGGAACTGACCTCGGTCGGGCAAGAGAACTTTGAGTGGATCGTGAACGCCGTCGCCGAGATGGCGGTGAAGCTGGTGCGGAGCGGGGAGAATCCGGGGAAGGAGCTGCGTTGGGCCTCCTTTCTGGAGGGCTCCGACGCTCAATTTGAGGTAGCTCCCCGCAAGCCCACGGAAGCGACGAAATAAAGAGAAGACGCCCTTTCTGGTGGGGCTGTCGCTCGCCCCGGCACCATCGGTTCCTGCGGTGATCGGCCTCGGCTACGATTGGTCAGCGTTTCCAACTTTACCCCACATTGCCGCCATTGGATCCTTCGTTCTGGGGCGCCACTCGCTAGGACTCAGCCGCAATCGCTGACCTCATCAGGCTGCGGCGAAGAAAGCGCACTGCGAGCGAACGGGGCATATCTCACACTTCGGGTTCGTGCGCTTGCAAATCTCCTGGCCGTGCTTTTTCAGCAGTAGATAGGCACGCGTGCGGACATCGAATTTTTCCGGTAGCTCTCGGGCGAGGGAGTGTTGGGCTTCGCGATAGGCGGCAGAGTAGTTCTTGGTTTCTTTCGTATGAAAAATTCGATCGAGGGCGTGCACGCAGTTCGAGGGCACGGCCGCGATCGGCGAGATTCCTGCAAAAAGCAGAATGCGATCCGCGCCCGGATCGGCGATGCTGGGGAAACTCTTCAGCCTTTTGCGCGCTTGAGGGATGGGCCCCACCAGGCTTGCGCGGAGATCCCCACCGAATTCGTCCTTTACGCGCATGGCAACTTCTTTCAGGCGCTCGGCGCGGAGTTCAGGGACCATACCTCCTGCCTGGAGCGCAGCGCTCAGCTTCGACGGCTTGGCATTGAGTAGCTTTTCTGGCTCGACGCCCACCTCCCGAGTCAGACTGGCCCAACCCTTGGAACAGGCGGCGTCGCTGGGGGGATAGCCGCAGAACCACCACACGAGGAATTCGTAGGGGTCAACGGGGAAGTTTGGCTCTTGCGGCCCGTAAGTCTTCTCCAGGCGGTCCAATAAATCGGAAATGGCGTGGGATTGGGGCATGGCGGCAGGAATGTTACTGCGCGAGGCATGCGGGCGCAAGGCTGCTGGCCTCTCAAGCGTCAATCAATCGAAAGGTCCCTCTCGAGAAACTCAGGGCGGGGAGGCTCGTGGCTTGCGTCGCGAAAATGGTCCCTTACCTCAAGCGAGCGACATTCCTTGAAAAAGTTCTTTAAGCAAGAACCTCCAAACGTGTACAAGCGTCGGTATAGTTTCCCGCCATTCGATATACTGGTTCAGCCCGGTTCCGTCCTCGTCGAACCGACAAGAGGACACACTTTGGATTCCTAATCGAGCGGGCGGACCTGTGCCCGCGCCACGCTTTTTATGTTGCCCACATTCACCATCGGCATTGAAGAGGAGTATCAGACCATCGATCCCGAGACGCGGGATCTGCGCTCGCACATTCACGCTGAACTTCTGGAGAAGGGCAAGATGATTCTTCAGGAGCGCGTAAAGGCGGAATTGCACCAGTCGGTGGTGGAAGCTGGGACGTCGGTCTGCAAGAACATCAAGGATGCGAAAGCGGAAGTCAAAAAGCTGCGCCGCGACATTATCCGGCTGGCGGGGGAGGCCGGCCTAAAAGTAGCGTCCGCGGCCACCCATCCTTTCTCGGATTGGCGCACCCAGGAGATTCATCCCGACGAACGCTACAAGAATATCGTCGAAGACATGCAACTGGTCGCGCGGGCGAACCTGATTTTCGGGCTGCACGTGCACATCGGCATTGACGATCGCGAGGCCGCGATTCACATGATGAATCATGCCCGCTATTTTCTGCCGCACATTCTCGCGCTGTCGACGAATTCCCCGTTCTGGCTGGGGATGAATACCGGGTTGAAATCGTACCGCTGCAAGGTATTCGACAAGTTTCCCCGGACCAACATTCCAGATTACTTTCCGAGCTGGGGCGAGTACGAAAACTTCATCAAGCTGCTGATCAAGACCAACTGCATCGACAACGCGAAGAAGATCTGGTGGGATATCCGGCCGCATCCCTTCTTTCAAACCATCGAGTTTCGCATATGCGACATTCCCATGCGCGCCGATGAGAGCATCGCCCTGGCAGCATTGATTCAGGCGACCGTGGCCAAGCTCTACAAGCTTTACACAGCGAACCAGGGATTCCGCTTGTACCGCCGCGCTCTGATCATGGAGAACAAGTGGCGTGCGGCACGCTACGGCCTCGATGGCAAGCTGATTGACTTTGGCAAGCAGAAAGAAGTTCCGGCGCGCGATCTGGTGCATGAATACCTCGAGTTCGTTGACGATGTGGTCGATGAACTCGATTCGCGCGAGGAACTGGAGTACATCCACAAGATCGTGGAGATGGGCAGCGGGGCTGACCGGCAGTTGCGGGTGTTTCGCGAGACCGGAGACCTGAAGAAAGTGGTCGACTACATCACCGAGGAGACAGAAGCGGGGCTGGCGGAAACCGAAGAACCGGCCGCCGTCAGACAAATCAGTTAATGAGCATTTCTGCAGGTTCCAACCAAACACAGTTTCGCACTATCCCATTTGACCCTGAATTCATCCCGGGCGCGCGCAATGCGGTAAATGTCTGCCTGAGGGTGCAACCCCACGAACGAGTCTGTGTCATCACCGATGAAGCCACCCTGGAGATTGCGTCCGCGATCATCGCGGAACTCGAGAAGTTGGGCGCGCCCCAACATGCATGGATTCTCGAAGAACTGGCGCCGCGTCCGCTCGTCGCCTTGCCGCGGGTGATTCTCGATGACCTCGAGAACTGCCAGGTGTCGATCTTTGCCGTGCAGGCCCAGGCCAACGAACTGCGCTCGCGCATTCAAATGACCGACGTGGTCAATCGGCGGAAGATCCGCCATGCGCACATGGTCAACATCAACCGGCAAATCATGCTGGAAGGAATGCGGGCTGACTTTCGGCGCGTCGACCGGCTCAGCCAAAAAGTCGTTGAGATGGTGCGCAAGGCCTCGAAGATTCGCGCCAAGACCGCGGCGGGAACCGATCTGACGGCGGACTTGAATCCGAACTACAAGTGGCTGAAGACCAGCGGGATTATTTCTCCCGAGAAGTGGGGGAATCTTCCCGGCGGAGAAATTTTCACAACTCCCGGTGAAGTCAACGGGACGTTCGTGATCGATGGCGTGGTGGGCGATTATCTGTGTGCGAAGTTTGGCAGTTTGGAGGACAATCCGCTGACCGTGCGGATGAAGGGAAATCGGCTGACCGAGGCACACTCGGAGAATCGCGAACTCGAAAACGATTTCTGGAAGTACACGCACACCGACGCCAACAGCGACCGCGTGGGTGAGTTCGCCATCGGGACGAACATCGATTTGAAAGACGTCATCGGGCAGATTCTGCAGGATGAGAAGTACCCAGGCATTCACATCGCGTTTGGTAATCCCTACGGCGCCCACACTGGTGCCGAGTGGGATTCGACGACGCATATCGACGTGGTGGGACGGAAGTTCAACATCTGGGTCGATGATGAGCAGATCATGCGCGAGGGAAGATTTCTGGTTGAGGCGTAACCCGGAATGGGTAATGAGGATCCTGATGACATCAGCAGCCAGTACGGAGTTGCTCAAGCGGACGTACGCGGCCTTCAATGCCCGTGACATCGATGGCGCGCTGGCCACCATGAAGCCAGATGTGGCTTGGCCCAACGCCATGGAAGGCGGCACTGCTCACGGGCACGAAGAGGTGCGGGCCTATTGGACTCGCCAGTGGAAAGTTCTCAACCCGCACGTCGATCCGGTCGGATTTGAGCAAGATGATTCTGGACGAGTCGTGGTCAAGGTGCATCAGGTGGTTCACGATAGTTCGGGGAAGCTGCTCCTCGACCGCATGGTCGAACACGTCTACAGCCTCGAAGGTGGCCTGATTCGAAGCATGGACATTCGCGAGTAAGCGTTCCATACTGCCTCACTATGATTCCCGCCCTACGCAGGCAGTACAATGCCAACTTCACTGCCGACAAATACCAGACCTTTCTGCGGCGGATCGATGAGCTGTGCGGAACCCATGTCCAGTTCAGGGTTTCGGAGACTCCTTGTTTCTTTCCCAAAGAACTGATCGACCGGATGTCGCGCGACGGCGAGGAACTGATTCGGCAACTGGTCGACAATCCGGATTATCGGAAGAAATCGGATGCCGCCGTACCGGAAGAGTTCAAGGTGCCGAATGAGGCGCCGCACCCGCTGTTTGTCCAGGTCGACTTTGGGCTGGTGCGCGATACGAACCGCGAATTGCGACCCAAGCTCGTGGAATTACAAGCCTTCCCTTCTCTCTACGCCTACCAAGGACCGCTGGCGCAGGCTTATATCGACGTGTTCGGGCTTTCGGCTTCCGGCCCCGGGCTGCCGGCTTTGGGGCGACTGAAGTACCTACTCAGCAACCTCGAGGCCGAGTCTTACGGAGAACTGCTGCGCCGGGCTATCGCCGGGTCGCACGATCCGGAGAATGTGATTCTGATGGAGATCGATCCAGCGCACCAAAAGACCCTGCCGGATTTTCTGCTGACCGAAAAAATGCTGGGAGTGCGCACGGTCGATATTGTCGAAATCAAGAAACAGGGATCGCGGCTTTACTACGACCGCGATGGCAAGAGTGTACCGATCCGGCGTATCTACAATCGTGCCATTGTCGACGAACTAGAACGCAAGAAAGTGAAGCTGCATTTCGACTGGCGCGACGATCTGGACGTTGAGTGGGCAGGGCATCCGAACTGGTACTTCCGCATCAGCAAGTTCTCTATCCCCTATCTCAAGCATCCATCGGTGCCGAAGACATGGTTTCTCGACGGGCTCCAGGAAATTCCTTCTGATCTCGAAAACTATGCACTCAAGCCGCTTTATTCGTTTGCTGGGCTCGGTGTGGTGATTGCGCCGACCAAAGAAGACATCACAGCGATCCCGGCTGAAAAGCGTCCTTACTACATCCTGCAGGAGCGGATGAATTTCGAACCGGTGATCGAAACCCCGTTCGGCGGCACGAAGGCGGAGGTTCGCGTCATGTATATCTGGCTCGACCGACTGACGCCCGTAATGACGATTATCCGGATGGGGCGCGGGCTGATGATGGGCGTCGATCACAACAAGAATATGGAATGGGTGGGCGGGTCGGCCGGATTGTATGTCGATTAGCAGCGTCTAAATAGGTCTTGCTTAGCTTAGCCTAACCGTTCTTCCCACCCCGGACTCTCGTTGAGAGGTTCGGCGGACGAGGCGCCGGCCGCTGCACTCCACGTCAGCCTTACGATTGTCCCCGAGTGGACTGAGCTCGCCCTTCGCCCTAATCCGACGGTATCGCTTCCAAGCGGTGACTGGCCACGATTCCGCCAGCGAACAGCACAATCGTGAGTACGACGAATAGCGTCAGCCATCCCCAGTGCTGGAGCGGATGGCGGAGAACGCGCAGAAAAGAGCGGCCGTAGTGCCCCGCAACCCAGGCGATGCCGAAATAGCGTGCGGCTCGGCAAGCTGTCACAATCGCCAGGAAGCGCCCTTGGGGGTAATCGCCTGCGCCGGCGGCGGCGAAGAACATGGACGTGGGCGAGGGCAGGGGAATGGCCGTCGAAGCAATCAGCGTTCCCGTGCCCCAGTGCCTGAAAAGCTTCAGAAACTTCGACAGTCTGCCTTTCTTGAACTTCTTTTCGAGGTAAACCGATCCAGCTTGGCGCGCCACGCGGAAGGTAAGGTACGCGCCTAGCACGGACCCGGCAGTTGCCGACGCCGCGTACTCGTACCACAAAGGGCGGTGGCCGGCAGCGAGCAAGGCGGTTGCGATGTCGGGGCCTCCGAATGTCGGCAAAGGAGTGCTATCGAGAATGGCGAGAAAGAACAGGCCCGCCGCGCCCAGGTGACGAAGCGTTCTGGTCAGGCTTTGTGAAGTACGGCGCCTTTGGATTGGCGCGAGCAGGCTCAACATCTTTGCAATATATCAACTCCGCCAGGGGGAGAAATTCTATCGATGTAAATTGGAGTAAAGGACTGTCCACCGATGAAGCGCCGGAGCCCAAACTCACCCGGCGTGTAACCGTCTGCCATCTCCCGCCGATATTCTCGAGCGCAATCGACCCCGTTCAGGCTTACCCATCGCAGGGCGACCGAGCGCTTTCGGATTCTCTCGTCAAAACCGGCGGGCGTGTAACATTGCCAACCGGGTTCGAGAAAAGAAATGGGTTCGATCGCAGCACTTTCCGACGGGCGCGAGGTTTTGCACCCATTCCATGCGATTCGCTCTCAACCGCTACCGCCCAGGCTGGCATCCTAAGTAAGGGACGTTAGGAGGAACTGCTGCGGCATGAAAGCTGCGCTGTTTCAAGCGGAAAAGTCGGCGACAACCCGGCGAGTGAATGGCGGAAAGACCATCCCGCGCAGGCACAACGCAGTTGACCGGAATCGGCAGGGGGCCTAACATTTACCGCGATTACGCCGGGCAGGTGTTCACGTTCTCATGATCGGGCAGGAAGTATCCCATTACCGCGTCCTCGGCAAGCTTGGGGGCGGTGGTATGGGCGTGGTTTATGAGGCCGAAGACCTGAAACTGGGCCGGCACGTCGCGCTGAAGTTTATCCCGGAAAATCTGGCTGGCGATCCCAAATCGCTGGAACGTTTCACGCGCGAGGCGCGAGCAGCCTCGATGCTGAATCACCCCAACATCTGCACGATTTACGGTATCGAGGACAACGACGGCCATCCGTTCATCGTGATGGAGCGGCTCGAGGGCGAGAGCCTGAAGCAGCACATCTCCGGACAGGCGATGGAAACCAACCAGGTGCTCGACGTCGGTGTGCAGGTGGCCGACGCCCTGGTGGCGTCGCACGCCAAGAATATTGTTCACCGCGACATCAAGCCCGCGAACATTTATCTGACGCCCAGCGGGCAGGTGAAAGTGCTCGACTTCGGACTGGCGAAGCTCGTCCCCAACCTGGGAACCGAAGAAGACGCAGGAGCGGATAATTCCCTGACTGCGGTCGGCGTGATTCCGGGAACGGCCGTCTACATGTCGCCGGAGCAGGCGCGCAGCGAAACCGTCGACGCGCGCAGTGATCTGTTCTCCTTTGGCGTCGTGCTGTACGAGATGGCCACAGGCAAGAAGCCGTTCGCCGGCAACAACTCACTGATGACGCTGGACGCGGTGCTGCATTCCAAGCCAATCCCGCCGCGCGAACTGAATCCCAAGATTCCGATTGAGTTGGAAGGCATCATCGGGAAGGCGATGGAAAAGGACCGCAACCATCGCTACCAGAGTGCCGCCGAAATGAAGTCGGACCTGGCGCTGCTGAAGCGCGAGATCGAGTCAGGACAGATCAAGAGCGGAAGCCAGACTGCGAAACTGCGCGTCGCTACCAAGACGTTTGGGAGAAATAACCGGCTGCAAACTTACCTGCTCATCGGCACTTCGGCCCTTCTGCTGACAGTGCTGGCCACCCTCGCCGCCTGGTATTACAAGCATCGTGCGCTGGCGCACCGAGAGGAGCGTAATGCGATTGCGGTGCTGCCGCTGCAGAACATGAATGGCGATATCAGCGTCGACTACCTGCGCTTCGCGCTATCGGACGAACTCACCAGCGTGCTGACCTACTCGCGCACGCTCGAAGTGCGGCCCTCATCGGTGACCCGCAAGTTTGTCGCGCTCGATCTCGATCCCAAGAAAGTTGGGCAGGAACTTCGCGTGGGCCGCATCCTCACAGGATCGTTCCGCAAGCAAGGAGACGAGTTACTCGTCACCCTCGAAGCCATTGATGTGCCTACCGACCGCGTGCTTTGGCAGACCACGGTGAGCGAGCGCGCCGACAATCTGATCGGCCTGCACGAGCAGTTGACCGCGCAAGTGCAGAAGGGCTTGCTGCCGATACTGGGTGGTGCTGCAGGGGCTGCGGAGGAGGGAGCGTCGCGTCCGAAGAATCAGCAAGCCTACGATTTTTATCTGCGCAGCGTGGCTGTGCCACACGATCCGGCTCCGAACAAGGAAGCGATCAAGATGCTCGAGTGGGCGGTGGGGATCGATCCCAGTTACGCGCCCGCCTGGGAGGCTCTGGGACAACGCTATTACTTCGACTCCCTTTTCGGTGGCGGGGGTGAGGAGAAGTTCCAACGTTCGAACAGTGCATTTGAGCGCGCCCTGGCGCTCGATCCGAACCGCGTGATGGCGGCCAGTTCGCTCATCACCGCGCGGGTGGAGCGCGGTGACCTGGGCCGGGCCTACGACGCGGCCACCGACCTTGTGCGGCGCCGCCCGCAGAGCGCCGACGCTCATTTCGCTCTCAGCTACGTGTATCGTTATGCCGGGATGCTCGAGCAGTCGGCCGAGGCGTGCAACGCCGCCCGGCAACTTGATCCCGGCAATTTCGCCTTCCGCTCTTGCGCGTGGACGTTCCTGCAGATGGGCAAGACGGACCGCGCCATGGATTTTGTCCACCTTGATGCCGGTTCGGAATGGGCTGCCTGGATCACCCCATACATCTATTTGGCAGAAGGTAACATCGCGGATGCCCACGCGGCCGCGAAGAATATGGCGAAAGGCCCCATCTATCATCGCGAGTTGATGTTAGCCTGCACGGCGCCCGAGCGCCCGGCGGATTTTGCGAGGATCGTGCGCGAAGCCGAGTCGTCCGTGATGATGGAACCTGACCCTGAAGCCTGGTATCACGTCGGGGCGCTGATGGCGGCTTGCGGTCAAAACGAACCTGCGTTGCGTCTGCTCAAAGCAGCGGTGCAGCAGAATTACTGTGCATACTCGGCACTGCTCGATGACCCCCTGTTGAAGGATCTGCGGAAGGACACGGCATTCAATACGGTGCTGACGGCGGCCAGCAACTGCCAGGCATTGCTCAAGGAAGGCCGGCCATAAGTCGGGTTCGCCCCCACTCTCATGAAGAATCTTAGCCGCCGCGCACTCCTGAAATCCTCGATCGCCAGCGTGGCCACCATCTCCATTGAATCGCTGGCCTCTGATGCCTCGACCGAGCGCAAGGGACGCATCCGTCAATCTGTCTGCCAATGGTGTTACCCGCACCTCACAGTCGACCAGCTGGCCGAGGCTGCCGCTCGGATCGGACTGCGAGGCGTCGACCTGCTCGAACCCGAGCAATACGAAATCCCGCGCCGCTACGGCCTGGTCTGCACCATGGGATATGCGGGCGGTGGCGAGATCGGCAAGGCTATGAATCGGGTTGAGAACCATGCTCGAATCGAGCAGGCATTTCGCACCAACATTCCTCTGGCCGCAAAGGCCGGCGTCCCCAACGTCATCACCTTTTCCGGCAACCGTGCGGGCATGTCCGACGAGGAAGGTGCGCGTAACACCGTTACCGGACTCAATCGAGTGAAGAAAATCGCCGAGGACCATGGGGTGACGATCTGCCTGGAGTTGCTCAACAGCAAGCGCGATCACCACGATTACATGTGCGATCACACGGCGTGGGGCGTGAGGGTAGTCGAGGAAGCAAATTCGCCGAACGTGAAGTTGCTGTACGACATCTACCATATGCAGATCATGGAAGGAGACCTGATCGAAACCATCCGGCAAACTATTCCCTCGATCGGCCACTTTCACACCGGTGGCGTTCCGGGACGGCACGAACTCGATGAAACGCAGGAGGTCCAATGGCCTGCCGTGATGCGGGCGATTGCGGAGGCCAACTTCAAGGGGTATGTGGCCCACGAATTCCTGCCTACCGGCGATCCCCTGACCTCGCTGCGGCGGGCGGCGGATCTTTCCGATGTGTGAATGGCGGGCAACCAATCCACTCCCTGTCCGTCTAAACATTTGTGAACAGCAAAGAATTTGCGTCAAAGGGGCCCTTGGCCCCATCCTTGTAGAGTGAGACATTCCGGACCTTTCAACTTGCCGCGGCTTGGGCGCGGCCACTTTCCAACAATCGCTCGGCGACTCCATTTTTTGGGGGTGAAATTCGTTTGCATGATCCTGATGCTGGCGCTCGCCGGCGCGGCTCAAGCGCCCTCATCGGCCAACGCCCGGTCGGCTGAGAAAGCGTCGGGTAGCATAGCCTTGCAGTTGGACCCTCTGGCCGATCCTCCGGGACTGCTCTATCAGGGTGTCCCTCGAGAGATCCCACAAGACGAAGGAATGGCGGGTCTGCGGCTCGCACTCCTGCGCCTCGGCACAACCGCGCGACTGATGCAGGTTGTGGCGCATCCGGATGATGAAGATGGCGGCCTGCTCACCCTCGAGGCGCGCGGCCACGGAGTCAGCACCCTGCTGATGACGCTGAATCGCGGCGAAGGCGGGCAGAACAAGATTGGCAGCAATCTTTCGGACGTGTTAGGCATCGTGCGTACCGAGGAGCTTCTCGCTTCTGACCAGCACTACGGTGTCCAGGATCGCTTCTCACGGGTGGCGGACTTCGGATTCTCGAAGAGTGCGGACGAGACCTTTGCCAAGTGGGGCGGACACGAGATCGCGCTCGCCGACATGGTGCGGGTGATTCGCACATTCCGTCCGGATGTGCTGGTGGCGCGCTTCTCGGGCACGGAGCGCGACGGGCACGGCAATCATCAGGCGTCGGGCATCCTGACCAAAGAGGCGTTCCATGCGGCGGCCGATCCCAAGCGATTCCCGGAGCAGATCGCGGAAGGGCTTCTGCCCTGGCAGGCCAAGAAACTTTATATCGGCAACGTCTGCCCTTTTCAGGCACAGACCTGTCCCGATGCCAATTGGACGTTGAAACTAAACACCGGCGAGCGCAGTTCGCAGTTGGGCATGTCCTACGTGCAATTCGCCATGGCAGGACTGCGGCACCAGCTGTCGCAGGGTGCAGCGAATTGGACAGTCGATGACGGCGACCGGTTCACCTTTTACCGGCTGGTGGATTCGGTTGCACCCTCGACGATCGGCACCGACGGGCATGAGAAAAGTTTCTTCGACGGCATCGACACGTCGTGGGAGGGACTGGCGTCGCAGGCTGAGTTGGCGAAAACTCCCGCTCTGCGATCTGAGTTCTCGGAGATTCGAAAGCTGGTCGCTGATGCCTGGGCGGCAGCCCAGGGGAGCGAAGTTTCCCCCGCGGTCGAGCCTCTGACTAAACTGGTTGCGAAGCTGGACCACGTGGCTGGCGAAATTCAGGAGGCCAACCTGACTCCGGCGACCCAACTCGACTTGCTGACCCGGATCGTCGAGAAACAGCAGCAGGCTGAGACGGCTCTGAATCTTGCCCTCGGAGTGACCCTATCAGCACATGTCTCCGGAAATGACGGAAACCAGTCAGGCATCCCAAAAGAAACCGACGCGCTCACCAAGGTTTCTCCTGGCCAGGAGTTTATGGTCGGCTTGACGTTTCACAACGGATCGAAACTCCCGCTGACCATCGACCACATTAAGCTCGAAGTCCCAGCCGGATGGAACACCATCAACGGGAAAACGCGTCCGGAAACCTTGGCGCCGGGTAAGGATTTGCATGCGGATTTCCGGCTCCGCGTACCGAAGGACACTCCGTACACGCGGCCCTACTGGCACCGTGACGATCCCGATACAGATAGCCTGAATCACCTCGATAACGAGACCTACGCGACGCTTCCCTTCCCGCCTCCGGCCTTGCGGGCGCGGGTTGAATACGCCGTGGGAGAAGCGGGCCAGGCACGTACGCGAAACGGACTCACCGTTCCTGTGGTCACGCCGTATCTCGATGACTCAGGGAAACAGCGCTCCAGAACCCTGGCGATCGTGCCCGCTTTTTCCGTGATGCTCGAACCCGGGACGCAGGTCATCTCCACTCACAATGGCGGCACTTCCACGGTCACGGTCGGAGTGACCAGCAATCTGGCGCGCGCGGTCGCCGGCGAGTTGCGGCTGCAGTTGCCGCAAGGCTGGCGCTCGGAACCGGCCGAGGCCCCGGTAAATCTGTCCCAGCGAGGAGAGAAGCAGGACTATCAATTCAAAGTCTTTCCCGCCGGATTAGAGCAGGGCCGTGCCACCATCCGCGCTGTTCTGGAATCGGAAGGTGAGCAGTACAGCGAAGGCTACACCCTGGTCACGCGCGAAGATCTCGGCAGCTTTTACTATTACCAGCCGGCGCGGCAGCGCGTGAGTATCGTCGACGTGAAAGTGCTTCACGATTTGAAGGTCGGCTACATCATGGGCGCAGGAGACGACATCCCAACGATTCTGCGGCAAGTTGGCCTGAACGTCAGCGAGATTCCCGCTGAGCACCTTGCCAGCGAAGGCCTCAGCAGGTTCGGAACGATTGTGCTCGGCATTCGCGCCTACGATACCCAGAAGGATGTGGTTCGGAACAACCAGAAACTGCTCGATTTCGTGTCCGCGGGCGGAACGCTGGTCGTGCAATACAACACCGGCGTCAGCGATTTCAACAGCGGCAACTTTACACCCTTTCCAGCGGATCTGAGCCGGCTGCGGGTTTCGGTGGAAGAGGCTCCCGTCGAGATTCTGGCGCCGGAGGATTCTGTCTTCCATTTTCCCAACACGATCACGGCTCGAGATTTTGATGGCTGGGTGCAGGAGCGCGGTCTTTATTTCATGAGCAAGTGGGATGACCACTTCACGCCGCTGCTCGGCTCCCACGATCCCGGAGAGGAACCGCTGAAGGGCGGCCTGCTGCGCGCGCAGTACGGCAAGGGGACCTACATTTATGCCGCGTATGCGTTCTTCCGGCAGTTGCCAGCCGGAGTTCCGGGTGCGGTGCGGCTGTATGTGAATTTGCTGAGCGCTGGACACCAGTGACAAGTGGCCAGTGGCCGTCATCAGGGTTTGGTTTTGACCCGAAGCTGCGGCCACCGCACACTGCCCACTGACCATGTACGCACTCCATGCCATCCTCCAATCCCAAGCAAGAGTCTTCTCCCGCTCTGATTCGCGGCATGGGGCTTTGGAGCGCGACCGCGCTCAACATGATCGACATGATCGGCGTGGGCCCGTTTATCACCATGCCTCTGGTGTTGAGCGCCATGGGTGGACCGCAGGCCTTGCTGGGATGGGTGGCGGGCGCGCTGCTGGCGGTCTGCGACGGGCTGGTGTCGGCAGAACTCGGCGCCGCACTTCCCGCGTCGGGCGGGACTTACCGGTATCTGCGGGAAATCTATGGCCCTGAGAAGTGGGGCCGGCTCATTTCATTCCTGTTTATCTGGCAGGTTTCCTTCAGCGCTCCTCTGTCGATTGCGACCGGCTGTATCGGACTTGCCGGATATGCGGCGTATTACTGGCCTGAACTCGAGACAGTCTACGCCTATCACCAGACTCGACTCGAAATCCCGTGGGCGGGAACATTCGAGGTGAACTGGATGGTGACGCCAGGCACCGCAGTTGCGGTGCTGATCTGTCTCTTCACCGTACTGTTGCTTTACCGCCGTATCACGGCGATCGGGCGGCTGTCGAAAATCCTGTGGTTTGCCGTTATGGGGACCATGGGCTGGATCATTTTCGCCGGACTCACCCACTTCAATGCCGCGCGGGCCTTTGATTTTCCACCCCACGCCTTCACGTTTTCCCATCAGTTCCTGGTAGGTCTGGGCGGTGCAATGCTGGTAGCGACCTACGATTACTGGGGTTATTACAACGTCACCTTCATTGGCGACGAGATCAAAGACCCGGAAAAGAATATTCCCCGGGCGCTGTTGCTTTCCATTCTGCTGGTCGCCTGTCTATATCTCATGATGAACCTCTGCATTCTGGCCGTGGTGCCCTGGCGGGAGATGCTCGAGGCAGGACAGACGAACACCGGCCTGTATGTCGTGTCGTTGTTCATGCAGAAGGTCTATGGTGCGTGGGCTGCCCGGGTGGTAACGGGGCTGGTCATCGCCACGGCGTTTGCTTCGGTTTTTTCGCTCATGCTGGGCTACTCGCGAGTTCCGTACGCGGCGGCGAAAGACGGCAATTATTTTAAGGCTTTCGCCAAAGTTCACCCGGTTTACCGGTTCCCCCATATTTCGCTGCTGGCGCTGGGAGTAGTGGCGGCAGCATTTTGCTTTCTGCGGCTCACGGATGCGATCGCCGCGCTGGTCGTGATTCGGCTGATCCTGCAATTCCTGGTGCAAGCCGTGGGACTGATCGTGTTGCGTATCCGCGAACCGGAGCTGCCGCGTCCCTTTCGCATGTGGTTGTATCCTTTGCCAGCTTTGCTGGCCTGCGCGGGATTTCTCTTCATTTTGTTCAATCGGGAAAACTGGCAGAAGGAGATGCGGTACGCGGCACTGATTCTGGTCACGGGGGTGGTCATCTATATGGTCCGCTCCTGGAAAGATTCAGAGTGGCCGTTTGGGACGGCTAAGACGTAACCCCCGACGACACAGAGGGACACTGAGGAAAGACCGTGGCGGACCACATCACAATTCCTTCTGCGGGAAGCCTTCGCCGATCTGAATCCGCCCTGGCTCCTTTGAGCGAGCCGGTGTTTCGCTCGTTGTGGATCGCCGCCGTCATCTCCTATACCGGCACCTGGATGCAGAATGTGGGCGCGGGCTGGCTGATGACCCAGCTCTCCGATTCGCCCTTGATGGTCGGGCTGGTACAGGCTGCCTCTGCGGTCCCAGTGTTCCTGGTCGTCCTTCCGGCGGGCGCCCTGGCGGATATGGTCGATCGGCGTCGCCTGCTGCTGTTTACCCAGGGCTGGATGGTCCTGGCCGCGGCTGCGCTCGGGGTGCTCACACTGTTTGGCGCCGTGACTCCGTGGGCGCTGCTGTTCTTCACGTTTCTTATGGGGCTCGGCGCGGTGATGAACGATCCAGCGTGGCAGGCGATCACGCCGGAAGTTATCTCCGCGGAAAGACACGCCTCGGCCGTGGCGCTAAACTCCGCAGGGTTTAATGTGGCGCGTGCGGTTGGCCCAGCGCTCGGCGGTATTGTGATCGCGGCGGCGGGATCAGGGTGGTCGTTCCTGCTCAATGCCGCATCGTTTTTCGGCGTGATCTTGTTTTTATACAAGTGGAAGTCGACACCGCAGGCACCCTTGCCGACGCGCCGGCTGCGCGATGCGATTGGTGAGGGATTCCGCTATGTGCGTGGCGCTCCCCAGGTGCGGTCCGTGCTGATTCGCACGGGTGCGTTCAGCATCGGGGCAATTTCCTTGCTCGCTCTTCTGCCGGTCGTTTGTCAACCGCACGGGGCTCAGGGGTACGGCTTCCTTCTCACTTGTTTCGGACTTGGTGCCTGCGCTGGCGCAGCTCTATTGCCGCGCCTGCGGCTGCGTTACTCGGTTGACGGACTTGTCGCCGGGGCAACGGTTGTGCTCGCCGTCATGACCTTGCTGGCGGGACAAGTTCATATCTTTGAGTGGTTGTGTCTGGTATTGTTTACGGCGGGCGCGGCGTGGATCGGTATTCTCGCCTGCTTCAACGTCGTGGCCCAAACCATGTGCCCGTCGTGGATGAGGGCACGGGCGCTCTCCATGTACTTGCTGGTGCTGCAGGGTGGCATGGCGGTTGGGAGTGCGTTATGGGGAGCGGTGGCTGCGCGGCGCGGTGTGCCGGAGGCGCTGGCCTGGTCGGCACTGGCGATGGTGGTTGGCCTCCTGACCATCCGACGCCATCGGCTGAGTGCCGCCGAGTTGGAAATGGCCCCGGCGGTTGTTCGGGATTGACGAGTTTAGAGGAGCTCATGAAGAACACACTGAAAGTGGCCGGGTGCGGATTTTTACTGCTGACGATCGCCGCATCGGCCCAGATGTCGAAACCGAAAGAAGAAAAACGCAACGTCACCGAGGTTCTCCAACACACCGTAAGCAACTTGGAAAGCGAATTTGTCCCGGCCGCGGAGGCCATGCCCGAAGACAAATTCGGGTTTGCTCCCACCAACGGCGAGTTTAAGGGCGTACGCACCTTCGCCCAGCAGATCAAGCATGTCGCCGCGGTGAACTACGAACTTGCCGGCGCCATCCTGGAGCAGAAGCCGCCTTCCGATATCAATGGTGAAGCCGGCCCAAGTTCGATCACATCGAAGGACGATATTCTCAAGTACCTGAAGGATTCGTTTGTCTACGCGCACAAGGCGATTGCGACCATCAACGACAGCAACCTGACCGCGACGGTACGAAGCCCCTTCGGCGAAGGTAAAGTGACGCGCCTCAGCCTGGCCACCAGTATTTCCTGGCATGGATACGACCACTACGGACAGATGGTGGTTTATTTACGCATGAATGGGATCGTTCCGCCCGCCAGCCGATAACCGGGCTTGCTTTTCCGAGCGTAGACGGCTTTCGGATTCAACCTTGCTGATGACCATCGACTGGCAAACACTTTGGTTAACGCTCAAATTGGCGTTCACCGTGTCTGCCATTTTGCTGGTACTGGGTCTGCCGATCGCGTATTGGATAGCGTTTTCCCGGTGGCGCTGGAAATTCCTGATCGAAGCACTGGTCGCCATGCCTATCGTGCTGCCGCCGACCGTGCTCGGATTCTACGTGCTGGTCGCACTCGGGCCGCGCAGCCCGCTCGGACGCTGGTGGCTTGGGTTAACCGGCCATTCGCTCGCTTTCACTTTCACCGGCCTGGTGATTGGATCGATTCTCTACAGCCTGCCGTTTGCCGTGCAGCCCTTTGCGGCTTCCTTCTCGGCAGTCGATCGCAAGCTGATTGCCGCTTCGGCGACGTTAGGAGCTTCGCCGCTGCGCACATTCGCGCGCGTCATTGCCCCGCTCTCCGTCCCCGGACTGATTGCCGGCACAGCCCTGGCATTCGCCCATACCATGGGAGAATTCGGCGTCGTGCTGATGGTCGGGGGCAACATCCCCGGGATCACCCGAACTGTCTCGATCGACATCTATGACCGGGTACAGTCTTCCGACTACGCCGGTGCCAATCAAACCTCGCTGCTCCTTCTGATCGTGTGTTTTGTCCTGCTGGGGTTGGTGTACGGATTCAATCGCAGAGGCTGGGTGGTCGATCCCGTAAAATAGGCGCGATGAGCGATACGCGCACGCCATCCCAGCAGGCTGTGAGTCCGGCTGCGCTGTCTTCCCTGCATCGCGCACGACTCGACGTCAGCTTCTCGAAGCGGCTTGCGGCCCACGAACAGGAATTCGTTCTTCGTCTGGCCTTTGAGGCGGGGGCAGGCTTTACCATCCTGTTCGGCGCATCGGGAGCGGGTAAGACGACCCTGCTCGATTCGATCGCCGGCCTCACCACGCCGGACTCGGGCCGCATCTCGATCGGCCATCGCCTGTTGTTCGATTCCTCCGCAAGCACCAACGTCCGAGTAGCCGAGCGACGGGTGGGATACGTTTTTCAGAACCTCGCGATCTTCCCGCACATGACCGTGCGCGAAAACGTGGGCTATGGCCTGGCCCATTTATCCCACCTCCAGCGTGCCGCCCGGGTCGACGCGATTCTCCAGGCGTTCCGCATCGCGCCCCTAGCCCGGCGAAATGCGCGCGAAATTTCGGGTGGCGAAAGCCAGCGTACAGCACTGGCCCGGACGCTGGTCACGGATCCCGAAATTCTGCTCCTCGATGAGCCGCTGACCGCTCTCGATCGACCGACGAAAGCGCAAATCATCGACGATCTGCGCGAGTGGAACCGCGCTCACCAGATTCCCATTCTCTATGTCACGCACAGCCGTGAGGAGGTTTTTGCGCTGGGCGAGCGCGTCCTGGTGCTCGACGCCGGTCGCATCGTCGCCCAGGGTACACCGCAGGAGGTGATGATGGCTCCGATCGCGGAGACCGTGGCGCAATTGGCAGGGTTCGAGAATGTGTTTGATTCCATTGTGGAGGCGGTTCGGCCTGAGTGGGGCACCATGAGCTGCCGCATCGACGGAGATGGCGGCTCGCTCGTGCTGGAGACTCCGCTGGTGCGCGGCGGAGTGGGCACGGCGCTGCGCGTGGGCATTCGTGCCGGCGACATTCTGCTGGCGACTTCTCCTCCGGTGGGACTGAGCGCCCGCAATGTAATTCCGGGGCGTATTCGATCTCTCGAGCAGCGCGATGTCATGGTTTGCGCGCGCGTAAGGTGCCAAGTCGAGATGGAAGTGCATCTGACTCTTGCGGCTCGTGACTTGCTTCAGCTGGCTCCGGGGAAAGAAGTGTGGCTGGTCATCAAGACTTACTCGTGCCATCTCATGCAGAAGTGAAGAACTGGGCCGTCCCGCTCAGAACTACTTCGGCTCCTGGCTCCGGTCCGGACACATTGCGCCACACTGGCGTCGGGCGAGTGCCTCGGGTATCACCACGTCAAGATCGGAATCGATCAGGCTCTTCGACAGGTACGCGGAACCGCCGGCTTCAGAGTCCTTGGCATTGAGGATTTCCGACTTCTCCATTTCAACCACTGCAACGCGTTGCCCCTTGCGTTCCTGGGAATAGACGATGCGGCCACCCAGGATTTGGGCCGCGGCGGCGGCTGGAAGGTCGCGTTCGTAGCCGAAAAATCGTCGCTTCAGATCAGTCCAGGCTGGCCATCGCTCAAGCAGTGGACGCCGGGGTTCGTACTTCGTCGAGAACACCAGGGCGACGTCGAAGTTCTGACGGAAGTCGGCGGCTGAGATCACTTGTTCAAGAGAGAAATCTTCAATGCGCACGACCTGCACGGGACGGGTCGTGTAACCCAGCCAGGGACGCGTGAGTTCATCGGACGCCGGCCATGCCGTGAGCACTCGAGCCATGGGATAGCGAGCTTCGACAAAGCGCACGGCGTCTTCGTGCAGCCCAACATAATCGCGGTAGGCGAGGTTGTCTTCCGGGGAAAAGCCGTAAGGCGGGTTCCAGAACCACCCCGCGATGAAGGCGGCGGCGATCACGCCGATCGCCACCGGCCAGTACCGAAATCTCCGGCGCAGTGTGGCCACTGCTTCAATGATCACCAGCGGGATCGCGGTCAACATGTAGCGCGCCAGGACCGCTCCGCCGATCAGCGCCATGACGACCACGTAGGCCGCGATCACGACCAGAAAGGTCATCTGCACCGGAATCGCAATGCGAGGACGCTCGGAGTCCCCTTCCTTCAAGGGCGGAAACTGCATGGCCAGCAACATCGCGCCGGTCAATACCCAGAGATGCAGATAGCCAAAGGCTTGCCACAGCCGCAACACCAGGGCCAGAAGAAACCGAACCGGGTTCAGAGTCGCGGCGACGTTGTAGCGAAAGAATTCGGGGTTGCCGAAGACGTATCCGGTGTGGAAATAGTGGTACAGGTACCAGAGTGTCAGCGGCAGCACTGGAACGAGAAGCCATGCGACGCGCCCTAAGTCACGACCGGATTCTCCACCCTGGCTGCGCCACAGCACGCGCCACTTGCCTTGCCCCGCTATCCCTCCGAGCGCTTCCCACCCCGCCAGTGCCGCCGGCGCCAGGATCGCGGTTTCTTTGGCCAGAACCGCGAGCGAGAACCAGACGGCGGCCATAACCGGCGTGTCCTCCACGTAAAATGACAGCCCCCAAAAGGTAAGGCCGGCCGCTGCCAGGTCCACCTGAGCCAGCGAACTCTGGGCAAAGAACACCGGATACAAAGCGGTGCACAAGGTAGACGCGATCGCCACCTGCGTGTTGG
>Ga0123355_10003072_pt1 | contig 23794 bp, 14 predicted proteins | sample TergutEmb28metaG_3_FD_89872 | JGI IMG/M metagenome (GOLD analysis project Ga0123355, IMG submission 89872) | Embiratermes neotenicus P1 segment gut microbial communities from Petit-Saut dam, French Guiana - Emb289 P1 | ecosystem: Host-associated > Arthropoda: Insects > Digestive system > Gut ... | reverse complement strand
GTGTATTAAATTTAATAAAAAAATTTTTTGCAGGAATTTTGTTTTTGGGGGGGGGGTGGATGTCTTAGATACTGATAAAAACATTTTCCCCTGGCAGATGTGTCTTATTTGGGGGTCATCGTAGATTAGAGTTGTCTTGCATTTGGGTAAATATGGTGTGTCAGAAACAAAGTCCTGCATAATATTATGTCAAAAACATTTAAGGGGTTAAAGAAAATTGAGCCAAATTCTATAAAAACACCTTCTACAATGTCTTTATCAGAAAAGTGTAAAGTGAATGCTGAAGGTAGTGTTATTCACGAGAAGTTGACATATGAATATTTATGTCTTTCTATGAATGTAAACCCATTCTGATAATGTTGCTATTATGAAAAAATGTAACATATCATATCATATTTATTTTCCTTCCGTAGATCCGTTCAGGATTACATAATCCATATGGATATGGAAATCTTCATATTTGTTGGGATTAAGGGGTGACATCAACACAAGTGTGTACAACAATCACATGGTTATTTTAGTATAATAACTATAATAAAATAGGACAGTATAAATTGTTTAGTGTAATAAAATATAATAACATACTAATACAATAAGGATAACATTTTATCAGTGTTACAAGCTGAAGCATAAAGGACAGTATAAAACTGTACTAGTGTTCTGAGAAGGTAAAAAGATGGTAAAAAAATGGCAGATTTAAAAAGCGAGCTCACAGTTCACGTACACTGATGTAAATTCCTCATTTGTAAGCTGCAGAAAGCAATCACTCATTATATGCATCTCTCCTGTAGCAACTCTATCCAATTTTGCTTTAAAAAAAACTTTATATTCTATGTCACAGGAAAGGGCATGAGTGAATATAACTGAACTGTACTTATTGTCATTTCACAACTATTGCAATCTAACTTAGGGACTTAAAAGTACAATGATAATGCATGTAATTAGTAAGTCTTAACTTACAGATGGGTTATGTTTTGCTATAAGAGCAAATAAGTTGAGCAGGGCCAATTTCTCAGGATTTTCACACAAAGGAAGAAGTGAAACAAGGGCCATCACATGTTCATGTAGAGGTTCCTTGTTTACTGCATATATCTGTGGTAGCACACGGCACAGAGGATAGTTACCTGTAATAAAATGTGATGCACAGTGCCCAGCTACATAATATCTTGATAAGTCTCATACCTTTTCATTATTTACACATTATACACCTAAACTTGTAAATGAGGAAATATGACGACTGATACAAAAGGTCTACTCCTTGAATTTATAGCAGGAAAATAATGCACATCAAAGTGACACAAATTTAAGCCCCTCGTCAAAAAGATATTTTCCTCATTCAAAAGTTATTATCATTCTGGTGAGTTACCTTAACACACTGTATTACTGGTTTGCAAAATTCTGTGTGGAACATATAGGAAAAGTTAAGGATACACATGCTGCTAGTAAAGTATGCAACAATGCCAACAAGCGACGAAAATTCCAATCAGCATTTCGGATAACTTACTTCAGATGAAGAGCATATATAAACGTTAATAGTTATAGTGTAGTGATAACTACTATGGAAATTTGGAAGAACTGACCATTCAAGATGGATTACTGTTTCTTAATTACAGAAACTTAAGTCCATGGCAGACAAAGTTCCTTATCCCAGGCACATGTGCATATCCAAATCTGTATTTAGTAAAATAATTTGAAATGCCAACTTGATGCAACAAGGTAACTTTATTGACATGTTCTTAGCTCGACACTGTTCTGGTACATATGCCCATCATCAGGAGCATTAGATGCTGAGTTGCAGCATATGGTTTTCTGCACCGAGTTTTGGAAGGGTGGTGGTCTTGAGAGCCGCTGCGTAGGTCAGTGCAGTGTGCAGTGCGGATGTTGCCGTGCGACGGCAACATCCGCACTGCACACACGACTTACACAACGGCTCTCAAGACCACCACCCTTCCAAAAACCTGGTGCAGAAAACCGTACACTGCAACTCAACCTCTAATGCTCCTGATGATGGGCGTATGTACTGGAACAATGTCGAGCTAAGAACACGTCAATAAAATTACCTTGTTGCATTAAGTTGGCATTTCAAATTATTTCATGAGGAAGATGCACGGTCAAACAACCCCCCTGTATTTAGTACTCACACAGTCAGATTAAAACAAACACAAGCACATCAAAAATTATTCTACCTCTTTCTGCAAGGCCTGCCCACACAGAATTTTTTTTTCCTTAAAATCTACATACAGAATAAAAAGAGTCTGTACCTTTTATAATACATCTGTCAGATTGGTTATTTCCTGTCAGTTAGAATAAATGTTATGTAAATTGTGAAAAAGAGACAAGGTATGTTTAAATAGAAATAAAATGTAACAGAGATTGGTGGTTAACAGCAGTAGAGTAGATAGAGTCCATAACTAAATTAGCTACTGCAACATTTGCTTTATTACCATTAAGATGGTTACAATGGTGGACCATACAACCACAGAGGACAAAGACAAGATTGTTGGGGACAGATCTTGGTTTGGTTATGATAATGAATTAAGACTGTAAATCATGGAATTGCACATCAAAGCTGCTGGCATTCTATTGGATCAAGTCCATAATGAGTGGTCAGAAAATAAGACTATAATCATCTAAGTGTGCAGTTTAAGGATGCTGTCAACTGCTATGATTTTATAGTTTTTGTGACAAATGCCTGAATGAGTATGCCGCTTTGGTGGAATGATAAAGGCAGGGTAAAACTGAAGTACACAGAATAACACCAGTCACAGGGCAACTCTGTCCACAAAAAATCCCACATGACCTGGCCAGGGGAAGAACCCTGGCCTCCATAGTGAGAAGCAACCAGTCATATCAACCATGGCATGGCCTACTACCTTGTAAAAATTTTGCAGTTTTATGAGAGGAAGTTCCATTTTCCACACGTTTCACTTAAACATACCTGAATGGTCTGTCTGCAAATAAACGGTGTCAGGAGACTCCCCTCAATCACATACATCCAAAAGACAAGTATACAGTGCCACTACCACTTCAAATTGGTCAATCCTACACACAAGACTTGACACCACAGCCAATATTTCCCAGTCAGGTCCTTGAAGAAACTTCTGAAGGAAATGAGGTTTTTAATGATTACAACAGAAATCTGATATTTTTACTTGACTTCAAGCTCAGAAACTTGACCTCCACTCTGAGGGAATCAGTTATTCTGGCTGAGGTGGATCAAGTGTTTTGCACTGAAAGGACCACTACCCTAAGAAACAAAATGTAAATTTTCATCATTTAACTGAGGGAACAGTTACTGTAGCTTAAAAATTTCAAGCTTCTGAAACATGCAGCACAGGCAGGGATGCGATGGGTGAACACAACTTCAAGAAAGAGTGATTATGTCCGTATTTCTAGTGGGCAGTCAGAAAACAATTTTAAAATTCAGTACACAGTGAATTTATTACCTGAAATAATGGAATCAATGATGAGTTGAATATGCTTTGCAAGAAGATCAGCATTTTCAATTGCAGCTAGAGACAAGTACGATGACATGTTTCGGGACAATTCCTTGTTTCCCTTATGTAAGAATTTAACAGCTACAGGTAACGCACGCTTCATCACATCTTTTTTACTATAGTTCTGTAACAAATGACATTCACACTCTATGTCATAAATCATGATACTTTTCATGATTATTCAGCCTTTAAATCATATGCAGTAAATGTGATATATCTAAGCTACAGTTCTACAACGCTTCTATTCCTACATAATCCAACATTTAAGTGGTGTTCAACAGCAGCCACTTCAAACAACCTTCACTGTCATAACTGTTAACATAAAATGATTCCATCACACAAAACTGACAACTTACAAGGAATATACATGATATTATGTCAGATGATATCTTAGCATGTGGAGGGTCCTCATCTTTGTGTGATGGCTTCAGGTTATGGTTGAGACATGATTCAAGTAGAGCAACAAGGGCTTCAGCATGTTGCTCCATCGATCCTGTCTCCCTGAAACACAACGCATGAATAGCTCACAATGGGAAACACCATGAAGAGCAAAATATATGGAAAAGTCATGTTACCACCAAACATGTTCAGCAAAACTAAAGTCATACCCTCCACCATGAGCTTTGTAGCACAAATAAAAATTTATTGGCCATTATTACAATCTGCATCAATCATAAAAATTACACATAATTCAACATACCTGATAGCAGAGGTAACTCGAGTAATACATATTTCAACAACGCTCTGATCATTATCATTGTTAATATAATCAGGAAGACTAGTTATTTCAGAGATTGTGTTAACAACTTCTGTTAAATCATTGACTATTGCATTGTCGGCTACTGAAAACAGATCTCCTGCCTGAAAAATATTTCAAGGATACATTTAGAAACAAAATTACATGTAACTAGATAGAGCCATATCCTACAGAATCACATGAATCTGTAATACACAACCTCTAAAATTATTACTGGCTTTGTATCAACATACACTCAATCATACTAAAGAGAGTCACTAAATCCTGGAAGTAAATGGCCAGAGAATTGTAATTTTCTTTCTCTCCTTCTTTCCTTCATTCATTCTCCTTTATTTTAAGAGAACTCTAACAATGGCAAAGATAACAGATCAGGGGCCCTTGTAATTATTCACCAAGTTATGCCCAAATCTTGTAACAAGGAACCAGGATACTGTTGTCTGTCAGAAAAACAAAATCCATCCCCCCCCCCCCAGAACACAAACACATTACAACTCTTAGTACTGTGTACACCTGGGGGAGCCCCCAGTGCTATGGGGTCAACAGGGGCCACATCTATGCCACCATTCCCTAAACAATTATCTATTACATTTAAGTATGCTAAGGATGGGGAGAGTTTACTTTTGAAGTACCTTGTGAGGTGAGTACTAATGACATTAACAACATATTGATGTATTACATCACTTTCCTGAATAAAGGACATCTTCAGCAGAGGAGCAAATAAGGAACAGTGAGTAAATGTGCTGGTTTGACTGAGGACAACCATGAAAACCCTCTCTGGAGCGATATAAGAAGCTGGGACCTCTCACAGTATAAATGCTATGCACTTTAATGTGACATTCAACAAAAGATCCCATCAAAAGAAAAACTGCATACAAAATACTAAACAAATTAGTAACCATCCTTTAATTACACTGGTTGCATTAACTCACATCAAGGTGAAAACGAGATGGCATAGAAACAGCATTTATAAAACTGAGTTCAGAAAGAATCGAAGTACCAATATTCATTAGCCAAAAGCATACTAGGGTCAAAATTTATAACACTTCAACAAGATCTTTGTTGACAGATGAACAGCGATTACTGCTAATGGCAACTAAATTTATGAGAACAGCAGGTCACACTTTGTTAGGTCATATATTAATGAAGATTTGTAAAATAATATAAAATTCAACAAACTGTAAAATGTATAAAAATGACTAAAATATGAGCACAGAAAACAGCATGCAAGAAGAATGAAAACTATTAGAATACCATAATATTACCCCACACAAGCCCAGGGGAAGAGATGTTCTGAAAGACCCCTGAAGATGTGGCATCATAAAAGGCTACATGACAAAACCATCTCATGTGATTTTTGGTGTTTGTTTGTTGTTATTGTTGATGTTATGAGGAAGAGGAGAAGGAAGAGGAAGGTTATGATGATGATGATAATTTCCATCACAAAGGTTGTAGTGGAAAAGAGCGACGACAAAACAAAGCTTAAAATTTAATGACATCATATTTGAAAGCAGTCAGTATAAAATGTAATATGCTGTCACCATCAAGAGTGACTTGCTATTAAATTCTGGAGGTGTCCTTCCTTACATCTGTTCTCTACAATGAACTCTCCTTCTTCTTAAACCTACTTATATCGGAACAGGCAAATCACTTCCATCTTATTACTGCAAAAACTACACTGTGCTGAAGCAGATGGCACATAGACTTGTTGTAACCAGTACTCAGTTATTGCACTAACAGAACCATGCTTTAATATAAAATATGTCAGTACTAATGCTAAAGTTCATGTGGTGCCCTACTTTCAACAAAGAGTTATTTAGTTTCGGGTACATTACAGTCACTTTTCAACCACACTGTTTATTTAGTGTTGAATCATTGATACAGTGTTGTAACAGACATACAAACTTTGTTTAATCGTACATTATTGTACTACAACAAATTATAATCATGCTGACACCTAAAATGAATGCAATGATACAGTTTGAACAAACTCTTAAAACAAAATGTTACCAATGAAAGACCAGAACTTCGAGCACTGTATCTTGCAGTCAGCATTGTGTTACCCTGCATGCTGCTAAAATCTACATCTTCTACAGAATAAGCACCAATATATTTGCTGAGGAAGAACAGAGATTTAAGAATAGTCTGAACTTAGATCACTACAAGCCACATAAACAGGGCTTATAAGTTGAAATAACTACGTAGCGCCTGCTGTATTATTCACACTGACCAATGGCACACAAAAACAGCACGCAACAATACTCACTTTCGACAAATCCTTTTTGCTCAGCACTTGTGTGAACAGTTCATGCATATTTACACACTACGGTATTCGGCAACATACCATATGCTTTTATTTTGTCTCCATTAGCTTTACGATTATTTCTCAGTTTCACTGCAACAGCAAAATTTACAAATTAGCATACGCTTGAATGACTGTGCATCCTGTAAAGCTAAATGTCACTTGACATTTAACTTAGGTTAGGGAAAAATAGTATATCAATACACGAGCCACTTGTCACACGGTCAAAATGAAGACTCTTCTAGCATTAAAAATACTGAGTTACACTTTAAAATGTTTGTTATTCCAAACGATTCACATATAGTACGGACAACAAGAACTTAAACATATCACAACAGAATGTACCACTTAACCTACCTGACTTTCTCCAGCCTTCGGGATTTATAGCACCAAGCGAACTACGTGGTTAACGACCGAGCTAGTGACAGCGACAGTGTCGTGATCTGTTGTCAAAATTGAATAACAGCGGGGTACACGAGTTCTAATCCGTGGATTAGTGTGCTTTAATCCATGATGACACATGCTAGCATGATCTGTGGTGAGCTGTGTGCCAACACGAAAGTCGTATGGTCTATGTCAAGAAGGAAGACTGCCGAGGTATGCACTTCATCGTCCGCATGGAGTTCCGAGGTTAAAGATAAATAAATGGTCACACACTTGTAATCCGCCTATATACCTTCATGCAGTAATAGGGCACCTTTACGTGTAAGAACCAACGATACGTCCATCTTGACGGGACATACGCGCAGTAATAGGTCTACATTTAGTACATATACGTTGGCAACTGTAAATTTTGTCACAAAATTTCATATCGAAAGAAAGCTGTTTCATACATTTGGGATAAACCTAACACACAACTTCAGCCTAACCTTGGTGATAGGTGCCGTGGCTAGGGGGGAAATCGGTACAAATTATGGGGGCCAGGCGGTCCAGAGTGGGGTCTGATTATGTTGGATGTAGTTTTGTCTTTCTGGGTATCATTATTGTATATTGTACAAATTAACGCTGTAACACCAAGTTGAAGCCACTCTGCAAATAAGAGTTGGTCTTTCCTATTTAATGTAAGGATTTTCCCAAGACAGTTCCCATTCTGTGGGTTTTATGGAACTCTGTCCTGGTGTCCTGCAAAATTCAGCTTGGGCCACCAAATGTCCCAAAGTTTTATAATCCATAAAAATATGACTTTTTGCCATGCATATAAGAAGTATAACTCTCACACAATGGAAAAATACATATATAGGAGTAGGAGACAACAGTTAATTGTATTGCTAGTGACAGTTTAAGTTTGAACTGACACAACTAAGAATGAGGAATGGACACTTAAAGAAAAATCAGTGAGTGAACCAAATGTCTTAAGCTGATAAGCAGTGTTATTTTTGTTGCAATTTCACCTGTGTGTGTCAAATTTTTATCTAACTTATTATCATATAAAAATTACTCCGCTTTTTTTTTCATTGAGTGATGGATAAAAAAATGTCATCTACCTCTCACACCACCACAGATATTTTCATTTTTTAAAAAATAGGATCCCCACACCTGAAGCAAAGCTTAGAATTGCTGCCCCTGCAATGATCATTGACACCCTATGACCGCATGCTTACAATATACAGTAAACACAACAGACTTTTCCATTGGTTTCATGAAGTGCAATCATCAAAGCACATCACAACTGTTTCCTTTTTCTCCCAAATGTAACCACCACACACAACCAGCCCTGGGCATATATATTAAAATTGTCTTACTTTTTGTACATCCAATTTATTGTGCCTGGAAGAGACATTAACTACACTAAGCCTATAAACAAGCTTTATATTTGTGTTACAGACACAAGCTGTATGTCTCTGTGTCTCTGTTATTACAGCTTGTCAATCGCAAAGACAGGAAGGACAACCTATTGCTGGTTAGCATTTTCATTCTAGTTTTGCTTTTCCTTGTGCTTCTCAGTGTGAAGCCCCCTTTCACACAATGCAAGGAAGCCTTATCTTCAGTCTACACCTCTAGCCTCTTAATTGGCTGATCATTTTCATACTGCAAGGATATGCATACTGTTTTGTACTAGGAGACAGTAATATCAACTTCCAATAAAAGGAAAGCTTGCAGGATATTTGGGCAAGTCCCAAGTTTCAGGATATAAAATTTCCAAATGACAAAATGGTTGAACCATAAATTTTGTCCACTCACACAATATGTTTAGTCAAAAGGCACCATGAAGTTTCCAAATGAGGTAACGGTCAAACCATTTAGTCCACTAATACAACAGGCCTGCGTCCAGACAAAACATAACACCAAATAAGGGTTACACAAGATGTGTGGTCCTTTAAAGTGTAAACGCTATACCAATAAGTGCCGAATAAAAGTACTGATAAATTATTTTATGTATGAAATGTATTACCAAAAAAAAAAAAAAAAATGATTTTAGAAAAATTAATCAAATATGAAGCTAGGTGGTCCTGTCATTTATATTTATATACTCTGGAACAATTCTGGGCAATAAGCCATCAACTGGTGAGGTAACATAAATTCACACCTGGCCATATGTGCATATGTGGCCCACTAAATTAAGAATTAACTTCGTTTTAAATCTGTGTATTATTAAGTACTATGAACTTCTTAAGAGAAGGATGGTACACCATTAACGTTCTGGAAAATATACAATGCCAACATAACACTGCTGTATATTGTGAATAACTTACATGTACTGGAATTCCATGTCCATTTTTGTAATCAGAAATTTTAAGGAAAAAGTAAATAAGTACAATAGCAACAACTTTTCAGCTGAAGTTAACAAAGCATAAAAGATAACTGACGTTGCACTTCTGATTATAACTTCACAGGCAACCAACACCATACAGAACCTTAAAAATGGTATGAGTAACATTTTATTGCAATATATTATAGTAAGGGAATAAAAATACCTATAGCTTCCTTTGAAACACATGTACAGAACATATTATATGTATACGTATATACACGTGGCATAATTTTTATACAGATTATATTTACAGAGGTACTATTTACAGAGGTGCGAATGTTAGGCACTAGTTTCTCCACACAAGCATTCCATTAACTCTTTGATTGCAACAGGACCACAGTGACTAGCTTTGAACTACAGAGCCTGTTTCATCCGAATTACAGTCAAAGAGCCAAGCGTATTTCACTACCAATAACACAACATATTTACTGGGACAGTTTCCTTTCTGCACAAAAAATCATTCTGACAGCATTTAACAGTTACAACTCACTCTTTTGTATTTTGTAGTTTGTAGTTTCCCCCAGATGAAACTACGTCTGCAATAAATATCAGTATGTTCGGGTGCCAAAAGTGCCATTATTTATTTTATTTTCACATTTCAAAACAATTTATTCATGACTAGGTGCTAATTATCTGACCACACATAACATACAGATCTAGTACAATATTTATTTATTATACACACCAACACGTTTCAGCTGATCTGGACAGTCGAAGCACGTTGCAGTGTTAATACAGGACTATTGTACCATATCTATATGTTGTGTTTGGTCAGATAATTAGCACCTTACTGAGAAATACACAATGGGATGATGTCACACAGGAGTATTCATGACTAGCTTAATTTTGATTGAGTACTGTAATGCTGTAAATCACTTGCTGAAAAAAGAAATTTGGATGAAAACTCTTTAAACAAATGGCATTGAACTGTCAACAAAAGCTTGCCATATATGTTTCATATACAGGAAGTTATTCCACACAGCAATTGAGGAAAGGTTAAACCAAGATACCACTCTACGCACATGCACACACACAATTTTTTGGAGCACTGGCAAACTTTAATATTCAATTGCAGATAAATAGTGAAACTGTATGTTCCCACATCTGAGCCACTCTAAACAGGCTGTAAATGACCCTACATTACAAAATTTTGTTTCTGGCGAGATATAACATCCTAAAATTATGAGACCACAGGCTCAGACACAATGTATTTTCCTAAATGCACAATGTTAATTCTAATTTGTAACTTATGTTCCCCACTTTGCATAGGATATGAACTACTGATAATTTTTTTACATTGCCAATTAATATTAATGTGGACTCCACATATAGCAAAAAAAAGCCATTAAGCAGTTTTTGCAAACTTTACATATATTTAGTACAATATATTTTTTCCTTCATATGTAACACATTCTGTTTCTTGACTGAATTCTCTGATATGGACACCGGTACTGATCAAGATAATGATAAATTTTGTACAAAGAAAAGAACACATTAAGATAGTTATTTTTTCACAGACAGACACACACAATAAATTAATGCTGTGTGGCAAATTTGTGGTAGTTCCCACAGTACACAGGTTATACAGGATGATGCAATAATTATATTCTCTTGACCTTGTTGCCACATTTGTTGTTGTTGACTTACAAACAATATTTAATGCACAATGTGCAGGCATACACATGAATGATCTCTGTACCAGATTTTACACGCCTAGCTCAAACTGTAAGTGAGTTAGTTACAGTCATTTGGGGCCAGTTCAAGACTATCACAACCTACAAAGCTGTGTAACGCCCCCAAAAGGCTGGCTTAATTTCATATTTTGTGACAAATACCTTTTGTATACAAGTTCTTACATCACTCATATCTGTGCTGTCATTACAGGCCTATGCATACGAAAGGCTTCCAAATCTATTTTTGCACTGGGAATAGTAATGTCTTACAACTGGCCCTGTTACCACCAAACTGAAAGTAAAAGAAAATTTTCATCTGGCCACCATCAAGCTGTGTGATGTTATTTTTTTTTTAAAAAAGAAGAGAGAAAAAAGTTGCATATTTTTCCAACCTCTTACCCTACACCATTTCAGAAGCCTCTAGTAAGAAGCTGTACTCACACGATTATGTTCCCACCACACTGTTATTACTGATCTTGGGGGAAATTTACAATTATGCTGCTCAGTGGCATCAAATGGCATAATGCTGATACTAAGATTTATTAAACTGGTCAAGCAACAGGCTCAGAAGTTGAAAAATGGTCCTATATAGACTCATAGATATTAAAATAAATTTATGGGTATGTCCTGGAATAGGTCTATACACAGCATTATGCAACTAATTTTGGTGATTTAATGAGGATATTTTAACTCTCTGGGGCTGGAATTAAGTGCCCAGCATACCTGCAAAAGACACGACATTTAAATGGCCGCCCATTACTTTGCATATTCTTGGCTAATGACTGTAGTGGATGTTTTGTTTTCTCAGCATCACACTGCACCAGCACCCAAGTATCAAGGAAGAAAAGTATGCTAAAATTGTGCAGTATTAACACTCGAAATGCAAAATATACTCTTCTGTCTAATCAACTGAATAAACCATTTTATACACATGCTTAGGTATGATGCATATAACTTACACGAGGTTCACTCGTATCTGTAAAGCTATTGACTTGTACGAATTTTTCCTACGGCCATTTTTTCTGCACTACCCAGTATCCATGGACGCATCTGACATTCATACAGATTATTTTACATCTTAGAGAGAAACCTTCAGGTGATTCTGTAACACTACCTGGTAGTGTAGAAACTTAAGAAAATGATACTGTGTTAAGTCCTTGGTCCTTCTAAAATACAGTAGAAGCAATACATGTGTGAACCAAGTCTGAGAGAGCAAAAGAAATGAATATATCACTTAATAGTAGTGTACAATTAAAAGATAACATCGAACTCCACTGTTGATGTCACAGTTTGGATTCATGAAGTATTTCCTCTTTCCTATATACATAATGTATATTATAATTTTATTTCACTGTATACATATACCACACAATTTACATGACATATCTATGTGAATCCAAAAGGGTTCAGTTTTGCACTTGCACAAGAATGAAACCTCCTTTAATTTACACTACAGAACAGAAATTGATGCCTTAAAACACTATTCTCTCTCAAAACCCTATAACAATTCCGAAAACTCAAAAGAGGGGAAGAAAACTTCATTCCGTACAAATCTTGTATTGAGAGAAATTAAAAAAAATTCTTTAGGAATGAAAAAAAATGTCTTACTACATACTGCTCTAAGGTGGCTAATGAAACTTGTTTTCAGTTTCTGCTTTAAAATGACAGTTCAGGAACATCTTCATTAATTGCCTGCACACAATATTGCTACCCAAGTTACTCTGCTATGGTCCCCAACTCCTGACACAAAGTACACTTTACACAATATGTACACAGTTCAGTCATTAGGTATATTGGTTCTACTATTCTATGCAAAAAAGAAAAACAATCTTAATCTAAATCGTGTAAGAAATGTAAATACCTGCCAGTACCCCAACAACGCACAGACAGAAACCCTTGAACTACTGTGATTATGTTAACAAATGCAAAGGTAAGCCATGTAAGTGGCAACTATTAACCAAAAAATCAACCACTTGGGTAGTAGTCAATCAAGAACATCAGTTTTAATAAATTATAAACTAACCTGAAAAAAATACATGAAATATACAAGAACGTAAGTATATTGTAAATTAAATTACTCATCTTAAAGATGTCACCCAAGTATTACTGAATCTGTTAAAAATAATTACATTTTAGTACTGATTTGAATTGCCTTCACTAAGTGATTTTCATACTCAGTGACATACAATTGCCTAGGATAGTGTGGTTATATACCAACAAATACAATCTACAAAATATATATTTATTGATGTACTCAAGTGATTGACTTGCTTAACCAGTTGATGCAACATTTCAATCAGTCTTGCATTTTGTTTTCAGCATCCACCAAACACACAAACGTGTGAATGCACACACACAACACACATGCACACACGACTTCTTATGTCAACTTTTGTGCTTCCCTTCATGGTTTGTGAGCATTTATTTGTAAGTAACAATCCTCCACAACCACAGCCAATGGCATATGAACATCTCAGGTGGTATGTACCTACAAAAACTGAAATTCAGATATTACAATCTGAGTTTCATTAACAATTTTCAAAAAGGTGAGTTAATGAAAGGGAGACATAAGAAGCAATTAACTTATGATACGAGATTTACACAGCAGTGAAGATTTAAACAGTTGTCCTCCAGGTGATACCACAGAGTCTGGTAAACGGTTATCTACGTTTCTGACACTCCTCCTGCCTCCCTCTTCAGGGTGGAAAAAAATTAATGCATACCTCTTTCACAATAGTTTCACCTTGTTATGGAAACAAAGTCACACAATTAGTATAATTTGTTTAAAAGTAAGAATACCCAGCTTGACCTAAATCATAAAGTATTAAGGACTAACTCTTTTGCGATATGACAGTTTGTCAATGAGTAATCATTTCCCAAGGTACTGAAGGCACTATTTTCCTTCAAAACATCAGGAACCAGTTACCCAGTGACACAATGTAACAGATCAAGAAAAGTGGACTCTTCACCTACACTACTGTGAAAACCTCCAAACTCAACATTAAAGTATTAGTTTAAAACTCTTCTCATTTGATACACAAGCCACAGTGGCTTGCTATGAGGTTGATACACAGCACATTACATGTGTAAATAACTGCAGCATTTGCTTAATTAACCACCATCAATACAACAAATTATTATATGCCCTTTACATTCAGTTACTTGCCCACCACATTTTTAGCATATATGTCAATTATCTGGGACTATACAGCCAAGTTACAGACAGCAACTTCAATCATGTAAACAAACTTCAATCATCAATCTCTATTGTGAATATTTATCAAACATATTTTGGTAATCAACATTTGAGCACTTCAACATGTTATTTGTGTTATGTATATTTTAAATTACAATGTCAAACTTGCATCAGTAACAAGACAGGCAATAAGTATAAACATAACATTGAGGCACATTCATATAACCACTACTGCTGTGGAAAAGAAGTATTACATATTCTGAGTGCATGTCTGTAGCTTTCATTATCCAGCATGAAATGCACATGTGCCATATTACATTGTCATATGTGGTCTGTTTGGCTCTACCATATTTTTCCACATTATCTCATGAACGGCACAATTTTCGGAAAAAAGGTACTGAACTCAAAATTTGTTTTGATTTTCTCTACAATGTTTGTCCAAAACACTTCTCATTCTATGAAGAATTCAGCTAGATATTATCAGAAAGGTACACTGTTAACCACACAGAATACCTGTTATTTTTGTCAGGTTATAATGAAACATGAATTTTCTCCACAGATTTTTGAAAAATATTCAAACATCGGTTTCATGAATATCCATCCAGTGGGGGGCCAAGTTGTTCCATGTGGACAGACAAGACACGATAAAGCAATTTTGTAAACGCACCTAAAAATGAAGTGCATGAACTAACAAACATAACTCACTCCTTGGCAACCACAAATGTCAGAATAGTACTACATGTTTTGGCCTTACAGGGCCATCATCAGGCACCTGTATTTATACAAATATATTGAGAAAATTATACACAACACAGTACCATTGTACATAATTATAAAAAGTTGACATAATTATACACAGCAAAATAAAATGTTATTGTGTTAGTATATAGTTTTCTGAATGCATTTTTATGAATAAAAGTACCTGACAAATGCCTTGTAGGTAAACATATGTCATGATATTCTGACAATAAATGACTGTCAAAACGTGAGTTGTGATTGCCTGTTCTTGTACTTTCTTTTTATATACTGCGTCACAGTGGGATGTGTGGACCAAAGTAGATTTTCCCCATTTTTTTGTAAGAAGACTTGTTAAACTGTCCTTTTCACATTCAGCTGATAGCATTCCTTCGAAGTGTTTACTTTTGAAGTTTGGCCTGTGTTCCATTTTGCTCTGTGAGTAGCATGACAGATGCTGCTACCAAATACCTTCACACTTATCATTAAAGGTTGTGTGTATGACCTCATCTTTCTGGTGCACTGATGTTTATTCTTCCTTTATTTTTCTTAACTAAATTCTGACAAGTTTTGTGTTCTGTAGTTGCAAACTGTAAAAAATTTTAAAAATGTAAAGTTAAAACAGACTAGCTTCTGAATCTTAAATTTCAGAGAACTTAAAAACCTATCTCACAATGGGAGAGAGGAAGAAATGGCCATGCCATGTATTCTTTGACAAATAAAAAAGTTATATCTGAATAACTGCACATAAATAATTTCAATACAAATCATGTCCATACAATACTTTGGTGACTGAATTAAAAGCCAGGTGTGATGTGTGGCAGTCTGGAATTTAAGTGATAGCTGTGTAAGAATGCCATTAAATGGCAGTCACCTAAACCCAACATCTGGTGTCTTGACCATCATAATGCATGAAATGTATACATAATGTTTAAGTGGCAAAGTGTTGAAACATCTGTGTTGCAAGTACTAGGTGCAAGTCGATTTGTCACTTGAATTACACAACAGCTTCATGTTCTGTTTGTCTTTAACTGGAGAAAGAACTTGTGAATTGGATCAGTCATTTTTAGACATGATGGAGAAAAATAAATAAATAAAAGCCAACTACAGAACTTAGTTCACAGCCAGTCAATTAATACTACGTTTATCATGGTGTCACGCATGATAATTAAATAAAAACAACTAAACCGGCAAACATAATACAGTGCATATCATTTCGAATTATCTTACTATCAGCTCCTTATTAATTTTGAATCACACGTTCTTGTCTGTAACGGTGAAGGCCATTTCGAATGTATTTACAGAGGTGATAATAAGGTTGCTCCTATGCCTAATCACCATCTCGTGAAGGGTTACAGAACTTCTGGTCATAAAGCTCTGCCTATTCTAGACCCTGGCAATAAATGAATAGTGAATGATACATTGGCCTCAGATATATTCAGGACACAGTGGATGCAAAGAAAATGTACTTGGACCTGAAAGAAATTGAAGTGCAGGTATCAAACCAGCCACTTTACAGATAGGGATATCCGGCTCTTGGTACAGTTGATGTTCAGTGTGACAACTGATTTAGATTTTTCCAAGAATGATGCCCCTGTGGGTTATAACAGTATGTAATTTAGTGGGCGGTTATCAATGTGTCAGAGGAACGTGCTGCATCCATCACCCCTATGTGCTGTCACAAACCAGAAGACCACTATCTAAATCTTCACTACCTCATTCAAGAGAATGCTAACTGTTGTGAACTTTTACTTCACAACATCTACAAGTCATGTGCCTCTTGACCAATAACAGTACACATATTAGTAATTATGTTTTATTCAAGAACCAGAAGTAGATTAAGTAGTCAAAAGCGGGTGGTCATATATTTTTCCATGACACAAGTCCTGGCAGTACATTAACAATAATTTGTGAACCTTATTTTATCAGCACCCTGAAATAAAAAAAAAATTACCTTCATACCCAGGACTTCTTGGACTAGAATGGGTATTAGGAACAAAATATTTCCACTCAGTAGTCATGCCAAATACCTTCTTTCAGCATGCTGATGTTTTATAGTTTCATATGGTGGACACAATCAGAGCTCAGTCTTTCAATTATTCTCATCTGTACTGTTAGCACACCCTATTTCAAATAATGACAAAATAAAGCTGGAGAAATTTTCTGGCACAAAGTCTGTCTAGAGACCAAAATGGTATCAAACCTACAACTGGACTTCCAACACAAGAGAAGCAAAGTGATGGGGCTTTTTATCACTTTCAGCATCTTATATAAACAGAATTAGTACAAAAATATTTTCTTAACATACATAATGCAACAGCATGATTAGGGAAAATTAAAATGAGTACTTGTGAAACAGATTTAGTGAAAGAAAATTCAGTTTGCACTTTGCATTTGCAGGCCATCCCTACATAAAACACAACTGCATGGTGGATCCTAACTAGAACTTTGTGACAAATTGTTCATTTTATCTCAGCATACAGAACAACCGTGTTGCACCTTACATGTGCAACTGTATGATCGTATGTGTAATACTTCTAAAAACAAATAAATTTACAACAATGCTGGAGGACCTTTCTTTCCAACAGTTGCTCCAAACTGAAAAGGTACAGTAATTTTACTGCATTAATTCCTAAGCAACACATAGAACAAAAAGGTCCTTTTCCCACAGGTAATGCTTCTAACCAATCAAGTTAATTATGACCTGCGCAATGTTACTAAACATTAAGTTATGACATACATCCAACTTCTGAAACATACACATTGCACTGGAGAACAGAAACTGTGTCTGGTTAAATCACACACTGTTCTTCTATTACCCAGGCATGCACACAGCATCAAGTTATGCAAACATTTAGTTGCGATGTAGGTACATTGAATTCTTGGGACTGTCTGCAAAAATTGTAATGCTACATCTGAAGATTTTTCATTTTGCAAGCCCGCTTTGATGTTAAATTATGTGTTCACTTTCTTTAACATCAACGATGCTCACATGGAACGCTCCTGTGAGGATCCCGATACTAATAAACATCCTAGGCCAAACAGTGCCTTCAAATGTTAACAGTACGTACCTCAAAATTCAGCCACTCAAAATATACATTAATATTATTACTGGGGTGACCAGCCTCGTGGTCTAGTGGTCAGAGTGTCTGACTACTAATCACGAGGTCCTGGGTTCGATTCCCGGCTCTACCGTGGGAATTTTCCCTGAAGGGAAGGATTCCCGCAGTGAACATGGTCTGGGTAGGTTGGTAAAATTTATGTTGAAGGGCCCTCCTGGCACTACATCCTCCTATATCACCACTCACATCATTGGGACAACGTAACTGCACCTCGTGGACGTCCCAACCTCCAAAGTCGGTTACACTCCTGCCATCCCCAGGAGGGAGGACCATGAAGTCCACAAGGACATGTGGTGGCATTGGATTAAAAATTAAAAAAAAAAATTAAAAAACTGGGGCTGTCACAATTAATTGATTAATCAAGCCAATTAATTATTTTATTTCCGACTAATGAAGGCATATTCCCTAACACTGCTGATTTCCAAAACTTTCGAATGGAAAATGTAGCTTACGACACTGCTGTGTTCGTTGAAACCTTGTGCAGTGATCTCTCAACTGCCTGACTGTACAATATCGTTAAGGAATATTTTGTTGAATATTCTGTTCTTCTGGGATATAATGCTGCATCAAAGGGTAATCAGATCCCTCTGATGCAGCATCACATCACAGAAGAATGGAATGCTCAGCTACACCAATGTGAAAACCTCGAAACTCACATACGTACTTTTCCAGATTTAATTTCATAATAAATTAATCATTTTTTGTAACCAACTACATTCTTACAAACCAAAGTTTACCTATTAATAAGTTGAGGAACTGATTATAAATAGTGTACTGATTAAGTATGTTGACTGACAGCCCTAGTTTTTACTGCCTGTGTAAGATTACTAGTTCAAAATAAATATTATGTGCCAGCCCACCTACAATAGTGTACCTGCTAAAATGATTTCTCATAAAAGACTGTACCTGCAACTCCTTAGTCTTTATACAACAGCACCACACCTATTAAACATCACACAACTCAGAATGTCAGGCTGCTAGCAGTTGGAGGCATTACTGCTGTACATCTTATTACTCAGCTGGACGAACATAGGTGGCTGCGGAGCTTGCTGTTTTGCAGCTGATGTTACCATCTGATTTACTGCAAGTAATGGAATAAGTATAAAACAAATGAAAAAGTTCCCTTTTTGTTCACACTTCCTTTTAACCACCCTACACATCTATTCACTATCAGCTGCATGTCCATTCTCTCCAATACACAGGCATAAATTCAATCGCTGTGCTGAATGTTGGAAATAAAATTCAATCACTGTGCTGAATGGTGGAAATAAAATCACATTACAAGGGTAAGTGCACTTCAGTTCCAGTCAATTTTGTGGTTATTAACCCTTCCATGCCACCTGCTGAATACAAAAGCTTTCCAAAGCACATTAAGTTTGCCAGATCTGTGGTGTGTATATAATGTGCCCATGCACAAGTATATGGAAGTCAAGGTCACATTTGTGAAAAAGGAAGTGTGAACTCTCCATTGACAGATACATCTTACTAGGTTGGCTTTAAAAAGAAATAGCATTCTTGGCTAGTGAAGGCGAAAACAGCTTGGCAATTTTTACGATACCTTCAGGCTGGCACTAGGAAGAATTAAACTATCACAATACGCTATGCCTGCGGTAATTAACCCTTTGACGCCTAACGACGACTATAGTGGTCGCACCGCACCGCTAACCTCTAAACGTTGCATTTTATATATTTATTCAACAAATATAGGTACTGACTATTTTAAACATGGTATATAATCTCCGGTTTTTCCTCTTCAAAATGCAGTTTGTTTCATAAATCTAATGTATTTGGTTCTTGTGTTACTCACACTTTATATACAGGGTGTGCTAAAATTTAAAAAATAATTCCGGCGCTAAAAGGTTAAGCATGTAACAAAATATGCTGAACATCAGAATACTCCCGTTTGCTTTTTTATCTACTGTTGTATAACTCTATCCCGTTCAGTGACAATTTGCTTCAATGGTTAATGTTGTTACAAAATGAGAGTGGCGGCAGTGTGTGAATGTGGGAATATATTTTACAGTTCACTATGACTATGCTAAAGCCACTTTGAAAAGGTAAAAGGTACATCAGATGTGGCACATAAGTAAATAAGACACCAGCCGCCAATCACAATCATTTTGTGAACAGGTAGGTGGCCTTGCCACAGATCAAATCCTGGTTGTCTAGCCTGAACCTGAACGCCGTCAGCTGCCGAGTCTAGGATGGTTGCAATATGCAGGTGAGGGGACAGAAAGGAATGATCAGGCAATGAAGGAAGAATATACACTTGCATAAAGTTTATTAAAAAGACCAACAAATGAACGTGGATTAATGAATGCAACTTTATTACATAGTAATCACCGATAAGTTGCAGCCACTCATGTGGCCATCTTTAGGGTGGTGAGAACAAGAATACAAATATAATTATAATGTGTGAAAATGATCCCACAGTTTAAAAATCATACAGTTTTTGGTTAAAATTCACAAATGAATAGTGAAATGGCAACAAGTAGAAAATATCAAAAGTTAAAAACTGTTGTCTGGAGTACGGTGCTATGGAATGATGTATACAGAAGATACAGGCAGTGAATGATTATCCAGATTAGTGAGCAATGATACAGTCTGCACAGTGAACCACCCTGAAGATGGCCACATGAGTGGCTGAGACAAGTTGGTGATAATTATGTAATAAAATTACATTCTTAAATCCAAGTGCATTTGTTGGTCTTTTTAATAAATTTTATGCATCAAATTAAAACATGGAATACTGCCATACATAACCCAATTTCTGCACTGCCATTCAGGGTTCACTGCCTAATGTATTCCACACAAATGTGCAGATTCTGCATTTTTCTTGGCTAGCCTGATGCTGTGCTAACATTTCCACTAAAGCACCCATTTTACACTCAATTCTTGGTTTTCTTCCATGTGACAGCAAACAACAAACTGGACTGACAATGTGATTTCCACTATGAACAATCCTGTTCCATTTGTCACAAGTATATCTACAAGCCCATTACCAGAACTTCAAATTGTGTCACAACAAACTACAGTGTCACATTTTTACAGGGCCCATGCAGGTGTTAATGCCTTCATCTCAGTCTTAACTGCACTTTACTTGCACTGACAGACTCCACTGCTACCAATGATAGGACAACAACTAAGATGGAAGGAAATTATAACATAACCTGCACTTTGTACTTTGGTAAACAGAAGATGGAATAAAAGAAAACAAGTCATTAGACTGGGATTGTAACAGCAATAATAACATACCAGTTCTACTGTTGAAAACTTTATACATTCCTTCGAAGGTTTGTGGTATTGGAAATTCATGAACTGAATGAAAATACTCGGAAAACCTAGTCTCTATCTCACTGCCAGCTCGCATTGAGGCATTCCGAATAGGTAGTGGAGGTGGCGCAGAATTTGGCACCTGAAACACACAAACACAATAAAGTTCTGGTAAAATAAGTTGTAACATTCCATTCCCTTGCAACTAATCTACACTATTTTCTATACCAGTTTTTGTTTTATACAATTAACATACGAGGCACTATCATTCGCCCTTTTGCTGTACATTAATTTTCACTGCTTTCCTTAAAAAATGTAACATCATTACAAAACTCTAAAAATCTGTAGTTCTTGTCTCTTAGCCATTATACACATTTTATGTTCATGGGACCATGCATCGCAATTCTCTGTCAATATATGTCCAACAAGATGCAACTATACACAGTTTATTTCATCTTATTTTACAGATAAAATAAACTGTGTATAGTTGCATCTTGTTGGACATTTATTGACAGATATATACACATCTTCCAATGCTTATGGGCAATGGATCTTAGCTGTATAAAATATTCACTATTATGCCCTATAGCACATACATGGTTGAATGAAGTCTGACTGCGTATTTAATAAACATATTCAGGTATCCCATAATAAAATGCCAAACTGGATCGGACATAGCCAGCTTGAAGCATGAGATCCTTTGAAGGTAAGCAATCTTCCTTTCATCAAATGACACTTCCTTACCACATATAAAAGAATACATATGCATATCCTTGGTAAGGTCAATTATTGCCCACATCCTGTGCAATGAACTGTAGGGTTTGTGTCCCGGAAGCCATTCCGGTAAAATTAAAAATGATCAAAGCAGGTCATACTGGCAACTGCTTAATATTTCTGAAAATCCAAGAATTCAAGTCTGCCAGCAGTAATGTATCCTGGAAATGAAGACTTCAGAGTATGCATGCAAAAATCTGCACTGCAAAAACAGCTCTCATCCAATGAGCTGCAAATTCCTTACACTCCAAACATCTCGATCTAGGCAAGTACTGTACAGTAACACTGTGTAATTATTTCTTTCCCTGTTTCCATGCCTGGTCATATATTTCTATTGGTGAATAAAATTTAGAGGACCATTAAAACAATGACAAACCACAGTATGTGCCTTATACCTAGTATTCCTATTGGTACAGATTCTAAACACAGTTGTTTTCCAAGCTGATCATCACATAATTCATCACTCACATTCACTTACTTCCCACCATGCCACTTATGGTAATTCCTGTCTTCACACATACAACTGTATTACTTTCTTCACTGTGACTCCAGATTCAGAATCATAACAGAGTATTTAAGCAATGTAATTTTGTCTTTAACTTACTATGGGGTTCAAGTCATTATGCACATATTCCATAAACCAAATATCTAACACACACATCCAGTATTATATTTACAAAACACATTACTTTGATATTACTGAATTGCTATAATTCAGAAACAGTAACACACATACGAAGGCGTATCCAGAAGTCCCAGGACAACGCTCATAACACGCAAGTCGCTTGTATTTCACGAGTTTCCCGCTAGGGTGTGTTGCGGTGGTGTCTTGTGAGTGAGTGTGCAGAGTGGCGTGGTTGGATGTGGAAGCATTTGTTTGCTGCACGTGTCTTTATGTGTGTATTGCATCAGCCGTCTGCGATTTTCTGATATCGGCAGTATGGCGGAAGTTGACGAACAAAGGGTATGCATCAAGTTGTGTGAGATTGGGTAAAACGGGAAGTGAAACTTTTCAAATGTTGAAACAGGCTTTTGGTGATTTGTGCATGAGCCATAGTTGAACTGTTGAGTGGTTTGGACGTTTCAAGAATGGCAGAACTTCGACTGCTAATGATGATTGATCAGGTCGGCCAAGCACGGCAACAACCCCATCAAAAGTGGAACAGGTACGGGCAGCTGTCAACCAGGATCGTCGTCATACCATACACGATCTCTGTGCAGAGGTTGGAATTGGTTATGGATCTTGTCAGTGAATTCTCACACAACAGCTGAACATGCATTGGATTGCAGCGAAGTTTGTGCCAAGAGTGTTGACCCATGATCAGAAAGACAGTCGAGTAGCACTCTGTCAGGAACTGAAGGAAACTGTGATAAACGATCCCACACTCCTATTGAACGTCATCACAGCTGATGAAAGCATTGTTTATGCTTATGACCCAGAGACAAAACTGCAATCTTCGCAATGGAAGAGTCCTGGGTCTCCAAGACCCAAAAAAAGCACGTATGCAAAAAACCAAATTGAAGAAGATGCTCATTTGTTTCTTTGACCAAGAGGGGATCGTACACCGGGAATTTGTCCCACCTGGAATGACTGTCAATGCAGACTTCTACTGTGATGTTCTAAGAAGGTTACGTGAAAATGTGCGGCGCAAGAGGCCACAGAAATGGCAAAACCAGAACCTCATTATCCACCACGACAATGCCCCGGCTCACAGG
>Ga0123355_10003071_pt1 | contig 23795 bp, 18 predicted proteins | sample TergutEmb28metaG_3_FD_89872 | JGI IMG/M metagenome (GOLD analysis project Ga0123355, IMG submission 89872) | Embiratermes neotenicus P1 segment gut microbial communities from Petit-Saut dam, French Guiana - Emb289 P1 | ecosystem: Host-associated > Arthropoda: Insects > Digestive system > Gut ... | reverse complement strand
CTTATAGGGTGCTGTTCCGTCACCCTGTAAGGTGTTGTTCCGTCACCCCGTAGGGTGCTGTTGTTAAGTTTTGAATCCTAATTCCCGTTAGGGAATATCACTCGGTAGATAATGCGTTCTCGTTCATTATCCTGCATTCCATAGGCGCTCGAACTTGTTCGCTTGGCTTGTCAAGAATGCGACCTGTTTGCACTTTGATTGCAAACCTACGGCTTGCACCTTGTCGGCAACATTTCAATTTCTACCGAGAGATAATCCCTACGGGATTCACAACTTGTCCTTACGTCCCATTCGTCCCATCTGTCCCATATTCCGGGTGTATGCCATACGCCCCTATACCATTCTTACGTTGCATTCCCTAATTCTCCCCCTAAAACCCTTTTCCTATTTCTTCCCCTTGTGGGGGAAGTCCCGAAAGGGAAGGGGGTCGGGAGTTAGAGGGGGTTCTGCCCCATTCTGTCCCACCGTAGGGGCAACCCTCGCGGTCGCCCTTGTTACACGGTCGCCCTTTTATGCGGTTTTTAATTCGGGCGAGGGCAAGCCTCGCCCCTATCGTGTTTTTTACCCACTCGTCTCAATCTGTCTCACTTGTCCCATATTTCGAGCACACAACAAAAACCCCCAACAAGTCCGCAAAGCCTGTTGAGGTAAAAACACAAAAAATCTCCACTTTTTTAGTGAAGTACTATTTAGCAATAAAACGTTTTTTAGTAGACTACACGCGTGAGCATATAGTATTATATATGTATATACATATACATATATATAAGAGAGAGAGAGAGAGAGAGAGAGAGAGAGAGAGAGAGAGAGAGAGATGGCAAAATCTTCGGAACACACAAATTATTTGTATTTAAATACAAATAATTAACATTATTTTTGTTTTCTGCTCTGTAAAAAATCATTTGTCCAAAAAATTTCTATTTCACGTCACTTTTATTTACACCGCCCTCCAAGTACTCCGAAGCAACATATGTCACTTTGCTGATACCTCACTCCGCATTGTTCGTTTTGAGGTTTGAAAAAATAGCCGTATATTTACGCCCGAATTTACTATTAACATTTTCTCTGAACATAAGACAGGGACGGCTTTTTTATTTAGCACCTTTAAAACACATCAGAAAAAAGACACTACAAGTCAATAAACCGAGTGTTTTTTGTCGAATACACAACAACATTATTGCTTATTCTACAATATCAGCTTGCAAAGATAAAAATAATTGTCGGAAACACGAAAATTCTGTGTTCTTTTTCTTTATTTTTGACAAAATCCGTGTGTTTCGCCTGAAATACGACAATTTTATGCGTTTTTTTGTCACTTTTTTTATATTTTCGTCATTTATAATATGGATAATCGTTTTAGTTTGATTGTTGCTCACTTAGGGCTTTCTTTGCTTGCATTTGCAAAAAGTATAAATGTATCACATTCGTCGCTGTTTCCTTACCTAAAAGAAGGAAGGTTGCCCTCTACGAAAATTGTTCAAAAAATCGCAGAAATTTATCCGCAGTTTAATGTGGAATGGATTGTGACGGGAAAAGGCGAAATGTTAAGGCACAAATTTGAACAAACTTATACCAAGCAGTGTTATAGTGGAAACAGCACTCAAAAAACACAAGCTATGGAAACTACCAATATTCATCAACGGCACGGCGATATGCTAAAACCCGAAATCTGTATCAATCAGGGCGATAACAACCTCCAAAACATTAACGACGGCACCAGCAAAACAATAGAACAACTGTTGGAACAATCGGCAAGAAAAGACGAGCAAATAAACAGCCTGCTCAATGAATTGTCGGAAATGCGCAAAGAAAACACGGAAATGCGTAAAGAATATTCAAAATTAATAGATATACTCTTGAAAAAATAAGGTGGTTTGTAAGTCATTGCGGCACTGAATCGGAATCCCCAAATTAACAGAAGATTGCGGGTCAAGCCCGCAATGACGCGTGAGGGAAAATCTATACATTATTGCCAGTCCCAAAAATTCTTTTTATCCTCTACTTGTTTTAATATCTCTAAAATTTATCCGTAATTTGCACCGAAGTTGCTCATAAATAGGATTAAATTGAAGTGTTTGTTAGACATTCAAATATAATCATTTATTTGATAATGAGCAACTTCTTTTTTATTTATCCAAATGCACTACGGGCTTATTAATTCTTGGTTAGTATCTGCTTTACCCTTTCCACAACCACTCGCAATAAAAACGAGAATACTTAAAATAAGGATTGTCTTTTTCATTGTTTCATTTTTTCAAATCAATGCGCATATTCCAATCTACGCTCAATAGAATCGCGAATAATTGCGTTGATGCTCGTGCCTGAATTTTCGGCTATCATTGCAACTCTGCTGTGTATTTCAGACGGAATTCGTATGTTTAGCACACCGCTGTACGATTTGTGCGGTTTAATTCCGCGTTCTTTGCAATAATCAAGATAAGAATCAACGCCGCTTCTAAAATCTTGAACTAACTCTGTTGCTGTTTCGCCCTCGTAAGTGATTGCCAAGTTTTTGGGAATGCCCAACACTCTGCCGTACAGACAATTATCATCTTTACTGTATTCTATTGTTCCGAAATATCCTTTGTATTCTAATTTTTCCATAATTTTTACCGTATGTAATCGTTTTCTGTCAAATAACTTAAAACTTGCCTTAAAGCGGCTGCTTTCACAATGCTTCTTGGATGCGGTTTATGTGCCAAAAATCGGTCATTTCCATTTTCAAAAATCACGCGCGAGCCGGATGTTTTTCCTTTGTTTGCCACAGAAAATCCAAATATGCCAAACAATCGCACCAATTCCTCCCAAGTAAAATCTTTCGGTTGCTTTTTAAACCGTTCTATCAGTTTATCCTTTGTACTCATTTATCGAATTTCGATGCAAATGTAACTAAAATAGTTGCATTTGCCAAGTTTTTCAAAAAATTATTTCACTACATTTTCCCCAACATCTCCTTCACTTTTTCCGAAATCACTCGTCCTTCCGCTTTTCCCGACAGTTGTTTTGAAGCGACGCCCATAACTTTTCCCATATCTTGCGCGCCTGTTGCGCCAACTTGTGCGATGATTTCAGAAATCGCAGTTTCCAATTCTGCATCAGTCATTGGCGTGGGCAAATAACGTTCAATTACGGCGGCTTCGGCTAATTCGTTCTCGGCCAAATCTGTACGATTTTGTTCGGTGAAAATCTGCGCCGATTCTTTACGCTGTTTCTGTAATTTTTGGAGAATTTTTAATGCTTGCTCATCGGTGAGTTCGCCCGTTGAGCCTTTGGCGGTTTTTGCTTCCAAAAATTCTTTTTTTATTCCGCGCAATGTTTCCAAAGCCACTTTTTCACGCGCCAACATCGCAGTTTTAATGTCGCTGTTTATTTGTTCAAATAAGTTTTCCATACTATATTTAATTTTGAATTTTAAATTTTGAATTCTAAATTCTGAATTACGAGAATTTGCAATTCAGAATTCAAAATTCAGAATTTATAAAAACTTCCTTTTCACTATCGAGTAAAAACTTTCAACGGTTTCATTACCACTTTCCCACTTGAAGTTTTTTTGCAAATATGCTTTTGCCTCGTCAAAATCAATCATTCCATTGAGTTTGGAAAGCGTTTTGCTCATCAATTCGCCGTTGCCGCCGAAAAGTTCGCGCTGAAAGCGGAAACGGTCGCCAATGCTGATTGCGTGACGAATGTCATCAATTTTTTTCTGCGTATGCGCATCACCGATAGTTGTGTCGTTTTCGCCTTTTTGCATCGCAATTTGCTCTCCCAAAACAGTTTTGATTGGCTGTTTATTTATTTTTTCTACAATTTTTTCCTCCGTTTTTTCAGCTTCTTTTTCTGCCAATTCAGTTTCTAATCTGGCTCTTTCCTCTGCTAATTTTCGAGCCATTTCAGCTTCTTTCGCTAATCTTTCAGCTTCTTTTTCTGCCAATTCGGCTTCTAATTTGGCTTTTTCCTCTGCCATTTTTCGAGCCATTTCAGCTTCTTTCGCTAATCTTTCGGCTTCCTTTTCTGCCAATTCAGCTTCTAATTTGGCTTTTTCCTCTGCCATTTTTCGAGCCATTTCAGCTTCTTTCGCTAATCTTTCAGCTTCCTTTTCTGCCAATTCGGCTTCTAATTTGGCTTTTTCCTCTGCTAATTTTTCAGCCTCTTTTTGAGCTAAATCATCTGCCTTTTCCTCAAAAACTTCAACCGTTTCCTCAATTACAATCGGCGCAACAATCGGCTCAGTCGATTTTTTTTCGCTTTTAATTTCCTCCAAAAGACGAACATAATCAAGAATATCCTCTGTTTTTCGACGTGCTAACTCAACGATTACAGGCGGATATTCAGTCATTTCCATAAACCCTTTTGTAATCATTTCCAGTTCTTGTATATTCTTTTGAAGCAAGGTAACAATTAATTTTCTTTCCATAATTATTTTGTTTTATAAAGATTATTTCATAAGTTTGCAGAGATTTTTTCGCTCTGCTCGAAAAAACGCTGTAAAGTTACGATATTCGGCAGAAAAAGAAGCAAAAATCGAAAAAATAATATGATTTATTCAGAAAATAATTACCCGACGCAGAAAAAAAGAGGAAGTATTGAAGTGATTTGCGGCTCGATGTTTTCGGGAAAAACGGAGGAGCTTATCCGCCGAATGAAACGAGCGCAATTTGCCAAGTTGAAAGTAGAAATTTTTAAGCCTCAAATTGATACGCGCTACTCGGCAGATGAGGTTGTGTCGCACGATAAAAACGTAATTCGCTCAACGCCTGTCGAGTCGTCGGGCAGTATTTTGCTGATGGCAGGCGACGGCGCGGCAGATGTAGTGGGAATAGACGAAGCGCAATTTTTTGACGATGGTTTGGTCGAAGTTTGTACCAAGCTGGCAAATCAAGGAATTCGCGTTATTATTGCCGGTTTGGATATGGATTTTCGCGGTGCGCCTTTTGGTCCGATGCCGGCTTTGTGCGCCATTGCCGAAGATGTGTACAAAGTACACGCTATTTGTGTGCGATGCGGTGCGCTGGCTTATATTTCGCACCGATTGGTGGCAAACGAAAAACGGATTTTGTTGGGCGAAACTGCCGAATATGAACCGATTTGCAGAAGTTGTTATAATGAAATTACAAGATAAGAAATTACAAGTTACAAAGCGACTTTCTTGTAATTTCTTATCTTGTAACTCGTAACTTAAAAATAAAAAAATTATGAACCAACCACGACCTTATACTTTCGACAGAGTTGTTCGCCTGTTGATTGGATTAACAATACTTGTAGCATTAGCTTTTTTGCTGAACGAGTTAAGAACTGTTTTACTTCCGTTTGCCATCGGTTGGTTGCTGGCATACTTGTTTCATCCTGTTGTTTTGTTTTTTGAAAACAAACTCAAAGTAAAAAACCGCGTTTTATCCATTTTGTGTACTGTTGTACTTTTGCTAACAACCATTATTGGTGTTGCTTGGTTTGTTTTTCCGCTCATTGGCAACGAAATTGACAAATTTGTCCAGCTTGTAAGAGTACATACATACGAGCTTCATATTGATAGTTTCTTGCCCGAAGCGTGGCAAATAAAAATACAGATGTTTTTCGCGCAGTTGGATATCGAAACTCTCTTGAACGACCAAAACATACAAGATGTTTTGGGGAATATCACGCCTAAATTGTGGAGTTTGGTCAACAGTTCGTTAAGTTTCATTTTAGGATTTGTCGTTGTTTTCATCGTATTTTTGTATTTCATTTTTATTTCGCTCGATTACGATAAAATTAATGCCGGTTTCATTCGCGCCATTCCAACAAAATACCGCACGCTGTCGGTCGAAATTATTACCGATATGAAAAACGGAATGAATAAATACTTTCGCGGACAAGCCTTAATCGCACTCATCAACGGCATTCTTTTTTCGGTCGGATTTTCCATTCTCGGTTTGCCAATGGGAATTTTGCTCGGCGTGCTGATGGGAATACTCAATCTCATTCCTTATATGCAATTGTTGGGTTATATTCCGGCAATACTTTTGGCGTTGCTCAAATCGGCAGAAACAGGTCAAAGTTTCGGAGTAGTTTTACTTTGGCTTCTCTTAATTGCTTTAACTATACAGGCGTTTCAAGAAATTGTTCTTACACCCAAAATTATGGGGAAAGCGACCGGACTTAATCCGGCAATTATACTTCTTTCGCTTTCCATTTGGGGAACGCTTCTCGGATTGCTCGGAATGATTATCGCACTGCCCACAACTGCGCTGTTGCTCTCGTATTATAAAAGATTTGTGTTGAAAGAAGAGCCTACACAGGAAGAGAAGCATTTAGTCGAAAATATGCTCGAAGCGGTGGAGGAGATTCCGCCGGAGGAAAGATAAAATTTTCTGAAATTATTAATTTTTGAAATCCCCTTTATTATGAAAACAAAAAGTACAATCGTAGCATTTTTGCTGATAGCAGTTTCAGTAACACCACTTTCTGCACAAATCACGCAAGAACAAGCAACCACCATCGTGTTAGAACACATACAGAACAACGAACTAGCACAAGACTTTCGTTTGTATGTGAACACCGCAGCGCCAAACGCGGAAGGAATTTCCATCACAACTTCACAAGGTGAAATTGTCAGAGCACGATACGCTGCTTGGGTTTATTTTTTGGATGAAAATCCAAACGAAAGCGAGCCGGCTCAAAAACGCTACTTTTTTGTAAAAGAAAGCAATGGCAGTTTGGTGGAAATTATCACGAGCAACGACACAGGACTTGACGATTTCACTTCGTGGAAACGTGTAGACACTCCTTCCGGACTTCCTTGTCGGGAAATAAGCAACCGACCGGCACTTTTTCCAAATCCTGTAACCGATTTTCTGATTGTTCCTTGTTTCGGAAAACAAGTTTTGGTTGAAATTTTTGATTTGAACGGAAACCGCGTGTTTTCAAACCAACTTTCGGGCGAAAGTCAATTAGACCTTTCATTCTTGCAATCGGGAATTTACGTGGTAAATATTTCGGGTGAAACTTATAGAATAATTAAAAAGTAAAGAATATGAAAAAGACATTATTATTAATTGCTGCGCCGATTATTTTTCTTTCTGCATTATCAGCGCAAGTTACGCAAGCACAGGCAGATTCTATTGTTTTAGAGCGTATGAGCCAAGAAATGCAAGTTCACACCATTTTTGCCAAAGATGGCGTGCAAACTGAAACGACCATTACTTTTGCTGATGGTGAAATATTCGAGCTAGAATATCCTTGTTTTGTTTATTTTATTCGCTACGCGGAAGAAACGAACGATAAATTTCTGATTGTTAATGAAAATAATGGAAACTTGTTGGAGATAAGGACGCAAGGCAATGCAGAGCCAGAGGATTTGGAGGAGTGGAGGATAGTTGAAGTAGAAATAGACTTTTGTTCATTTGTTAATGCGGAAAATATTGGCAGAATAATACCCATTATGAATGAATTTTTAAATAACCTGCCATTTGATGCGCATGATGAAACTAAGCTAAATCGTTTGGCGACTTGGTTAAAGACACATTCTTGTATTACTGATGCAAAAGCATTATCCTATCTACGTCCTTTCCGTATGCGTCCGCTAATGTACGAACTCGCAATATCGTTTGAAGAAAGAGATTCGCTTATAACATTCATTTTCGAAACTTCAGCTAATCCATTGAAAATAGAGAGTTACTTTGAATATTTGGATGCAAACAAGTACGATTTGTGGTCGTATATAGACCCGAACGATATGAACAAGGCGATTCCTGTTATTAATGAATTTTTACACAATTTGCCTGCTAACCTAACCGTAGAACAAGAATTTCATGTATTAGAAAGATGGCTATTATTTCAAAATATTTGGACGGAAACACAATGCCACTCATGTATTAAAACAAATCCGCCGACGGCAGAAATCCGTATGCGTCTTCCTGGTGGAAGATTTTTTTCTATGGGTGTTTTAAGAAGTCAACCAATGATTGTTACGGGCTTTCTTGATAGAATTTACGAACAAGAGGATGTCGTAGAACCTATAAAAGTAATGTCTTTGGAATACTTACTGGTGGCTCCCACGCGTAATATTGATTGGTCGAGAAGTAACTGGAACCAACATTGTCCAAGTCTAAGTGAGACTATATTCAATCCAATTATTATAAATAGTTATGAAGAACTGAGAAGCTATGCCACATGCGACATAAAGCTTTTGGGTATTCCTGAAGTTGATTTCACAAAACATTCTTTATTGTTAACTTTCGGAATAAGTCCTGGTGGAATGCTTGTAAATACCGCACATCTGCATAAGTATTTAACAGGCTATGTGTTATACATAAATGTCGATATGTTTTTAACACAAAATATTGTACCATGGCACGTTGTCTTTGTTACCGATAAATTGCTAAAAGAAAGTTATATTGAAATAAGAATGATAAGATAGTTATGAAAAAGAAAGTTGTTTTTTTAAGTATATTGTTTTTTCTGTCGTTTTTGGGTGTAAATGCTCAAATGTCGTATTATCACAGAGGGGAGAAAATGCCCTTGACTGTGGACAGAAATTTTGTGCATATTGTTGCAGATGAAGACTTTTTGAGGTCATCAGGCTCGAGTCGCTTGTTTCAAAACTATCATTTAGAATGGGATGATAGCGAACCGCTTCAAGGCATGATGAAGCTGAGATTAAACTCAGCGACTGAAATGTCGGACTACTCAGCAATAGTAGAATTTTTAAAACAAAACGAACAAGTAAGGAATGTTTTTCCTTTCTTTGAAAGAAAAGGTGCAGAGCCGATAGGAACGTCCGATATTTTTTACATTCATTTAAAAAATGTAGGAGATAGCACACTATTGAGAAAAACGGCTGAACGACTGAATGTGCAAGTCGTGCGACAAGTTCCGTATATGTCTTTGTGGTATATCTTGTCGTTAAAGAATTCTGCTTTTAACAATTCGATAGAAGCAACAAATTATTTTTTTGAGACGGGACTGTTTGAAGATGTAGATCCTGCTTTTATGTTTAATTTCAGACCAAATTGCACAAACGATCCAATGTTTGATCGGTTGTGGGGCTTGAAAGAAACTACCCCCAGATTATTTGTAAATTATGGTATCAACGTTTGCAACGCATGGACAATAACAAGAGGCGCAGGAATTAATGTAGCTGTGATAGATACAGGAATTGACCCTGATCATGACGATCTAAAAGCAAATTTTCATCCTTTAAGCTTTGACGCTCAAAGTGGAACATCGCCCAGTGTTTATCTCCCTTGGTTCGATCATGGAACACCCGTTGCCGGTGTAATCGCAGCGGTTAAAAACAATAATTTGCAGGTAGTAGGTGTTGCTCCAGAAGCTAAAATAATGAAAGTCAGTCATGATTTAATTCCATTCGATAATAATTCAATATCCGCAGAATTAGCAAGTGGCATCAGTTGGGCTTGGCAAAATGGCGCTGATATTATTAATAATTCGTGGGGAGACAGAGGAGATAGCATTGCATATAGGGCTTTTCGTAGTACAATTTTGGAGTCTGCCATTGACAATGCCTTGACATATGGCAGAAATGGGAAAGGCGCTGTAGTCGTGTTTGCAACAGGTAATGAAAATAATTCTGGACGTATAAATTATCCGAGTAATAGCCATGATGGCATATTGGCGGTTGGTGCTATTGAAATCAGCGGACAACGCTCTACTCAGTCAAATTATGGAGAACAATTAGACATCGTTGCTCCAGGTGAAACCATCTTGTCAACAAACAACAATAATGATGTAAATTATAATTACGGTACTTCTTTTGCAGCACCGCATGTTTCCGGTATAGCCGCTCTTATTTTATCAGTCAATCCAAACTTAACAGGACAAGAGGTGCGGAGTATAATAAAAAGAACAGCACAAAAAATAAGAACAGATTTATATACTTATTCTATTACCGAAAATCGTCCACACGGCAAATGGCACAGAGAAATGGGTTATGGCTTGATAGATGCTTACGCGGCAGTCAGAGCTGCACTTGAAACTCTTCCATTTACTGAGATTACTGGTTCACAACACATTACCCCATCTGGCGCATTCAGTATTAATACTGGCCAATCTGCTACTTGGAGCGTTTCCGATGAATTTGTTCTTGATGTTTCACCTTGCGGTACTTCGGTAACAGTTAAGCCAAAATACTTTGACGACGCAAGCGGAACACTCACAGCAGTGGTTGATGAAGTAACGCTTACTAAGGACATTCAGCATGTATTTATTGTTGGCACAGGTAAAGTAGATAGACCTGTCACTTTCAGACTAAATACAAATCAAATAGCAACATGGAGTGTTACACCGGAGTTTCGCATCACTACAAATAACGTTGGCGCATCGGTAAATGTCGCTCCGGAAAATGCAAGCAGTTTTTCCGGCGTAGTTACTGCAACGCTGGCGGATGGTACGATTATTGAAAAATCCATTAACAGAAACGGTGCAGGTATTAAGGTGCAGTTGATACTGCATTGGGATAGAGAATTAATACGACCTAACGTTGGAGCATTTTTCAGAGGAATGTCCACTTCGCCCGGTGAAATGTCTTCGTGGATGTTTTCGAGCAGATTTAATGACTTCGAACTTTACCAAAGATTTTTTGAAATTGAATCCAGCACTTACTTCACCGAACATCACGTTGCTTTGTATGGCAACTATCCATTGGTACAATACCACGTTACAGTGGAAATACTTTGTCATTACAACGACGAACCTGTTCATGTTCAATACAAAAGCGGATATACGTCTGTGACTATTGCAGGTTGTAATCCGATAGAATTGTTTGATGACGGTTGGCGTGAACCCTATAATGTTAATAATCGATATGTGATGAGAGTAACGTTGCACATCGGAGCTATTGAACACTCACCACGTGCTTTGGAAATGCAAAATGAAGCCTTCAAAGTTTTCATTTTCCCCAATCCTGCTTCGGGCATTCTTAATGTTGAAATTGATACAGAGAATTCAGATTTGACTTACGATGTTCGTCTATACGACAATCAGGGTAATTTGCTTCGTCGTTCTACCACAACAGACGGATATGTGCAATTCAATGTTGTCAATTTGCCAAACGGTAGTTATTTTCTGCATGTTTTTGATGGTGAAAGTGCTACGCCGATAAAACGACAAGTGATGATAGAACGATAAAGCAAACCTAAAAAATATTTTAACAAGCAAAATAAAAATTTATCAATCAATTTAAAAACAAAAAAATGTATGAGAAAAAATGGTTTATTCTATTAATTAAAAACAACTTAACAAATAAAATTATTATTAATTCAAAAATGAAAAATTGTATGAAAAGTAAATTTATCTTACGAAAGGGAATTATATTCTCTTTGGTGTGTATGTTTCTTGTAACTTCGTGTTATAGGATTGACAATTTGGGTGGTGTTTTCGATGGCGATAAGATGCTTCCGCCCGAGCTAATGCTGCCCATTGGGGTTTTGGATATGAACATTATGCGGATTTTAGACCAAATTAATCTGAGTGATGGTATGGAAATTAGAGAAAGTGGTGGCGATACCGTTTCAATTTTTTACAGCATTACGGAAGATTTTGACTTTAAAATTCCGGAATTGGATTACAGTAAATTTGGTACAATCGAAAGAACGCTTACCACTTCGGCTACGAATATTGAGCTACTCGAGATAGATATCAACGAAGACATTAATGTAGAGCACATTGAAAGCGTACTATTGAGTGTGTTCGATGTTAGATTGGAAATAACTGCAACAGGAACGGTAGATTGGTCGGGAATACAAATCACAACAGAACTCTACCATAATGTTACACAAATGGATGAAACCGGCAGAATCGAGCAAGGAAATGTTGCACCGGAAACTCACCATCTTGGCGACGGTCAGAGCGTACTCATCAGTTACAGAAACATATGGGTTACTCCCACAAATTACAACACGCTACCAATGACAGTTACTGTAACTGCAGAGGCTGGAGCAATACCTGCCGGCTCTTCAATAACGTATACGTACAGCGTAGAAAAGGCAGATTGGCGAGTGGCTTTTGGTCTATTTCCTGCTTCAATGATAGCCAGAAATCCTAATCAAATACATGATTTTGATATAAGCGATTTCGATGGATTTAGATTTTATGACCCTCGTATCAATATCTCAGTGCGGCATAATGTAGGAACATCTTTCCGTTTTTGGGTAGATTTTATCGAAGCATTCAATTCAGTAGACCCGATTGGAACAAGCGTAAGAGCATGGTTTAATAACGCAAATACCGGCTGGATGGATTCTGATTCGACATTTGCCGACGTATACAGACGTCCTGCAAGATGGTGGAGTGAGCCGGAAACTGCGTTTATAGGTAGATTTGACAGACACGATGGAAGAACGAATCTTCTTTTTGATGACGAAGTAACTCCAAACCGTCTTAGATATTCGTTTTCGGCAGAATCGTACCGCGTGAGTCCCGACCCGATTGGAACGCCGCATTTCATTACGCCCGATGCATTTGTTACGGTAACAGCATCGGCAGAAATACCGTTGTGGCTTCGCGAACGTCGTCCGGGCGAAGAAAGAGGTTATCAGCTTACCGATACTGTTTTCGATTTGGATTTGGAAAATACCTTGCCTACAAACAGTGTTGATCTTGACGAAGTCAGATTGGAATTGAGAATAAACAACGGACTACCATTTGATGTTATTTTTGAAATCATCGCATTTTTGGATAAAGACGGCAACAGAATTGACGTTCCTAATTTTGAAATAGACGAGCGCATACAAGCACCGCCTACCAATGCCGATGGAACAGCCAATCATGCTGCCGTACAACGCCAAATTGTGGCGATAGAAATTAACGATGAGCAGTTTGAAAAAATCAGATTTGCCGACCAAATGGTTTTCCGTATGCACGCCGATTTGATGGATCATCCCGAAAGTCACATACGCATAACGGCGAATGACTTCTTCCGAATTCAAGTAGGTGTTTTCGTCAAAGGCGATTTAAACACAGGAATGTTTAACAATAATAACGATTAAGAAGATATGAAAAAGAATAATATAACCAAAATAGTATCAGCGTTAATCGTTTTTATGTCAATATTTTCGCTGAATGCACAACAGCAAGTAAATACAATGTATTTTCTTGACAATGTGCCAACACGTCATATTTTGAATCCGGCATTTCAACCGACAAGCGATTTTTATATCAGCTTACCCGTTCTCGGACATACACAGCTCGGATTGTGGAACAACTCACTCACAGTGAGTGAGGTATTTCAAAGAGATGCTAACGGAAATCCGTTGTTTTTCTTGGATGCCGCAGGAGGTGACAGAGAAGCTTTTTTCAGACGCTTGCGCAGTACAACTGTGTTTGATGCTAACTTTCAAACACAATTACTCGGATTTGGATTTCGTTCGGGACCTTCGTATTGGACTTTCGGTTTGTCGGCAAGAACAAACGGAAGAGTCGGAATTTCTCGCGATCTATTCTCCCTTGGATTGCACGGAACCCCTTACGATGAAGATGGAATTGATTTCAATCTAAATCGTATGGGAGTAAGTACATCGGCTTTTCTTGAAACCGCTCTCGGTTACTCGCGCGAATTAAACGACCGTTGGACTGTCGGCGGAAAGTTGAAATTTTTGTATGGAATTGCCAATGTTTCGATGAGAAACGATGATTTAAACTTGCATACAAGTATGGAACATTGGACACTTTCCGGTCGAGGCGGAATAAATATGTCGATGCCGATGCCAGTAGATGTAGCACGTAATGCAGACGGAGGTTATGAATTTACCGTTGGCGATGCGCCCAATACTTTTGGCGATTGGATGCGACCTGCCGGACTTGGCGGTGCAATTGACCTCGGAGCAACTTTCCGAGCAACGGAAGCACTTACACTTTCGATGGCGATTACCGATTTAGGTTTTATCCGTTGGAACAGAAATTCACGAAACATTAATTTCGACATTAATCACAGATTTGAAGGCGTACAGCTCGATGGCAGTGAATTTGGCACTGACGATTGGTTTACGACTGCATTAGGAACGTTGGGAGAAGAATTTATGAATGCGTTAGACCTCGAAAACTACGAGCAAAGAGCATACAACACATTTTTAAGTCCGATAATGAATATCGGTGCCGAATACGGATTTTTCGACCACCGATTGAGTTTGGGATTGTTGTCGCGCACAATGCTTCACAACCGCAGAGCATATCAAGAGCTGACAACCGCAGTAACTTATCGCCCGATAGATTGGTTTAATACCTCTTTATCCTACTCTGTTTTGAATGGACGTTTCTCAACCATCGGAGCAGGCATCGGCTTACGCACAGGAGTTGTTAACTGGCACGTGTCGGCAGATTATGTTCCGTTCACTTTTGCCGGACTTCCTGTAGGAAATTCGTCAAGAGTTCCAATTCCGTTCCAAGCACAAGGAATGAATTTTGCGATTGGAATAAATCTTGTATTTGGAAATCATCGCGATAGCGACCGCGATGGCGTGCCGGACAGATTTGATTTGTGTCCTGACACACCGCGCGGAGTTCAAGTTGATGAATTCGGTTGTCCGCTCGATACAGACGGCGACGGAGTGCCAGATTATCGCGATAAATGTCCTGATACACCTGTTGAAGCACATGGATTGGTTGATGAATATGGTTGTCCGATTGATACAGACGGCGACGGAGTGCCGGATTACCGCGACAGATGCCCCGATACACCAGCCGGAGTTGAAGTTGATGAGTTCGGCTGCCCGTTTGATACCGATGGCGACGGAGTGCCGGATTATCGTGACTTGTGTCCTGATACGCCGATTGAAGCGCGCGGATTTGTAGATGAGCACGGTTGTCCACTCGATACGGATGGCGACGGAGTGCCGGATTATCGCGACAGATGTCCCGACACACCTGCCGCAGCACACGGAATGGTTGACGAGTACGGTTGCCCGATTGATACAGACGGCGACGGAGTGCCGGATTATCGCGACAGATGTCCGGATACACCAGCCGAAGCACGCGGATTTGTTGATGAATACGGTTGTCCGATTGATACGGATGGCGACGGAGTGCCGGATTATCGCGATGACTGCCCAAGAATACCAGGTACAATCGAAAACAGAGGTTGTCCGGAAATTCAAAGAGAAGTTCGCAGCTTATTCCAAAGAGCATTGCGCGGTATCGAATTTGAAACAGGAAGCGCGGTTATCCGCAGAGCATCGTTTGGAATTCTTAACCAAATTGCACAAGTGATGCACGACAATCCGATTTATTTGATTGAGATACAAGGTCATACAGACAGTCAGGGCAGACCGGAAGCAAATCAGACGCTTTCTGAAAGACGCGCCGCATCTGTGAAGACTTATCTCGAAGGGCAAGGCGTTGCTTCCGAGCGTATGACAGCAGTTGGTTTCGGACAAGACAAACCTGTGGCAACAAATAATACCGCTGCCGGTCGTCAGCAAAACAGACGTGTTGAATTTGTAATCTCTTTTGAAGAAGTAAGATTTGAAGATGTGCCTTTTGAATAAAACGCGCTGAATATAGAAAAAAAAGCCGACAATAATTGTCGGCTTTTTTTAAGCATAAACCAAAATTCGACAAAAATTAAGTACCTTTGTACACTGAAAAATTGAGATTGAAAAATTGATAAAATTATGAGCAAAAAAGCCTTACTTATGATTCTCGATGGCTGGGGAATCGGAAAATGTGATAAAGCCGACGTAATCTGCAATACATCAACGCCTTATTGGGATTCGTTATTGAAAAAATATCCGCACTCGCAGTTGCAGGCTTCGGGCGAAAATGTGGGTTTACCCGACGGACAAATGGGAAATTCGGAAGTCGGACATTTGAATATCGGCGCAGGTCGCGTGGTTTACCAAGATTTGGTGAAAATCAATATCGCTTGCCGAGATAACAGTATTTTAGAAAATCCTGAAATCATAAAAGCCTTTTCGCACGCACGCGACAAGGGAACAAATGTCCATTTTATGGGATTGATTTCCGACGGCGGAGTGCATAGTTCGTTAGCGCATTTGTTTAAATTGTGCGACATTGCCAAAGAATATGATTTGAGCAATCGCGCTTATATTCACTGTTTTATGGACGGTCGCGATACCGACCCGAAAAGCGGAAAAGGATTTATTGAGCAACTGGAAAATTACACAAAAACTTCCGCAGGAAAAATTGCTTCAATGATTGGACGTTACTACGCGATGGATAGAGATAAGCGTTGGGAGCGCGTAAAAGAGGCTTACGACTTGCTCGTGAACGGAAAAGGAACGCCGACAACGGATTTACCGCAAGCCGTACAAAATTCTTATAACGAGGGAATTACCGACGAATTTATCAAGCCGATTGTTGCGGTTGATGCCGACGGAAAGCCGATTGCAACTATCAAAGAAAATGATGTCGTGATTTTTTTCAATTATCGCAACGACCGCGCAAAAGAACTCACCATCGTACTGACACAACAAAATATGCCCGAATTTGAAATGCACACCATTCCGTTGCATTTTTGCACAATGACGCCTTACGATTCGTCGTTCAAAGGATTGCACGTTTTGTTCGACAAAGAAAATGTGCAAAATACGCTGGGCGAATATCTTTCAAAATTGGGAATGAAGCAGTTGCGCATTGCCGAAACCGAAAAATTTGCACACGTAACTTTCTTTTTTTCGGGTGGTCAGGAAAAAGAATTTGTATTGGAAGACCGCATCTTAATTCCTTCGCCCAAAGTTGCTACCTACGATTTGAAGCCCGAAATGAGCGCGTTTGAAGTAACCGATGCGTTGGTCGAGGAGTTGAAAGCGGAAAAATACGATTTCATTGTGCTTAATTTCGCCAACGGTGATATGATTGGACACACAGGCGTTTACGAAGCGATTGAGCAGACGGTAAAAGTCATTGATCAATGTGTTGAAAAAGTGATTGAAACTGCCAACGCAAGCGGTTACGAAACCATTATCATTGCCGACCACGGCAACGCCGACAATGCCGTAAATCCCGATGGCTCGCCAAACACAGCGCACTCGCTCAATCCTGTGCCGTTTGTTTACGTTACCGAGCGAAAAAATGTGAAAGTTGAAAACGGAATTTTGGCTGATGTTGCGCCTTCGGTTTGCGCTGTTCTCGGAGTAGAAGTGCCAAAAGAGATGACAGGGCGAAATTTGATAACAAAGAGATAATACTTTACAAATTTTCTACAAAAAACAAGAATACAAATTTTTTGATAGAGTTTTCAAAAGTATGCTATTGTAAAAATTTGGCAATCGGGACGATAGTCTTGGTCAAGGCAACTTTTTATATGCGTTTCAAATATCATTAAATCAGATTTATTCAGCAACACAGCGAACATGCCGAGCACCTCCGCGAGTGTTGCGGCTTACATGTGCATTGCTACTATTGAAGACCAACAGCCATGTACCATAATTGCCATCTGGCGTGCTGCTCCAGTAACTTGCACTCTCGCCAACATTGTCTATTGTGCCGAAAGGTCCAGATGCGGGAGTTCCTGCTGCCAACAAGAAAACTGCATTATTATCATTCCCAAATAACCTGCCTGCAACACCGTTTCTTATTGTCCAAATACTGCCATCGTTTATAAGCGATTCAAACTCTTGTTGAGTGGGTAGTCGCCAACCTTGCGGACAAGCAACCTGTGCTGCACTCCAAGAAAATAATCCTCCATAATCCTCCATATTAGCAGCAAAACTTCCACTACTACTAAGATTGTAAGAAGCCCATACAATACGATTGTTTTGGGTGGGTAATTCTACTTGTTGTTGTGTTTGAGATTGTATTTGTTGTTGTATTTGAGGTTGCCCCTGTTGTTGTATTTGAGATTGCCCCTGTTGTTGTATTTGAGATTGTATTTGTTGCTGTGTTTGAACTCTTTGTTCACTTACCTCAGACCTTGCTTCTATTCTTCTTAATTCTTCGTCCCAACTTCGCTCTTCCACAGCTCGCCGATTATCATGCGGTCTATTTGTCGGCTCAGAAAAACTCGAACTCTGCGGACGCCCTAAAATCCTTTCAAGATTTGTTTGTGCATTTAGTTTAACTCCAAAGCTAATCAAAGCAATTAATATTACAGTTATTTTCTTCATTTTCTATTTCGTTTTATGTCCGCTCCCTTTCAGCAGATGATTTGATATTGATTTGATTTTTCTGTTTTACAAGCAGTTTTTTGCTCCGCAAAGATATAAAAAAAACATCAAAAAATACATTTTTGAACTTTAAAATTAAACCGTATCTTTGCAACTGTTATTTATGGCACGAATTTTAGCGATTGATTACGGGCGAAAAAGAGTTGGATTGGCAGTTACCGACCCTTTGCAGATTATTGCAAATGGATTGGAAACTGTTTCGACTACCGATGTGCTTGATTATTTGAAAAAATATTTGAGCAAAGAGCAAGTCGAGAAAATAGTTGTCGGTTTGCCAAAGCAAATGAACGGCGAGGACTCGGAAATGATGAAATATATTCGACCGTTTGTTGCTCAACTACAAAAAACTTTTCCCGATATGGAAATTGTCTATGTTGATGAGCGATTTACTTCCGTTCTCGCGCAAAGAGCAATGCTCGACGGCGGATTGAAAAAGAAAGACCGACAAAACAAAGCCTTAGTCGATAAAATTAGTGCGACAATTATTTTACAAAGTTATTTGGAGAGCTGTCAGTTATCAAAAACGTCATACTGAACTTGTTTCGGTATCTCCTAACACAGGAGATTGCGAGTCGAGCCCGCAATGACGCAAAAACTAAAAACTGACAACTAAAAACTGACAAAAAATTATGATTTTACCTATTTACACATACGGAAACGCGGTTTTGAGGAAAGAGGCTGAGGAAATCAACTCGGATTATCCTAATTTGAAAGCATTGATAGACAATATGTTTGAAACGATGCACAATGCCGAAGGCGTTGGATTGGCTGCACCGCAAATCGGATTGCCGATACGATTATTTGTGATTGATTTACAGGCTTTCAAAGAGGATAATCCCGAATTGGCAGATTTCAAAATCGTGATGATTAATCCCGAAATGCTCGAAACGAGCGAGGACACCGAAACAAAAGAGGAAGGTTGTTTGAGCGTTCCCGGAATTCACGAAAATGTTTCGCGCGCCACAAAAATTAAAATCAGTTATTTTGATGCCGATTTCAACAAACATACAGACGAATTTGAAGGTTTCAAAGCGCGCGTTATTCAGCACGAATACGACCATTTGGAAGGGATTTTTTTTACCGATAAAATCAATCCGTTGCGCAGGCAGTTGCTGAAATCGAAATTAGCGAATATTGCAAAAGGAAAAGCAGAGACGAAGTATCGAGTGAAAAGTAACGCATAGCAAGCAACGTCATTGCGGGCTTGATTCCCGCTCGAATTTGTTCGCAATGACGTGCAATTCAAAATTATTCAAAATTTACAATATATGTCAGACGACAAAAAAGTTATTTTCTCAATGGTAGGCGTGAGTAAAACATTTCCGCCTCAAAAAAAAGTATTAAACAATATTTATCTCTCGTTTTTTTACGGAGCAAAAATCGGAATTATCGGTCTGAACGGCTCGGGAAAATCCACGCTATTGAAAATCATAGCAGGCGTTGAAAAATCTTACGAGGGAAATGTTGTATTTTCGCCCGGTTACTCGGTTGGTTATTTGGAACAAGAGCCGAAACTTGACCCTACAAAAACAGTGAAAGAAATTGTGCAAGAAGGCGTGCAAGAAGTGATGGATATGCTTGCCGAATACGATAAAATTAACGAGCAATTTGCCGAGCTGGATGTTGATTTCGACAAACTGATTGCGCGACAAGGCGAATTGCAGGAAAAACTCGACCACGTTGATGCGTGGAATATTGACAATAAATTGGAACGTGCGATGGATGCTTTGCGCTGTCCGCCTGAGGATGCGTTGATTGCCAATCTTTCGGGTGGTGAACTTCGCCGTGTGGCGTTGTGCCGTTTGTTGCTTCGTCAGCCCGATATTTTGTTGCTCGATGAGCCGACAAACCATTTGGACGCCGAGTCGGTTGAATGGCTCGAGCAGCATTTGCAACAGTACGAAGGAACGGTTATCGCCATCACGCACGACCGCTATTTCCTTGATAATGTGGCAGGTTGGATTTTGGAATTGGATAGAGGCGAAGGAATTCCTTGGAAAGGAAATTATACTTCGTGGCTTGAGCAAAAAACCAAACGAATGGAAATGGAGGAAAAACAGGCGAGCAAACGGCGAAAAACCCTCGAACGCGAACTTGAATGGGTGCGAATGGCGCCGAAAGCACGCCACGCCAAAGGAAAAGCGCGTTTGGGTGCTTACGACCGACTGATGAACGAAGACCAAAAAGAAAAAGAGGAAAAATTGGAAATTTTTATTCCGAATGGACCAAGATTGGGAAATAAAGTGGTGGAAGCCACAGGCGTAGCAAAAGCATTCGGCGAAAAACTGCTTTTTGAAAATCTTGATTTTATGCTTCCGCCGAATGGAATTGTCGGAATAATTGGACCAAACGGCGCGGGAAAAACAACGCTTTTCCGCCTGATAATGGGAATGGAAAAAGCCGACAAAGGAACTTTCGACATTGGCGAAACGGTTACAATCGGTTATGTTGACCAAAGTCACGCCGATATTGACCCCGAAAAATCGGTGTTTCAAGTGATTTCGGGCGGAACGGAATTTGTCCGCGTGGGCGGAAAAGAAATAAATGCGCGCGCGTATTTATCTCGTTTCAATTTTACGGGCGGAGACCAAGAAAAATTGGTCAAAGTGCTTTCGGGCGGTGAGAGAAATCGCTTACATTTGGCTCTCACGCTGAAATCGGAAGCAAATGTATTGCTACTCGATGAGCCGACAAACGACATTGATGTAAATACTTTGCGCGCGTTGGAAGAAGGTTTGGAGAGTTTTGCCGGTTGCGCCGTTGTGATTTCGCACGACCGCTGGTTTCTCGACCGAATTTGTACGCACATTATTGCTTTCGAGGGCGATTCGCAAGTGTTTGTCTTTGAAGGCTCGTATTCCGAATACGAGGAAAACAAGCGTATGCGTCTGGGTGATGCAAGTCCGAAGCGAATTCGATATAAAAAATTGATGGTGTAAAAAACAAAAAAGATGAAACTCAAAAAAATTTTAATTAGTTTATTAATTGTGGTTTTGTTTCCATTTGCAAACGAAGCTCGCAACACTTTGGATAACAGTTGGTTTATTCAAGCGGATGTTAGCAGTCGATTGCTTTTGGGCGAAAACTTTGCTTTGAGAACAGACGTTATAACACAAAGTGTAACTTTTGCGCCTTCTTTTGCCGTCGGAACGTGGATAACGCCGCATTTGGGATTTCGTCTGAGAGGCGAAGGCGGAACGCTGCACTCTTTTCCGGCACAAACGAGGGAAAATATCGGCTTTCGGCAAGAGGATTTTTATCTCAATGCTCATTTAAATATTATGTGGAATCTCTCGCCATATTTTTGTTTAGGTAGATTCAGCATTATTCCTTATGCCGGAATTGGCGGATATTTTAGACACGACAGAGGAAATGAATGGGATTTTTCTTATGGAAGTCCCACAGCCAATTACCACCCCGAAAGTGTATCAGGAATTACGATACATAGCGGTTTACTGCTTGAATACCGTTTAAACGAGCGTATAAGTATTCATTTTGATACGTCGGCCACGTTAATTCCTAACGATAAAATAAATCGATGGTATGGCGGTAAACCCGACGGAATTATTGCTACAGCAATTGGTTTGACATTCAATATCGGAAAAAGAAAACCTACGACAAGAGCAAGTTGGTGTCCGTTTCCGTGTATGGCTATGGATTGTAACTAATGCTAAGATTTGTTTTTCAGATTATTGAGAATAATGATACAGGCAAGTGCGTAAATATAGTGCATTACCGGTAAAAATATATTACTTTTGTGTGCCTTAATTTTTTATGATTACGAATGGATAGACAGTATAAATACCTTAACAATATAAATTCGCCTGCCGATTTAAAACAAATTCCGAAAGAGGATTTGCAAATTGTTTCGGACGAATTACGGCAATTTATTATCGATGAAGTTTCACAAAATCCGGGACATTTAGGCTCGAGTTTGGGCGTGGTCGAACTTTCGGTTGCTTTGCATTATGTGTTCGACACACCTTACGACCGCATAGTTTGGGATGTTGGACACCAAGCATACGGACACAAAATTTTGACCGGTCGGCGCGATGTTTTTCACACAAATCGGAAATTAAACGGAATTTCGGGATTTCCTACTCCAAAAGAAAGCGAATATGACGCTTTTGGTGTCGGACACGCTTCTACCTCAATTTCAGTCGGTTTGGGAATGTCGGTCGCTTCACTTCAACAAGGCGACTCGAAGCGAAAAGTGGTTGCCGTTATCGGCGACGGTTCAATGACAGGCGGTTTAGCATTCGAAGGATTGAACAATACGTCGATGAATAACAACGATTTGCTGATAATTCTCAACGATAACCAAATGGCGATTGACCCGATAAAAGGCGGTTTCAGCCAGTATTTGGTCAAAATTTCCACTTCACGCACGTACAATAAAGTTCGTTATTATCTATATACTTTTTTGAGTAAAATCGGACTTATCAGCGAAGCAGGCAGACAGCGAATCCTTCGATTTAACAACAGTTTGAAAGCCAAAATCACAAACAAACAGCCGAATATTTTCGAAGGTTTGAACATTCGTTATTTTGGTCCCGTTGATGGACACGATGTAGATAGTTTGGTGCGTGTGCTTTCCGAAATCAAAAAATACAAAGGTCCGAAAGTTCTGCACATTATCACCAAAAAGGGCAAAGGTTACAAGCCAGCCGAAGACCAAGCAACCATTTGGCACGCGCCGGGAAAATTCGACGTAAAAACAGGAGCGCGTGATTGCGACTGCGAACAAACAAAAAAAACTCCGCCTTTGTTTCAAGATGTTTTTGGTGAAACTTTGCTTGAGTTGGCTAGACAAAACGAAAAAATCGTCGGAATTACGCCGGCAATGCCTTCGGGATGCTCGTTGTGCATTGTGCAAAAAGAATTTCCCGACCGCGTTTTCGACGTCGGAATTGCCGAAGGACACGCCGTAACTTTCTCCGCCGGATTGGCAAAAGAAGGATTGATGCCGTTTTGCAACATCTATTCCTCATTTTTGCAACGCGCTTACGACAATATTATTCACGATGTTGCGCTTCAAGGTTTGAATGTCGTTTTTTGTATCGACCGTGCGGGAATTGTTGGCACAGACGGTGCAACGCATCAAGGACAGTTCGATTTGGCTTACCTACGCTGCATTCCGAATATGGTTATCGCCGCACCGCGTAACGAAATGGAATTGCGAAATATGATGTACACTGCGCAACTTCCTGATATGGGCGCATTTGCCATTCGCTATCCGCGCGGAAACGGATTTAATGTTGAATGGAAAACTCCTTTTGAAAAAATGGAAGTGGGAAAAGGCATTATGCTGAAAGACGGAAAAGATTTGGCAGTTCTCACTATCGGTACAATCGCGCACAGTACTTCACAAGCGATTGAACAAGTTGAAAAAGAGCACAATACGACAATTGCGCATTACGATTTACGTTTTCTCAAACCATTAGACGAAAATTTATTGCACGAAATCGCAGAGAAATTCGACAAAATAATCACCATTGAGGACGGCACAATCAAAGGCGGTTTTGGCAGTGCAGTACTCGAATTTTTAGCAGAAAACAACTATTCGCCCAAAATAAAATGTTTGGGCATTCCCGATAAATTTATTGAACACGGCACGCAAAGCGAACTTTTTAAGTTGATTGATTTGGATGCGAGCGGAATTGCGAAAAGTATTGTTGAAAT
>Ga0123355_10003070_pt1 | contig 23800 bp, 14 predicted proteins | sample TergutEmb28metaG_3_FD_89872 | JGI IMG/M metagenome (GOLD analysis project Ga0123355, IMG submission 89872) | Embiratermes neotenicus P1 segment gut microbial communities from Petit-Saut dam, French Guiana - Emb289 P1 | ecosystem: Host-associated > Arthropoda: Insects > Digestive system > Gut ... | reverse complement strand
TCCAATAGCTACAACTAAAATAAAAATAAACAATAAAAAAAAAAAAAAATAACAATTAAAGTTATAGTAGGGTAGGAATGATTTTCATTTGAAATCACCCCCCCCCCCCCCCCCCAAAAAAAAAAACCATTGAAATAAGTAAAATCATTATCCTGTCCAGTTTGAAGGAGAAGCTGAGATCTCAACTACATGAAATAAGAAACACTTTATTGTGTTGCATGTGATAATCTCTCTTTATGTATTTTACAATGCCTGATGATGGATTTTAAAAAAGTCCAAACATATTGCAATATAATACACAGTAAAATACACATACATAGTTGCGATTCACTATTCTTATTTTTCCATTGTATTTATTATATGACAACAGAATGTCTCAAGTAAAGGTACAGTTACAATTGTAAAAGGGCATTACATGTAGATCTTCTATATCAAATTTCACCCAAATCAGTCAATAAATATGGAAAGCATGGGAAAAAATTTATTTATGCCTCAAAATAAAGTATGACTGTCACTGAGCCAATTTTCATAAAACTCAGGTTTACCTGACAACTATTTGTAAGGAACTCCCACACCGAATTCAATAAAAATCTAACAAACTGTTCAGTTCTGTGATTTCAGGCTTCTGCCACAAAGTAGCTGGGAACTGCAATAATCTAGATTATTATGCAGCGAGTAGTGGTAATTTCTTACTGATGTTTTGGGACAACCTATCGGTCCTCTTGAACACTGAAGATGGGACTGACAGATTGTCCCGAAATGTAAGTAATAAATTACCACAACCTGCTGTGTAATAACCCAGAAGAGCAGAGTTCTGAACTGTTTAGTTGTTCCTACTAAGACACAGGCAGAATGCTGCATTTGGTCTTCAAATTAGTTTTTTTTTTTTTTACTTCAACAAGAAGGCATAAACATAATTTTAGTTTTTCTACAAACAGCAACTAATAACAAAATAACTTAGCCAATTGATTTCAGTACTGCCTAATAGAAGAATACACTGAACATTACTACTATGAGCACAGTGAACCATAAAAATTTAGCTACTAAAATAATATGCTGTAAAATTAGCAAAGCGTGGAAAGTATAAAATATATTGAATTAAAAAAACGCCACACTTCTACAAATAACATCTGACATTTCATCAATATTCTACCTAAAATGCAGCATGCACAAAATTCCCATAGATCACTTTCCCATCAGAGGTACTGAATATCTGAAAGCTTGTGGTTCATTATAACTGCCATGCAGAAAGTTGTCTAACTGACCAGACTTCAATGTTGAATAATTCATTAACACATTAAATAGGCCACTGAAAATACTTGGTAAAGTTAACAAATTCAGAAACTGGTAACCTTCAACTCAGGTGACACTGCTGTAAGTTCATTGATTTAGAATAATATAACAACTGGGTTCTGAACTACCAGATAAATGTAAGATCTAAAATTCCAATTAAAATTTGTCTAATATGTCAGAGACAAAAGATATTTAGTTAGACACTGGGACACAGAATTTTAAATATCTGCCTCTCTATGCAATTGTATGAACAATTCCTTTTCACTTTCTTTTGTTACAGCAACTTAGAAAAAGAGCAGCTATATATCTGTACAGTCTTCATATTCTGATAGCATTTACTTACACAAATACCTGTCCCTGAATGCATTAATGACAACATCAGTTACAGAAAGATGGTAATTAACTTATTTAAAATAACACACACACTAATAAATGCATTATCACGCTGCCCCTCAACTTGAAATCTGGTTTTTAAGTCAGTGTTTCCACCTCTCCTCATTCAGACAAGTAAAATAACAAGAGGGTTTTCTGAGGACAAGTTCAGAACAAACACTGTTAATCAGTGTCATTATTACTAGCACATCTAAACACAACTGTTTACAATACAAAAATTAATATCTTTAATATATTTTTGCATCATGTTATACTGTCAAACACAACCAAGCACTTGGTGTTCACTGTTTATTTGCTACTTGTTTTGACAACTGAAGCTTTCCATCTTCAGGCAGAAATACATTCCATCTAAAACATTTACAAACACATTTTCTTCAGCATCAAAGAATCAGGAGTGGTACCATGGTAAGATAACAAGCAACTGCATAGGTGGGAAACATACGTCTCTTGTATTGCATGTTTGTGCTTTATTTTACCATGTTACCATTCCTAATTCTCCAATGCAAAATAAAACATAGCATTTGTAAATATACATTTTAGTTTAAAGGACTTTGCCCAGAAAATGTGGAGCTCAACAGCTGAAACTTGTAGCCAGCAAACAGGAAGTACTGGATAGCTGGATGTATGTGATAACAACATACAGCAAATGAACTAAAATCCTTCCCTAGTACTTATGAACTGAAAAATACATCATAAAAACCAAACAAAAACATATTCATGCAAAAAAAAAAGTGGTAATGTTCAATACAGGCTAGTCACTGAACAACAACTGATAGGGTCACTAGTAACATTTTTCAGTGGTAGTAAAATATATAAAATAAAACACTACACAGCACCTCAATACCAGCATAAATTAAGCCCTAGAATGGTACTGGTCTGTGTATCATAGTACAGAAACACTGACTTATGCTAATAAAGTAGAATTCTATCTTATGAAATATAACTACTTATGTGCTTCAGTAATAACTACATATGATAAAATGAGATGAGATGAAAAGTCCATTATGGTGAATTATGAGTATGCAAAACATACTTGTGGAAATTTCTGTGGCATAAGAATTAATCCATAAATTAATGACTTTATAAAATTAGTGTTGAATTTAAAACTGCAACACTAAAATAAGCTTCAAATATTGGCATTAAAAGTTTATATTATTTAAAAACAAATACTGAACCAAAACACTGGCTAAAAGATATGGCAATTTAAGGGAAAGTGATATAATTGCTAAAGAAGTTAAATATTTGACTGCATAGAACAAAAATGTGCAAGTGTCAGCATCAAGTCTTGCAGAACTGTAAGGAGTAGGAATGGTTGATAATGTTATTTGCATTATATTCAAATTAAAACTTTCAGAATAGTTTAACAAATAATAGCCATAATCAAACTCACATCAATAAAATTAATATGTCTGATTTTATAATTCACATTTTCAATTCAAAATTCAAATGCTGTATATAAACTGACAAGTATAAACTACATTTATTTACATTTTGTGCTCATTTTTATGCATTAATTCATACCAAAGTAGTCAAACTGTACTGACTGGTGCCACTTCAGTTCCCTTTGCTTCACTTAGTCAAATCTCTTCTACCAGAAAATGCAGAGGGTTGCTTGCAATCAACTAAAATTTCACATACGAGAGAGATTGGCCCATTGTATCCTATACTTGTTTAGGGTGAAATGATGTAACATGGCAAAATTATTTGTTTTATTAATTTGTAATATATGTGATTTATGATATATTCAGTATACACTGTCAAGTTCACATAATTTCTCTGTAGAAGAGAAGGTGGGGAAGCTCAATTCCTACAGAGAACAGGTTATAGGCTGAATGCCTCAGGAATCAGTGTTCAATTGTCAGCAAGGGAAAGAGACTTCTCTCCTACCCAAACTGTGAAGACCAGCCACCTCTCCAATGGATACTGGGGGCTTTGCTGGGGGTAAAGTGGACAGTATGTGAGGCTGACCACTCACCTCCATGTAGTGTGGATGTTGAGGCTGCACCTCCACTTACTTATGTCATCAGAGTAAGGTGCCTAAGTAAGTATAGAGACAACTGTATCTCTCAGCTTTTCTCTGAATACTAACAAAAATATCTTCTAAATTGTCTAAAAATACTTAATGAAAGACTACGTCCAACTCTACAAAGCAGAGTAATATTTGAGATGTTAACAGATGCTTAGCTAGAACAGAAATTTCCTGCCTCTTGTGGTACCAAGAGACTTGGATGACTTACTAATGTTAAATACCTACAAAATTTCTGCCATGGGGATAAGCTTATTATTCTTTAAACATATCTATTTTCCCCAAAATTGAGTACTTTACTTGTTTTTTCCCCACATTCTGTAGGTATTAATATTTTGTATTACAAAATGTATTTGAAAATAGCAGTAGCTACTCTCATGCATGAGTACTATTTCCACTACACATCAATCCAAAGCAAGTGAAATAAATCTGGAATATCTGATATAAAGTTACTCTCTACTGCATTGTAGAAAAATGCTACAATAATATATTCCTTCATGCCAAGACTGTAAACTGTTTTCCATGCCAAATATTATGCAATAAATGTTCAAGTCTGAAATCAAAATGCTATGAGTATTTTATATTACTATTACATCAGAACCATGCGAAGTTAGAAGTAAAGCCATGTAGGATTTCATAATTCAAGATGTCCTTTCTATTTGAATTACACAATATCCTAGTATTGAAAGGCAAAATCAAAGCAGCTATGATCTCATAATTACAAATATTACTTTTTTTTAATTATAGGTATCCTTGTAATATACTGTAATGAATACAAGAAACATCTAGATCCACTAAATTACATAATTTTTTTTCTCTCTTTTGAATTACACAATATCTTAATAGTGCAAGAGGAGTGAAATTAAAAAAAAAAAGCTTGTAGTATCCCATAATTCAAAATTCTATTTCTTTTTTAATTATATAACATCCTAGTATATTTCCTTTCCTATGCAAAACTCAGAATTCTAATAATGCAGTCATGCCAACAAATGAAATGTGTAAAGCAAGGAGTTCATGAAAAGAAAAGATAAAAGGAGGATGCAAACATACAGACATTTTCTCCAATAAATTTCATTATCTTTGTTAAATGTGTGTCAACAGAGACTAAATGCTCCAGACTAGCTGGAAGCAAAACACATGTAGTGTAAAATGTAAAACTGTAAAAATATGTAAATATGGTTGTGTATGTGGTGTATGTATTATGTGTGACTTGATGAATGTTTGGTTTGATGAAGTAACATTAGTGTAACTGATTATGCAGAAGCCATTCTTGCCATTTCAGGCAAGTTCCACCAGGGATTATATCATAAATGAATGGGATGATAAGGGACCATTCATTTAATATGAATCTTTAGAGGAACTTACCCAATATAGATAGGATGACAACTACGAAATCAAACAGGTTCCATGGCTCCTTGAAGTAGTGATATCTTAGTGCAAAAATCTTCATGAGGCATTCCGAGCTGAAGATCACAATGAAAATCATGTTCAAGTAGTCCAGGACATCACTGAATTGTTCTGATTGTTGATAATGGTCCATTGTCATTGTTAACATATTTAAACCGATGAATAACATGATGATCATGTCAAACTTCTTATTTGTACAGATTTCAAATACAATTGCTTGCAGTTTCCACTGAAATAAAAGAGAATTACATTAAATTAGTGCATGATTATGACATGTTAACAAAGACAGTCACATGTACACCTCTAATACCCATAAGTGAAAGGCTGTGTATGACATACAGAATATGAATATTATTATATACCTAATTTCCAGCAACACACGAACAGTGTAACAAATCAACACATATCCATGAATTGTCAAGTATTGGTCAAAGTTAAAAGCAGAGGTACAGTTATCCCTGTCCATGCAATCAGGCATACAGGGAGAGTGGAGGTATAGCAATACCCGTTCTTAGCTTCAGCTGATGTGCCGCCATTGAACAGGAAGCTGGGTGGGCCCCACAGCCAGTCTGGATGCTTCAGAGAAAAGAAAAATCTCTTGCCAATGTCAGTATCTGAACCTTGGATCATCCAACCCACAGCCTAGTTACTAAACCAACTACACTACACCGGGTGCTGGGTAATGGTACTACACAACAATGTAGGTCTTGATGGACTGTAGTGCAAAATAATGTAGGCCATGGTGGATAAGCACAGAAAAAAGTAGACCTTTATGAACTGTGGCACAGAATAATATAGGTCTGAATGGAATGCAGCACTGAATAATGCATATACTGATGGACTGCAGCAGAGAATAATGTAGTACTTGATGGACTGTAGCACTGAATAATGCATGTATTGATGGCCTGCACCACAGAATAATTTAGTACTTTGATTTTAGCACTGAATAATGCATGTACTGATGGACTCTAGCACAGAATAATGTAGGACTTGATGGACTGTAGCAATGAATAATGCATGTATTGATGGACTCCAGCATAGAATAATGTAGGACTTGATGGAATGTAGCACTAAATAATGCACGTATTAATAAACTGCAGGATAGAATAATGTAGGTCTTATGAACTGTAGCAATGATTAATCCATGTATTGATAGACTCTAGCACAGAATAACATAGGACTTATGGACTGTAGCATGAAATAATGCACGACTTATAGTCTGTAGCTCAGATGGTGACAAAGGGTGAAAAGAGAATAATGGTTGTAGAGACAAGGATGATTTAAGAAGATGGGAGGTGGTTAAAACTGGCTCAGGACTGTGTCCAGCAGTGGGACTCAGTACTACCAGTGCTGAAGCTTAAGATTATGATACATGACCAGTAGTCAGAATTTTCAGGTAGACATAACTGCCTAACACACAAAATATTACTGGGGGTGATAAATCAAGGAGTTTGAGATTGGCAGCACTTGTAACATACATAAGAGAGATCATAAATTTATATAGTATTTTAGTCATTCTTGAAGGCTTAACAAATGAGAAGGGACATAGCCATACATGAAAGGGTACCATAAAAATGAATCACAGAGACTTAGGGTGGGAGATTATGGACTGGTTTTTGTCCACAGCTTCACAACCTGTTTGTCTAAGACAATTCATATTTGCACAGTAAGATTGTAATGAAGTTTTACAACAACTGTATATAAATGCTCTGTCACAAGAAACAAGAACATCTCCAGTCTCAATCCTGAGACATCACAATTCAGTATTTACATATCCAAATTAATATCTGAATAATACTGAGTTTTTATCTTTAATACAAAGAGAACTGCTACATCATCTCCATTATTAATGACCCCTTGTAAGACATCTACTCCTCCATACACTAAATATCAGACACGTTTCTGGGTTATGAGTAGCTAATAATACCTATAACAGCATCTTTGAAGACAAAAGTATGTTATGTGTCATCAGTTCATTACCTATAATATTCTATTGATCTATTTAATATAAGAAACAAACAACCAAAGCAAACATTTAATTTTCTGTGACACACTCAAACTGAAACATCAAAGATTTGAGTACTGTTGAACTTGGAATGATGAATGTCCAATCTTACCTTCGGCCTTGGGATGGCTTTTAGAGGCTTTTTTGAACCCATTTTTTTCATGGCATTGTAGTACTTCTTCTGATCTTCAGTCATGAACATTTCTAGTGATCCCCCTGCGTGCAGTCACAAACACAGATTCTGATGTTTTTGTATCTTTACAATACATGTAAAAGACTAGCACAGGACTCTCATAACACAAATGATTCAACAAAGCAGGAAGAGGAATAAACTTTTTCCAGCATATGATCTTAACAGAACCTCCTCAGTGCAAATGAGTGTGATTTTGAATTACGATAGTCAATATGATCAATTAACTTCACAGCCTCTTTAATAGTTGATTTTTGGATAAACAAACATATATTTTTTACATGACTATCAAATAAGTATGACATATATCAAGGTCAATGAATCTGGCAAATGACAGATTTTGAAAAATATGCATAGTATGCTAGAGCAATTACAAAGTTTGTAATTAATTACTAAGACAACTTAAGTTTTATAAATGAATAATTAAATAATAAAATATATGTTTTCCCTCAGTATTTGACTTGATTTTTGGTAAATTATATTATCAAAACCTTTACTCTGAAGTACCTTTCCAGTCACTTAAGAAGTAAATTTGTGCAATTCCTCTATGGGTGTTCATGTTGCAGTTCTTACTTTTTTTTTTTCCCCTCCCTATGGCGCTGCAGCCCAACACGGGCCATGGCCTCCTCATTCTTAAGGTTTCTAGATCACACATAACGACACATCATATTCGGTAGGACTCCTCTGGACGAGTGATCAGCTCGTCGCAGAGACCTCTACCTGACAGCACACATCACTCACAACAGACAATCATCCATGCCTCTGGCAGGATTCGAATCCACAATCTCAGCAGGCGAGCGGCCGCAGACCTACGCCTTAGACCGCGCGGCCACTGGGACTGGCTCTTACAATTATATCATCACTTATTCAACATTATATGTGAACATTGTATGTGGATTCGTGTTGTTGTTGTTGTTGTTGTTGTTGTTATTAAAGATACATAAGAAGTACTACAAATAACAAAATCTAAAAACATTTAATTTTTTCACATCTTGTTGCCGAGATATGGGCCATCCTCAAAACAGGATGCTGGGCTCCTGCATTAGTGTTATGGAATTATTACCTGTTACAAGTACAGTCTCTAAGAACAAGAATGTAATGTACAATACTTTTTTATTCAGCATGTTAATAACACAAAATTTCACTTGTTGTGATACAGTGTACAGTACTGAATGCACAGGGTCATATTACATTTAGTGCAAAATGATCATTGTTTTCCTTTGCACCAGTCACAACTGCAACTTCTTTGTTTTTTTTATTTCATTATAATATGGCCTGCACCATCAAATCTAACACCAGGTGTTACTGACCAGCAGACAATGACAAAAGGACATTCTGACTACTTTCAGCTAGTGTAGTGTTTGCGACAGGGCATATGTGCAGCACGCTTGAAGTCCAGAAGGTCCTGTGTATCTGTTCCCTGTATTTTCCTGTAGATGAACCAAGCAGTTACTACAGCCATAACTACCATACTTTTAAATGATGCAGTGCCCATCTGTACAACAGACCATAGTTTAAAACAAGGTTATTTGTGGCTTCCCACAAATGAACTGTCTGGGCTGTTATGACCATAGGATTTGATAGGCATCTCATCTCTAGAGAGATATTTTCCCAAAATTCCAAATTGTTGAACAGCAGCATTCATCATGTCAGTGAGCGGCTTAATTTTGAAACCACAATCATGTTTCTTTCACTGGCCAAATCACTGTCTTTAAAATGTACTTTAAAATGTATCATGGTCCCTAGTTATCTGCCTTTATATGCAGGCATAACTAATGAAGCCATGTATTCAAGGTTTCAATTTTTATTAGTGCCTAGTTTCACTTTGTTGACAGTTTAATACTGGTTGGTTGGGTTTTCGTCAAGTCATTTTAATCACTAGTTAGGCAACGTTTCATAGAAAAGGTATATTTTGTCACTGTAACAGATATCTAAGGGAATGTGTCATAACTACTCTTCTTTCCATATGCTTTTTGTGATCGGTAATTAATTTTAAGTTTCCTAGTATATCTTGAATTTCAACTGTCCCATCAATATTGTGTGTGGATCTTCTACTTCATCCTTCAAAGTGTCAATGTCTGCTGTGCATACAACACCACCACCATGACCCTTTTCTGCAGAAACTGTTTCCTCAAAAGCAGGATCGTAAGAAAGTCAAAAATATCCGTGAGCATAAGACCACAAATTTATCCTGTAATACTGTGGCCTGAGAACCTATTATGTACATTGCAAGATGATGCTACATCATTTGGTACTTCTCTGGATCAGCACCACCACCTTTCTTATAATTATACTATTCTAAGTTATTGCACATTCTCCCTGGTATGCTACAAATAGGGCAAAACTTTTTATTGTGGTTCTCTGCTGGTGTGGTGGTACACGGAAACTTAACTATAACCTTCCCATTAGTAGTGAAAATAATTTGGAAAAGTCTCTATTATTATTATAGTCAGTATTGTTTTGTAATTTAGCTTCCAGTTGTAATGCTGAAATGACAAATTACTTGCATGCTATAATGTATAGTGGCCAGTGTCCTATTTTGAGGACATCAAAATTCATGTCAGTATACTGCGTCTATGACCCATTTGAAGGAAATGATGATAATTTGGAAGAGGAGCTATTAAAATGGTCCTTCATGAAATTCCTAGTTGCATTGCTTAAAACTTGGAAGTTGTAGTGAGATACAGGAATGTCTGCAAAATGCTAAAAGTTGAGCTTCCATTAAATGCCAAAAATATGCAAATTGTAGCTAACAAAGAACAGTGATTAACATTATGAGTGTCAAGAAATCCACTTTGTAAACAGCACATGAAGAAAAGTACATAAAAATTACACTTTTGTCTAAAAAAATTATTTTACCTAGTGTCATCAAAATAGGACATTGGCCTATAATGGGTTAACCACTTAGTATATCTGAAAATCTGCTGCTAAAGAGTTTACAAATTACATACAACAGCATCTACAGCAGCTTCTAGCCTGCTGGCCATATGGTCGTCACCTTTGCATTAACCTTCATTTGCTGTGTGTGTCACAATACACAGATCAGCTGTGCACAGTCCAGCAGGCAATGTAACGCAGTGTTGCAGTGTTCAGTACCAACACCATTATTCCATCAGCCCTTGAGTAACAGTTTTATGCCAGCAGCTACATTAACTATAGAAAACAAGGCTCAGAGGAGGAAAGTGAATCAAGAGGTACACAGAGTTCTCCTGCTTCTGAATTATGCATGTTATTAACAGGAATATGACAACAGCAGCATAACACAGGTCAATTAAAATGCTTAAAACTAAACTCCGTGGCTTTAGTCCGCGAGCGAAACATACCGCCTTAACTAAAATAAACTCTTGTAATTATAACAAAACTTTCATATTACACGAGACAAGGTTGAAATTTACTATCAACTGAAATATTTCAATATTCTGGGACATCAAAATGTGTTGAGTGGCAATTTGTTAGATGCTTCAAAGGAGCTTGCTGCCTCCATCTTCAGAATAGCTGAAGTTCTTGCTAGAGTTCTTTACAATTATATGCCACTTATTTAACCATTAAATATGAAAATGTCATTTTTCATTTTAGAAACCTGTAACAGAACAGTAAACACGTTAGACAAAACTTGGGATTACAGTGAAGATGGAAGCAGCTAACTCTTCCAAAACATCAGCATCAAATTACCAGTCAACACAGAGTCACACCCCAGGAGACTAATCTTCATCAACAATGCTGTGAACAACTGAGGTCATACATAATACAAAGTTCTCAATCCACGCATAGGACTATGAAAGATGGAGGGTGCACCACTCAGACTGACCACATTAAATGAAATTTCTCGTTAAATTTGCTGCCTAACAGGAAGCATAGCCATCAGTTAAAAACTAAATCTGAGGTTTTCACAGGAGTGTAGATAAGAAGCCCTGTCTTCTGCAATCTGATGCAATGTCACTGGACAAGTGATTCTGGACATTTCTTCATTCATTGTCAAGGGTGAAGCAGCCCAAGAGGATGGCACTATGAGCCTTCAAAATATCAGAACAATTCACTCAATTACACAGCATCACATCCCAGAAGACATGAATTCTCAAATTAAATCTAGTCATAAATCATAAAACACAAACTATCTACATGCTTCAGTTACAATACTTATCTTTTTCTTTTGTTCATTGAAATTATCAATGATCACACCAATGAAGAGGTTGAGTGTGAAAAATGAGCCAAAGATGATGAAGAAAACAAAGTAGAGGTACATGTAGATGTTGGTCTCTCTGATTGGCTGTTTATATAACTGAAATGAAAATTGCATGCTCTTAAAGACAGCTCCAAAATTTGTTAACAACATAAACTATCATTTTATACTCAGTTTTAACGTTTCTACTAATGGTGCAATGTCATGATTCAGTCTATCCCCTTGGACTTTGCCCATCATCCCAGTTTTTTTTTAAATCATCTCCTTTTTGGAAATAGGTTCTATTTCTTTCACCATAAGGTGAATAAAACCCTGCATTGAGAGTAATTCTAGCTCAGGCCCAAGAGAGAAGGATTGTACTCACCTGACAGACAAAAATACAGACTACTTCCAAAACATCAACTTTTTATTTAACTGGAAAAGATGGACAATGTCCAGATCAGTACTAATCAACTTTTACTTCACAACAGCAGTCCACAGCACTTACTGGCACTCGTATATGTACAAGCTGCAATCTTCTACACAACTTTGAACTGTCTTCCGCCCCAAGCATACAGGTGTCATAACAGGCATTTTACCACGAACATACTCATGTTCTAAGGAAACACCTCTTTATTTACATATATAAATTTAGTACATATGCCAATAACATAATCACTATTAGAAACAAGAGCTAACATGCCAGCTGTTGCCAACAAGAGCTAAATGCAAGCAAAAATCATCCCACTTAACCTTTTAAACACCGAGTTAAATCCCATTTGCTGGCATTATTAGGAGCTCACCATATTCTCCATATTAGCAGGATTCTCTACATTAGCAGGATAAGGGTTAATTGCTTCACCATCTTGGAACAGCAGCTTTCAGGACAAGTGATTATACAAGTGAAAATAAATAGAAATAAAATTATAAAAGAATGATTCTTTATAATAGTACTCCAAAGCATGCAAGCAGCCATGCACATTTATATTAACATAGGTTATGATTCTGAAGACAGATGGAAAACCCTGGCAGTGCTTCTAAACATAATTCTCACCTCTCTGGAGTCAATAGCATCATTCATAATTGGAATCCAGCCTTTGAATGTAGCCACTTGGAAGAGACAGAGGTAAGCTTTCCCCACATGGTCAAAGTTCATTGGAGAATTCTCCCATGTGTAGTTTTCAGCAATGCAAGCATTGCGGTCTGGAATTATCTCATGGCTCAAGGTTGTACTGTTGTCACCTACACACTGCAAGAAATATTGTTACAAACTGTAGTGTAAAATGCAGTAACAGTAAATGTTTCATGTATTAAAATTACTTTTCCACAAGGTGGAATACACATGTTAGTTAGTTAGCTTTATTTTTCATAGAGCCAATCGAAATACAATTCCATATGGATGTGTCAAACCTAAAAAATTTGTATAGTACACATTATTAATTCAGTTAGTTTTATAACTTATATTCACGTTAACTGCATAATTAGTTTTTGACAGAAACTGCATATAATAGGTTTTGTTTAAATTTAGTGACAGTAAATTAATTTGGAACCATATTAATATTTTCTCAAACACTTTATTAATTCCTTCCTCGAGTTCCATAGGATTTGGATGTGTAAAAATTATATTGGTATCATCTGCAAACAGTGTTGGTTTAGATAAATTATTTATTGAACCTGGCAAATCATTGATGTAAAGGAGAAAAAGCAATGGACCTAGAAATGAGCCTTGTGGGACTCCTAACTTGACTTTTTCCCAGTCAGAAAGATAATTTTTGGAACGAGTGTTTTTTATTAGAACTCTTTGATACCTGTCACTCAGGCATGATTTCATTAAGTTATAAGCACTTCCCGTAATGCCATAAAATTCTAATTTGGAAAGTAAAATAGTGTGATTTACACAATCAAATGCTTTTGTTAGGTCACAGAAAATCGCCTCAACAGGGAGCTTTATTTTTAAGAGCAACTAAGATGTTATTTATAAGGTTATATGAAGCTGCTTCTGTAGACGAGTTATTTCTAAAGCCATACTGTTCATGTGTTAAAATATTATTGTTATTAATATGATTATGTAATCTATTAAAAATGGCCTTCTCAAATATTTTAGAAAAAGACGTGATTAAGGAAACTGGTCTGTAATTTGATATTTCTGATTTTTTTTTCCTTTTTTCAGTAGTGGGATTGTTTGGGAGAATTTTAGCTGTGTTGGAAATACATCCTTAAGTAATGACTTATTACATATATAAATGAGAGGAGATATTATAAAGGGCAGACTGAGTTTTAATATTTTAACTGGTATTTCATCATAACCATGTGAATTTTTTGACTTAAGTGATTTGACTATTTCAGTAATTTCTTTTGTACGTGTCAGTGTTAGATTTATTCTTGGAAACGGTCTAGTGAATACCTGTTTAAGATAATTTATGGGACAAAAAATTATTTGTTGTTGAAAGAGCATTCTCTGAATCATTTACAGAGATTTTTTCAGTTAACATTGTAAAATATGTGTTGAAGGCTTTAGCTATATCGAGATAGTCATTGCATATTTTTCCATCTATCTCTATTGATGAGATACCATGGTTATGTTTTGTTTTGTTAGTTTCTGATTGAATTATATGCCATGAGGTCTTCGACTTATTATTGGAATTTATAAGTAATTTATTATAGTACCTTTCTTTAGCAGTCTTTATGACGTCTGATAAATTCCTACAGTATTTTTTATAATAATTATTTAATTTGGAATCTTTGGTGCTTCTACAAAGTAAATACAGCTCTCTTTTATGCTGACTTGATATTATTATTCCTGGGGTTTCCATGGTTTATTATTGTAATTGTGTTGACATTTTTTGAGTGGAAAGGTATGACAAAATATTTTCAAACAAGTATTGAGAAAATTGTTAAATATAGTATCTACATCATCACCATTAAAGACATTGTCCCAAGACTCGTAACTTAAATTTAGTTGGAATTCAGATATAGTAGAGTCATTTATTATTCTTCTTGTGAGGTGATGAGCAGAAGGTTTTGTATTTTTATATCATTTAATGTAAGGGTTTGGGCATCAAGATCTGATAGTCCACTGAGGCATGACTGAATAGAAAAGTCTATAGTTTTACGTTTATTTTTTAAGATATTGTCAATCGCAGTACATGAGCTGTTGGTGATTCTTGTTGGGAAGTCTATTACACTTTGTAAGTTACAAGTGGCTAGAAGGGAGTCAAGTTGAAGTTTGTTATTGCTGTTCTCCAGATAATTAATGTTAAAGTCTCCACAGATAATGTTGATATAATGGATTCTGACAGCAACACTAATATTATAACATGAACATAACAGAATGACAGTCACTTTCTTCTTATAATCCAACCTACTACTACAACCACCAAGAATGAATATTAACATACATAATGAGAGGGTAGTAAATATTAGTCTTTCAAAGAAGATCTGCTGCAATATTCAGCCACTGGAGAAATGTACACACAAACAAATAGAAACACAGGCAGCTCTTAACACATTCATGCCTGCTTTTATTGATATAAAACTTCTTCTGCCAAAATACTTACACAGTAACATAATATTTACTGTGGATAACTACATTTCATTAATTTTAGCTGTCAACAGAAGGTGAGTACCGTCTCAAACATCAAATAAATCCAAATCATAAAGGCAGTGCTTGCAATGAAAACACCACAAACAACGAACAGAAATGGTAAATATAATGTATGGTTCGAAAGAAATTAGTTTACATTTAGTTTCTATTTAGAATTTGGAATCTGAAATGGTTTTTTGAAAAATAGTAACAATGTGGGATGCACCACAGTTTAAGTATGGGAAGATTATAGAAGATGATGGTGATTTTATTTGTGTAACTTGTATTTTGTGTGTTGGCCTGTTGGAAAATTTTAAATTGTAGTTAAGATATAAGTTAGGTTTAGCAAGTTACACGTGCCAACAACAGGAAGGCTGTATCATGCAACATTCCTTAGTAACAGCACATTCTTCTATGTCTGCATACACTGTTGCTACGTGAACTCAAAAAGTTCTGAGTTATGGGTTTTGTGAACGTGTATACTGGCCTGTAGGACCTGTTCATACCAGGTGAGTGGTGTGTGGTACACCCACAACTCCAGACTAAAAGGAAATTGATTTAGAAGAGTTTTGTTAGTTTTTTTGGTATTTTCCAAATTTAGGTAAAGCGAGGGAATTGGAATTGCATAGAGGATCCACCTTCATGTAGCTAAGCCAAAGTGTGGTAGACCAGATTGAAATCAAGATGATTCCAATTTTTCTTCTTGTATATGGTAGTGTAGATTTGTTCAGAATACATATATATATATAAAAAACTAAGAAAGATGAAATCCATATTCTGTCTGTTCTACTGGGACATAAACTGTGAGGAAGTTTCAGGTATAATCCAATCCCAAGTACTTCCTTGCATGGATTGTTTTATTACAAGAACATTGGTAAATTTTGATGAGAATTTGATGCATTGAAGGTGTAGGAGACTTAATACTTATGATGATTTAGCATTTGCAACGTGTTCTTAGTAGAATGGTCTAGTAGGAAATAATCCCATAACTGCCTAAATGCTCAGTGGTCATGTTAGCTACCAGTAAAGAATGGGCATTGTGTTTGTTTGCACAACTTTCTTTGGTATCATTTGAACTTTCAGTTATGTTCGGTTAGCGTGTCTTGACAAATGCTAAGTTGGTACAGCTGTTCGAGTCCACTTAACTACAGCGTTACATGGGCATGACAAGGATACAGTGCCAGCCACTATAGAATGGTCAGCAGCAGCGGGCTTACCAACCCCCGCTAGCCATTACAAGTTGGTGACATCGGTGGGATCACGACCCCCATAGCCATTAAGCTTTATGACAATTCTGAAACAAGCAGTTGTCAGTGATCTGCGTAGGAAATCCAAAACTGACAGGTGTCATGTCAGGATTGCCGAAATTGTTGAGGCTAAGATGACGGTAATGCAAGTCTGCAAAATTACTATAACAGGTAGTGCCCCTTTGGGGTAGGAACCAAGTTCCAATCAGAACCTTACCCCAGGAGGCATTACAAACTGGTGGCATCGGTGGGATCACAACCCCCATAACCACTACAGTAAGCAAAATTTTTCAAATTCAAACATACCCGTAATAATATACTAATCTACGTACCATTTCAAGATCAGTTTTCATGATCACAGTAATCTGTACACCAAGCTTATGAAAAATGGAAATTATATGAAAAGCTTGAGCTTGCAAAAGGTCAGCTAGTGAGTACATGGAGATAAATCCAAAATTACTGTAAACGTATGTTGTTAACTGAATATCATTTGGTATCACTATGAAGCGCACAGTAATACAATAAAAAATATAAGTGAATGAGATGAAGGCAACATGTCAGAGTTCCCTTAGTGTATTGTGTCACATCATTAACTGAATATTCCCTGCAACTCACCTTGTGATATTTTCCAGCAAATAGCTGTACTCCCATGATAGCAAAGATAAGCCAGAAAATTAGACACACCAAAAGCACATTGAAGATACTGGGGATAGCTTGCACTAAGGCATTCACCACCACCTGCAAACATTACACATACTCAGCGCTTCCTCCCAAATAACTCACCAACCCAGCAAATAAGCATAATGTAAGTTTATGATTTCATGTAATGCTATTCAATAGTGTTCTCCTGAAACTGTCCACTATCTGATGTATATTATGTGAGCCTTCAGTAATGGGTTGCTGTTACATAGAATATATTTCATCATTTTTACTTCTGAATATTGCTGTATTTTTAGAATTTGTTGTAAATGTTACAACCAAACATATAACCTTTCAATGTTAGAATTGCATAAAAACCACCAAACATCTGAGATTATAGGTATGCAATGTTATTATTCAAAGTGTTATGGGTTCAACTGCAAATTATTACAACTAAGTTCAGAGACAAAACAAATAATAACACATGGATAATTGTCACTGCAAAAACTGATCATATAAAGACAGTTGTGCTCACACATGACATGTTATGCATTTCCAGCATACCTCAGACAAGGAACAGTGTCTTATACAAATGTGATATAATGGACTAATTATTAACACAAACCTACAAACCTTTAGTGAACTGTTAGCAACGTGGCTGTTGTTAGAGAGAGTGATACCATAAGCAGTAGGTGAGGTATCCAGCATGACTATATACATCTAGTATTCAGTAGAATCATAGCTTAAAATCCCATTCACGAATGCAAAGACTGTTTCAAGGAACGGTCATAAGACTTGCAAGGAAACAGTGTGTGTTTATAGTTATATGCACAGTCCCTACAGCATGACAGGCTTTTATCTGTCCTGTGTCTTAAGAAAAGCATTTTTTGCTAACTTCCTCCACTGGATAAAAGTCAATACACTCTGCAACAATAAACTTAGCTAAAAAAGAACAGGCACTGAACTCTTCCTGTGCTAATGGCTTAACATTCTGCCAGTGGCCTTCCAACTTAACTATTATTATGGTGGTTCGTACTTGGTGGACACCTGGTTTGATTGTTGGATGGGTTACTAGCTATTCTGAGATTTCTCCCAGTTATCAGTACCTCACTTGTACTAAGGCCACAGAAAAAAATACCATGGATCACCCACTCTACAAGTGCACCATATTGATACAGTTGGTATCACTATGAAACTTTGTTGCATCTTCTTAACTGTCCCATTCTCTTCACAATTGCGACATTCTATATGGGTTCATTAACAGATCCAGTTCATGACATGTTGTGCTTGAAAAGAACCCAAGACAATGAACAATCTCCATACTAACAATGGCCATGTTTCTTGTGAGTGACTGTATGATCATGCGTAATGGTGATAGGATCTCTATGTGTCATGTATGCAAGCAAGTGACAATATCTTTATCCATAAAAAACAATCAGTTTTTTCCAATGTCATGAAACTGAGATTTGCTGTGCTGGTGCAATTTTCAATTAAAACTTAAAGATATGAATACTAGACAGTCACTGTCACAGAGTTCCTAATAACACCTGCTGTCGACTGCATTCTTGAAACCATGCAAACTTACAATATTCAGTATAATGTTATCCTTAAAATAATTACAAATTATACATATTAATTTTCTCATATTAAGAAACCAAATGACAATAGGAACAAAATCTGTGTTTTTTTTACATCACTTGTAGAAGGCAATTACATGCATTATCTCAGCATGATATTAGCCTGTGAAAACTGGTAATGTCTTACATACAGGGTTATTCAAAATGACTGTCGGCGTTTTAACAACTTGTCATACACAATACACTTGAGATAGGAGTACATGTGTTTTATTATTTAATAGAACAACACCCAAAGTTTTTGTCACATAACTTACAGGTGCTCTTTGAGAATTTCTAGATCCATTGGAGCAACTACATACTGCTATCTCAAGTGTATTGTGTATGATACACTTGAGATAACAGTATGTAGTTGCATCGATGGATCTAGAAATTCTCAAAGAGCACCTGTAAGGTATGTGACAAAAACCTGGAGTGTTGTTCTATTAAATAAAAAAAAACACATATACTCCTATCTCAAGTGTATTGTGTATGACAAGCTGTTAAAACCCCGACAATCATTTTGAATAACCCGTTATATAAAATATTTTTGACACATATGAATCCATGAGCAACTTTTCCTAACTATATACATGCAAAGGTATCTATAGCAAGCACTAAATGCACGCAATTTTTATATAATAATAATAATAATAATAATAATAATGATGTGATTCCATCACATGTCTTGCTAATGACTCAGCAATAGTGGATCTCTTTCTAAAAACATGTGACTTTGTGCAGGCACAGTAGAGGCTGTATCATTCACTAATCTAAATCTAAATTCTACATTAAATAAAAATATAGATTTGGTGCACAAGAAGCACATAATGAAGACAGCAGGATTTAAATTAAGGTTTACATTTCATATTCAGTGTCAAATACCTTAATCCTAATACAGCTATCCACAGCTTTAATGTGGATTAAGCCTGCTTACCTAATTAAATTTAAGTTACTTGTTGCTACACATTCTGAAGTTACTTGCCATGATTTACTTCGTGTCAAACTCTTCAACATACATGTCTTCACTCCACTTAGGTACAAATTATTCAAAATTAAATATTTATATTAACAGCAATTCCCTTGGGATAAATGGTCCATTAAACAGGACAGAAAGAAATAGGAAGAAGGGAAAAACAGGACAAAAAAAAATGTTGAGATCATACCACAAAATGGAAAGCATACAGGTACAACATCAGCAATGTCTCTCCAACAGAAAGGCCTACCTAAAAAAAACTACTGAAGTGGCCTATACAAATTCTGAAAGAACTAAGCGGAACATACAATTACAATTGCAATTACAAGAAGTAAAAGTTCACTAATTCTTATTCATAGTTGTCAATTGGCCTCTTTTAACATGTTTTAATCACACAGTAAATGGTGAAGGTAAATCTTTCCTGTAACAAGTCATGAAGACTCATAGAACAGGTGGAATGTTGGGCTTCCATCCTACTTTCACATGCAGCACAACTGGGACAGCACAGCTGTCAGCTCTACATGCCAGCCGTACTTTACCCCCAAGGAAATTCCTTCGTACCCATTTCTGTTAGAGGCTGCGTGGATCCCAGGGCTACTGAATGCGAACAGAAGGAACAGGTCACTTCAAAAATTTCCAAGGACCCTACCAGGAATCGAACCTGGAACTGCTTGTCTTGTGGTGCAGTGCCTCAACCAACTGCTCAATGCTTGCCACCAATCAGTCAGTACAATAAACGTTCATTGAAAAAGCATATATTTTATAATGACAGTAAAAGGACTAATAATGAAGGGTCTAATATTCATAACGTTCAAAATAATTCCAGTAAAATGAACAGGAAACAGCTGAGTCATATCATTTAAATTCTCAGTTTCTGGAAAAGTTTGACTAATATTTAAGAACTGCTACACACTAATTTTATAATAATTTTACACTGAAATCAAGAGGTCATATTTTTCCTCATAGTAGGTTAAAATCAAAGATGAGATTGAAAATATAAGTGTCCTCAAAATATTGTTAAAAAGGAAGTGATAAGGAATGGAATATCAGAACGCAATGAAAGTCAAACTACCACAATGCTAGTGTACAACACACAGTTCCTGTCAATAAAAATTACCTTACAAATAGCAGTATTCTTACATACTGGTGTGTCTTATATGTGACAAAGCATACCTACCTACCTACATTACAGCTTTCTTTGTTCATTATGTAAAACAGAACTATTTATTTTTAACATAAAAATAAACAAATATATGTCAAATAAATAAAATAAGTAAATAAACTTTGATACCAAATGAAAGATTATGAAATATTTGTAAAAAAAACTCAATCTCTACTTGAGACAGGCGACAAACTATAAAAAAGTGGTCGTAAGTTTTGTTGCATGTTCAGTACAATCCTTTCCACAGACTATCAGTGGAAGATTTAACTGTTTCATTTTATAAGCAATGCCTAAAGTAATATATTACATCACTGACCACCACATATTTTCTGTACTCTGCAAAGAATATGCAACATGTTTTGCCAACAGCCTTATGATATCATATAACATTAGTGTATTCACAGTGCAATGAAATTTAGTTCTGTATAGAACATTTCAATTTAAACAATTTACAGTTTTCACTACAATTAGTAAAGAATTCTTATTTGCATGTACAGTAAAACTTCGTCAATCCAGATTAGTTACAGGGAGAGGTCACCTGGATTAAGCAATAATCCAGATTAGTTAAGCAAAAATGACCATAAAAGACAAAAAAAACTTATAAATTGAAGTTGTATTTGTTTTTTAATGTAATAATGCATACTTGAAGAAACTGTCAAGTTTTGTCTGAACAGACCTCTGCTCCAGTTTTTAATTACAATCTTCCCCACAGATTGTAAGTTCTCATAATATGCATGCAATTCTCCATTTCTTGAAGAGCCCACATAATTGATTATTGCACCAATGCCATCTCTTATGCAGCTAAGAAGTTTCTTCTTGATTGTAAGTTCTTGTAGTTCATCTAGTTCATTATCTGATCCTCCTTCCCTAGCAGAAGCTTTAACATCACCTGTAGCAATTTCTTCCTCAGTCAGATGCAGAAGTCCAGAGTCTCCTTCACCCACTTCAGTTATAAGCAATAGTGCATGTCAGGCTCAAAATCAAAAACAATACTGACAACAAGCAAGACTTGGCTACAATGGTGAGTATGTTTCCTCTCCCTCTGTGTTGTCATCAGTGTACTGACTCATCTGCCTTCCTAAATCCCGTGTATTTTTAAAGTATGTACTGAACGGTGAATACATTTTTTTTATATGTGTTAATACAGATTATCCAACATCTAGATTAACTACGACCAGAATGGCGAAGGTTTACTGTAATAATATTTGTATAATTTTTAAATTGGAAAGTGTACACACAGCAATATTAGTTTAAAATCAAACGTGTAAAAAAATTAAATTAAAACTGTGTTTAGGCTACTAAGCTTTGCAGCAACAAACGAGCACATATAAAATTTTAAAAAGTGCAGTTCTCTTTGAAATTAATTTATAATTTAAATCTACAGGTGAAGATAAACATGGATTTTTCAGTTATACGCCAGTAACTTGAAAAAGAACCCTGCTTTTAATCTAGCATTTACATATTAACTACATTGAAATAAGCACTGCACAACTAAGAAAATCACAGTGAAGTATGGAAGATGTTCTTTGTTTTCTACAATTTTATAAAAATTAAATTCTATAAGGCATTTTACAGTTAAACATAAGGCCTATAATTAGTAAAAGTGTAAAACAGAAGCAAAATATATTTGTAATTTGTTAAAATATTTCTTCGGATCCATTCATTATTTAAGCTTTAATAGTTAAAAATAAATCACTACTCCTAAAGTGACGATAAAAGGTAATATGTTTGTACCATTTATATTGAGTTAATTTTAACCATACCTTATAAGCAGGGAAATACAACATGCTTAAAATTAATAAGTTACTGTATTAGGCAATAAGCTTCCATTGCAAATCCACTACATTAATCACTGGAGGAAGCTCATAAATCTACGCCATAGTCTTTCTACAGTGAGAAATTCAGTGAAATAATACTCATATTCCTTACCCCCTGAGGGAGAAACATAAGTCAACAACAATATTGCAGGGTAATTTGGGGTGGGTTCTCACAGGGTCTATTCTGAGGTGCAATATGAAAGCAAGGTGTTTTGCATCCAGCAACATGACAATGAAACTATGATCAAGGGTGCTTGCAAAAAACATTAAACATACCAGTTTGAATAAGCTGCTGATTCAAGAAGTCAGTATTCAAGCAAACATGCTATAAACTAGATACAAAATGACTCAGGGCATTGTACAGTTCAAGCAATCTACTCCCAAAGTCTCAAGGAGGCCTTTCAAGGAGACTATTTTTAGATTTTGTTGCTCAGAACAGAAAATGAGGTTTGCAAATACATTGTTAAAATGGAGAATATTAATCTGAATTCCTTGGAAAGTGACTGAAATTTGTATGTGTAATAATTTGAAAGTGTATTATTACACTATTGCCAATTTTCATAGTATCATAAATAATAATCAAAATTATATGCTTAGTTAATAAAACTATTGCTAAAAATAACTTACAGTCCACTGACACACAACTTCTGACAGAGACTAATCATGACTGAATGGTTTCTACTGCCCCAAGATGTTGTCTGTCTGATATTTATCACATCTGACCACCTCAGCAAGGTACCCACTCATTAAGTTGGGAAACCATATGGTAGACTATATTAATGCACAACAAAAAAATGGGAAAAATATGTTCAGCAGAGGGGACTATAGACAGGAAAGCTCCAACACTAAAGGCAGTAGTTTTGGAAATATCTGTATAATATTTGTTCTTATATTTGAACTTCTTACACAATTTATGACCCCGACTACACAACATGCCTAACCTTAACAATGTACAGAGCATCACCATGCCCTTGCTGTGTTTAAAAAATATGGACACACTCATAACATTTTCACAGACAGGGTGATAGTAACGGCAGACTTTTAAGAACACAATCCAAATATACCATTCCTACAACAACAAAAGGTGGTAATTTTGTATATCACAACTAGCCTTACCTACCCCATTTATGTGCATAAACATTATTGACAGTTTTGTAAAAAAAAAAAAAGGGGGGGGGGGGGGGCTTTTTTTAAAAAAATACCCACCCACCCTTTTTTACGACCCACCAAAAACGACACAAAAACAACCAAAAATTTTTAAAAACCTATAATACAGGGCCCTTAAAATAT
>Ga0123355_10003069_pt1 | contig 23803 bp, 20 predicted proteins | sample TergutEmb28metaG_3_FD_89872 | JGI IMG/M metagenome (GOLD analysis project Ga0123355, IMG submission 89872) | Embiratermes neotenicus P1 segment gut microbial communities from Petit-Saut dam, French Guiana - Emb289 P1 | ecosystem: Host-associated > Arthropoda: Insects > Digestive system > Gut ... | reverse complement strand
CTAAAAAGCCATTGCTGGTATAGCCCGCGGCCGCAACATGCCCACCGGGGTAGTTGTTGCCGTTGTGCATCATTACCATCATATCAATATCATCCATTTCACCCAAGCGCACAAACTCCTGCTTGCCTCCCATGAAATGAATTTTGCCTTCGTCTTTTATTTGCTTCCTATACTCTATTTCAACATATTCTTCGGCAGGAACAGCCATAAGCACCACATCGCCAGACAGCTCTTCCATTACGCCTGTATCTTTCAACGCATAAGCCACGCCAACCAAAGCGGCAATCATTCCATTATGCGCACAGCTATGAGCAGCACCTGTTACTGGGTCTGCATTTGGGTGTGTAGGTACCACTACAGCGTCAAGCTCACCCATTACAGATACTTTCACCTTACTTTCTTTGCCTTTAAGAGGAGCTATTACTCCGGTTACAGCAACCTCGTCTCTATAAGAAATGCCCAGCTCATCAAAAATCTTTTTAACCTTAGCCGCTGTTTTAAACTCTTTATAGCCAAGCTCAGGCTCATTAAAAATAGAATCGCCTATCTCTATGATTTTGTCCTTGTTTTTATCAATCGCTTCAAGCGCTCTCTTTTTCAGTTCTTCTCTGCAAACTGCCATGATTTATCCTCCTTTTATAAATTTAAACCCCGCCTGTAAGTAGGCGGGGTTGTGTGTTTTATTACAATACGTATCCGCCAATCCCAAATATCGGAAGTAAAACATTTGCAATTACAGCGGAGGCAAGATATGTACCTACGAAACATATCAAAGCTACTACTACAATACCCAATCCTTGCTTTTTGAAGCCTTCAAGGTCTTTACCTATGGAGACACCCGCATATGCAAGTATAGGAGTACAAAGCGGCAGAAGGCCGACTTTTGCAGTTTCTGCGGCAAAGTAACGACCTATCTCAAGCCCGCCGATAGCCACATCAGGAATGGATAAAATAACAGCAGTAAGAGATACATAGATAATGCTCGGTAATTTCAAGCCTAATTTTTTTCTGGCCATTTCATCAACAAATAGGCCAAATAATACAACTAATACTATCATGATTAAGGCCGGTGCAACTTCCCAAGGCATCCATACCCTGGCAGCGCCTGTTCTCATGCCAAACATCATATTACCTATGGAGGCAAATACAGCAGAAATCACAAGAACTTTAACTCTTGTAACCCAAATACCCAGTTCTTCTTTTTTCAATTCTGCTTTTGCTGCGTTTTCCTCTTCCAAAGCCTTAGCGGCTGCAAGCTCGCGCTTTGCCTCTTTTTCTTTAGCTTTCGGAGTCAACTTAGCAAGTCTAGCAGCTTCGGCTCTAGCGTGGCGCTCAGCTCCGTTAAATCTTTTATACATCCAGTTTGCAATAGGAAGAGTAATAAACAGAGAAAAGTACATTCCTGTCAGCGATGTTATCATCTGGCTGCTGGCGGCAAGAGCACTGAGCTCTGTCTCCAAATGCGGGTAAGCATCAACAATCGGTGCCAGCTGTGCCACCATCATAGAAGCTGAACCTGTTGCAGAAGCAATCGCAAGCGCAAACGGATGGAACAACCCGGTGCTTAACGTTAATGAAGCCAGTATTCCACAGAAAAGCGTACCAAAAAGCGTACCTGTGATATACGAACCCATAACACCTTGACCTTCAGGCGACTCAAGACCGTACATATTGCCTATAATGGCAAGGCAGGCCTCACGTGAAATCGAGAATGAGGCACCAACAGCCTGACGCCCCATTTTGAAAATAAAAATAGCGGCTGGCATAGCAAGAAGTACCCCTGCATTACCAAACTCCTGAACTATAAGCACTATACCCGCATCTAAAATGAGACGAAGGTTAGGTCCTATTCCGGAGCCAACTTTGGCTACAAGTAAAGCCACAGAAATACCTATATAAGGCGCCGCAGTTACCATGGTTTTCATACTGAATACCTTTATTGAAGCCAGTACGATACCAAAAACAAGAACATAAAGCATTGGGAACAGTGCGAACCCAACCGGACCAAACACAAAATCTTGGCGTGATATAAGCTCCGCCACAATTACCATGACAAATGCTATTGCATGGATTTTCCAGTCCGCAAAATACTTTTGAAACATAAACTCCCTCCTTAAATTTGCCAAATATATTGGCGGATTAGTTGCACTAACTTTAAAGATATAACTAATATACTATGGAAGTCGTTCTGAGTCAATATTCGCTTTTTCGACAAGGTATTCTAAAATTTATGTCAATTTATCATTTATCAAGTGTATGTATAAGTCAAGCGCCACATTGTAAAATTAAGAGCTACAGGCCGTAAGAAAAGTATAGCCACAATGGCGTTTTTTTACTGCAGAAATGTTTTCGGGCGAGCACAGTTCGCCCCTACGATTGCGGCGCTTCACTCTTCGATGTTTTTCGTGTACAATAGAAAGGGCTGGGTATTATACATATTGCCTATAGCGCTGCATTTCATGTCATTCACAATGCAATTTGCGCAAAATCGATTGAACCAAATATAGAATACTCATATACTTAGAAACTGAGGTGCAGCACATATGAAGTTAACAGCTCGGAAGGATATAACTCTTGATGATGATTATGTGGATGTAAGATACCGTGAACTCACTCCGACAATCCACCAGATATTCCAACTTTGTGAAGATACCAGCTCTGTTTTACTGTGCGAAAAAGACGATGCCTCACATAGAGTGGATGTTAATGATGTTCTCTATATTGAGGCGGTAGATAGAAAAAGCTGTGTTTATACGAAAGAGGAGGTTTTTATAATGCCTACCCCTTTGAGCCAGCTTGAAGAAGCTCTGAAAGGTCGGTACTTCATACGCGCCAACAGAATGACGCTCATAAACATATACAAAGTAAAATCGGTTTCTAATGGGCTAAACTTTCGCCTGACTGCGGAAATGGTAAATGGCGAAAAAGTTATAATTAACCGTTCTTATCGAAGCGACTTACTGAGATCGATAAAAGAGTTGGCAGAAGAGGTGGCAAAATGAAAGAAAAGCATTCTTATAGCATATTGAGTAGTATGCTTACATGGTTTTGTGTTGTTTATACCGTGAGCATAATTGTTGACACTGTTTTAGCGGCCATTAGCGGCAATACAATTTATCTAAATATTGAGTTTTTAGTTTGGTCTATCGCTTTTTACAGTGCTCCATTATTGCCCTTGTCAGTATTTATATATCTGTGGCACTTGAATGATGTCGGCGTAAACGATTATATTTTTTGGCTCAGCATTCTGCTGCATTATGTAATTTCGGGCGGGCTGCTTATGTTTTATAGGTTCATACAAGGCTTTTTTATATCGCTATCTTCGAGTACTTATTGGACAACACTGAGGCATTACACAATAATTTATATCATTGTATTAATTGGTGCGGTGGTGAATGATTTAATACAAACATCTGCCGCAAACAAAAATTTAAGAAAAATACAAGCCAGTCAATGTAATTACGATAAGGATTAGGAGAATGAATTTATGAAAAAACTAGCTAAAATAAAAGCAATGTTGATGTGTTTTATTATACTGGTATTGGCATTGCCGCTGACTGTGTTTGCCAGTGCAGGGGTAAACTATGAAGCAGAGGCACATATTTTGAATGTGCTGAGACAGGCGCGTATTCCTAACGCCGCTGTTGCTGTGATACAGGATGGAGAGACTTCATACATCCTAAAGGACAGCGAATATGATACACTATTCCAAATAGCTTCTCTTTCGAAATCTTTTACAGGCTTTGGGGTTTTGCTCTTAGAGGACATGGGACTGCTTTCTGTAAGCGACCCTGTAAATTGGCATTTGCCTTGGTTTGAAGTGCGTTACAATGGTGTACTCGTGCCGCATGAGGATATAACGATTTACAATCTTTTGCATAACACAAGCGGCATAACAAGTAATGAAAGGCTCTTCCCACGTGCGACATTGACAGAAACTACAGATGAGTTTATCGCGAGGCTGATAGGGCTTGATCTTGTATTTTATCCTTCTATGCGATATACGTATGGCAATAAGAACTTTGTCATTTTAGGGCTTCTTATTGAGGCGGTGAGCGGCCAAAGCTATGACGAGTTTATAACAGGGCAGGTTCTTGTGCCTCTTGGCCTTTACAATACATTTACGAATGTACAGAGAGCGCATGATACAGGAAGAACAGTAAACGGTCATGTGCGAGGATTTTTACAGATAAGGCCGGGTATTAGGGGCTTGGATAGCCACATTACATCTATACCCACAGGTGGACTATATTCCAGTGTGGTAGACATGGCGCGTTGGGCAGGAATACAATTGGGTATAGTGGAGGTACCGGAGCAGTTCGCAAAAATTGTGCAGAGGTCACATAAGCATCATGGCTCAGATGCGCCTTTTGAAAGCAAAAGCTTCTTTTATGCCGCAGGGTGGGTTGTGGATTTTGAGAATGGCCATATAGAGCACAGTGGACAATCAACACCCGGCTATTCTGCGACAATCAGAATGTTCCCCGAGAGTACTACTGCTGTGGTGGTCCTTTCCAACTTAAGATATATATCCATAGAACAGCTGGGGGAGGTGGTTTTAGCCGCAGCAGAGGGCAGCTTTAACAGGCGGAGAATTGACTTTCATGAAATTGTAGATACTGCTTTTGTCATCTATACTGTTGTAGGCATTGTCTATGCTTTCATGCTTATACGCCTCGCTGCAAAGCTAAGTAAACGTTTGCGCAGTGGAGAGAGAGTAAAGTTTAATCTTACCTCTGTAACTGTTAAGGGGCTGATTGACCCGATTAGTTCTGTTGTGGGGATTATAGCTTTTTATGTTGTGTTTCCAGCTGTTGCAAATACTACTATTGAAATGATAATGCGAAACTGGCCTCTAAGCTTTATAACTGCTGTTATTGCTTTATGGGTAGGGGTGTTGTATTCTTTATTTTCTTGGTGGGTTAAGGTTTTTGTAAGCCATGAGTAAGTGCTGAATAACCTGCTTCCATCTAATTTGCGCACAAATTCTTTAAAAGGCGAGAAGCGTGTGAGTGCAAGTGCTTTAATGAATTTTGAAGCAAATTGGCAGGAATGAGATTGTTCAGTGCTTGCCTAAGTAAGTTTATAGCCAGTAATTTTTGCTACCCGCTGAAGTTTTCCTTCAGTGGGTTTTTTGCATGCGCAATTCTATGGTCTTTTCGTGTTTCATAAAAAATTTATCGATTTTCGATAAATTTATATTGACAAGCGCCTCATTGAATTCTATAATAAAAAAGTAAAAAATTCTATTTGGAGGTACAAGTTAATGAAAGAACCTATGGTAAGCATCATTTTGAAATACGCTCTGCACGCGGCATTTATAGCCGGCGTTATTGTTACAGTCACACTGCCTTTTATGCTGGATACATACGTATACCATATCCAAGGTCATACTTCCATTAATGCCGAGTACAGAGCGTTTATAGTGCCATTTTTGATAGGGATTTCCGTTCCTTGTCTCTGGATTGTGCTCGAAATGATTTTTATGCTGCGCTCCATCCCCAGCGGCCCTTTTGTAATGCGTAATGTTCATGCACTTTACCGCACAGGTGCTTTACTTTTGATGCTGGTAGCAGCGTTTACTGTGAAATGTTTTATATACCTAACCTTCCTAACTATGCTGTGCACTCTGTTGTTTGCAGGTGGCGGACTTTTTTCTTTCACTTTAGCAGCACTTATTCGCCAGTCCATTGTGCTGCGTGAAGAAAATGATTTAACGATATGAGGTGACCATATGATTGTGATAAATTTGGATGTAATGATGGCTAAACGCAAGATTGGCCTGGCCGAGCTGGCCGAGCGGATAGACCTGACTCAAGCCAACCTCTCTATTTTGAAGAATGGCAGAGGCAAGGCCATACGCTTTTCGACATTAAACAGCCTGTGCCAAGCACTGGACTGCCAGCCGGGTGATATCTTGGAGTATGTGGAGGGTGAGCAAAATGACTGATAATAATGCTGAAATTATATTGGAAGCCGAAGGCGCGGAAACAGCTCCACCGAAACAATACAGCCTGGGTGAGAAGTTATTGCTGCCGATTTCGCTGCTCATCGCGATTCTGTTTGACCGCTTGATATTTGCTAATGCTATAGGGCGGTTTGATGCTAGACCGGCTGCCGTATTTTGGCTCTGCTATATTGTGATTTTTTATTTGTTTTATCGGGAACGGTTGAAGCGCGATAAAGTTGCACATTTTGTGGCTATATGCGCCGCGGCACTATGTTTATGGCATTTTATCTTCCCTGAAGGCAATTGGCAGTTCGCGTCTATTACATGGCTGGTCATACCTTCTGTGTTGATGGCACATGCGCAGTGGAGCGCCGGAGCCTATACTTTGGAAAACTCAGAAGGCATGGTGATTGCATGGCTCCTAGGCTGGATTATTAAGCCGTTTTCCGGGTTATTTGCATTATTTGGTGCAGGGAACTCTTTGTTATCCGCCGGTAATAAGTCTGTGGTAAAGCGCGTTCTGGCCGGCGTGTGTGTAACATCTTTTCTGATGCTTATAGTTATTCCCTTGCTGATGAGTGCGGATCAGGTTTTTAATTATTATTTGCGCCAAATATTTTCCGGCGGCATTGATTTATTTATCTTTACAAAGCATGCAATTTGGACTTCTCTTGCTTTTGGCCTGTTCTACTCATTTTTATGGAATGTGGGATATGGAGAAAATAAAAAACACAGCATACCCAGTGCATGGTCAATTGACAATATAATATCTTCAATCGTTATGGGCAGTGTTATGCTGGTATATGTACTGTTTTGCCTTATCCAGTTTACTTATTTGTTTGCGGGTGCGGGATTGCCAGCCGGGATGACATATTCGGAGTATGCGAGAGAGGGATTTGCTCAGACTGTTGTTGTATGCGCTATAAATTTGCTTATATTCGGTGTGTTTTTGCGATTTGGAACGAAAGATAAATTAACTACGGCTCTACTGGGCGGATTACTAGCTCTAACAGGTGTTATGCTGTTTTCTGGTGCTGTTAGATTGAATCTATATATTGGGGCGTACGGTATGACCTGGCTGCGATTGCTGTCCACATGGTTTATCATTTATCTTGCAGTAGTTATCGCCTTATGTACCGTTCGGTTGTTTTACAAAAAACAATTGCCCGTGGCTGCCCTTTGTGCTTTGTTACTGCTGTTGTGGTATGTTGCACTGGGGTATCTGAATCCGGATAGTTTTATTGCTTGGTATAATTATGATTTAAGGGCTATCGCCCTTTCGTAAAAATGGCTTTGCCATTTTTACGAGGCACTTATTGAATAAGTTCGCTTGCGAGGTTTTGCTTCACAAATCCTCGCAAGCGGGAACCCATTAAAACATAGTTTTATTGGATCGCGTGTAGCAAGATTTGAAGCCGATTCATACCTACCCGTAATCTCGTGAAAGGCTTGAAGCAGGCAAAGCATGCTGAGACTTTCACGATACTTTTTTACGATGAATATACACATCTTTCCCAAAGCTTCCAACATAATGAATCTCTTCCCAATCGCGGGCCGTAAGCTCCGGCTTTGGCTTCAAGTCTCTTTCAGAGTCACCGGGACAATTTATTAACCAACCGCCCGGGCGGCATACCCTCGTGATTTCAGCAAGCTCATTATCCCACTCATCACCCAAGACATGGCCTGACATTACCACATCAAACATATTGTCCGGGAACGGTAGTTCTGTAACAAACCCGTCGAGAACGCGGACATTTTTTATTCCATCTGAATTAATTTTGTCACGCATAAACTCACGCAGCGTCCCCACAGGCTCGCTCGCGTAAACCCATGCGGCTTTCTCGGCCGCTGCGAATGTCAATCGTCCTGAGCCTGCGCCAATATCGAGCACGGTTTTCTGTGTCAAATCCACAAGTTCAAACAACCTTTCCTTGCTCCAGCCGCGAATATAATCGCAGTTTTGCCCCATCTTCTCAGGGGTGGTGTGTATAACAAAGTCTTCAATGCCCAACAGCACCTTTATTTCAGTGTCTCTTATCTGTTTAATGTCTGAGATGGCAGGTGCGTTAACCGCGAGTTCTTCAATCGCTTCAGCACATTCCGGGCAGCGGTTCATCAAATACCATTTCACAGCCGGGTTAGCGTTTAGTGCGATTCCCATGTTCTTTTTCCACTCAGGTTTGCCTTTTCCCCAGCCACTGCTTTCTATCATGAAACGAATTTGAAATCGCTCCATGAGTAGAAGGCAATTGAATGAGTAGTGCTCCGGGTTAATCCAATTTAGTGCCATAAATTCCTCCTAGAGTGTGTTATTTAAAATAATCCAAAGATAATAGGATATGATAGAATCGTAATAATCGTACATATAACTACCAGCAGGCCGCCGACTTTGGCATAATCCTTAAAACGATACCCTCCGGCAAGCGTCATTGTGATGGGCGGGGTGCCGATTGGTGTCGCGAAAGCTAGATTAATCGACCAAATCAGTGCCATAATGAGCATTCGAGGTTCGTAACCAAGGCTGATAAACATAAATACGCCGATGGGGCCAAGTATTGATATCGTTGCTGTGGATGACATCAGATTTGCCATAACAATTGCGAGCAAAGTGAAAATAATCAGCAGAGAAAATACACTGACATCACTGCCTAAAAAACCAATCGCGGTTTCTGCTATCAGAGCGCCCGCGCCGCTTCGCTCAAGGCCTGCCGCAAAGCCCAGTGAGCCAGCCACAAGCCAGACGCTTGACCAGTCGATGCGCTTGAGGGCATCCTTAATCGATATGCATCTAAGCGAAACACACGCGAGCGCCGCTACCATTGCGACTGTACCGATTGTCCAAATCGTCGACATAAATCCTACTATCATTAATGCAAAAATAGCCACTGTCAGCCACATTTTATAGGGCTTCACCGTTTGAGTGCTGTCCGGCGAAGTGCTGTCTACTGCTGTGACAGGCTCATCAAAGTTAAATACCTTTTCTTGTAATTTATGCCCTACTGTCAGGTAAAATATAGCTATGAAAATAATGCGCGGCAATGAGCCTAAAGTAAGGTCGAACATTGACATTACAGTCTCGCCGCTTTCTATCAATATAGCTTGGCCCACCAAATTTGTGCTGGTAGCAATCAGCGTCAAACTGCCGCCCATGTTGGCGCCGATGCCGATAGCCATATATGTATGCTTTTTCGTGATTTTGCCGCCTGAGGCTGCTGCCGCTGCCGCAACAACAGGCATCATGGTTGCGACAAGCACAGTATTGCTCATAAAAGCGGACAACAAACTCGTTATGATAAATACTGTGGTAGTAAAAAGCCTCTGATTCGTTCCCACAGCTCGAATAATGCCTGCTCCAAATTTATTTGCCGCCCCGGTTTCAAGCAGCGCCTCTCCCATAATTAGCGAACCAATTAAAATCATTGGAACGTCATGACCAAACCCTGCAAACGCATCACCAAATGAAATGATGCCGAACATTGCCATCGCTATGGCCGCGCCCAGCGCTGTGACAGGCAGCGGGACAATCTCCGTTACGAAAAAAATGATTGCCACACCCACAATGATAAGCGCGATTATACTGCCATCCAATAAAAACACATCCTTTAGAGTTAGCTATATGTGCACATTATACTATAAGAGCCATAATATTTTCAATGCTCGTTTTTTTGGTGAAAGTGGAGGATACCAGGACTCCCATCCCGAACGAAAAAAGAGGTTGCGGCTCAAGGTCTCAATGACGAGACGATGAATAACGACAGCAGTGGGCACGTCCCTACGAAAACCTTATGTGCGGGATAGGCTTGGAATTCATGATTATCCATGTTATTATATAGATATAAGCACTAAACAACCTCATTCCGACTGAATTACTTCAAATTCATAAAGTATAGTGAGTTGCTTCAAAATGCTCACACAAGGTGTGAAGCATTTTGAAGCTAAGCAAACGGCTCCGCAGCGAAACACCGTAGGTGACCCGCTGCGTGGAGACTGCGTAGCAATCGCTCTGGTTTAACTTGTACTGTTTTACAAGTTATAGTCAAGCCTCTCTAAAACCGTCCATCAAAACTTGACTTTTTCTGTAATACTTCATCGGTTTCGCCTAGCTTGCCTTTAGGCAAGCGTCGTTGTCACCTCTTTGTCTTACAGAAAAAATCTTGCGTTTTACTAGGACACTTTTAGAGGAGCTTGACTATAAACCAGTATACATCGTTGCGTGTATCGCGCTCACACGCTCCTCGTATTTTAAAAAATTTGTGCGCAATTCAGTTATAAGCAGGTTATTCGGTACTTACAGATATAAAATGGCTTAGATAACGAGGACTTTATATGAGAGCCGAAATAATTGCAGTCACTTTAATTGAAGGGCTGATATTTTATGCCATCTTTTTGAATATATCGCAATTAAATTTTAAGCTTTTTGAGCTGATTGGAACTGCATTGGCAACGATTTTTTTGGCTTTGGCAGGCCATCACTTTGCATGGACAGTGGGTATTGCTCCGATTGTTGTTAATGTCATTTTTATTTTAGCGGCCTCTTCCGCAGCATACATAAAGAGTAAGAATATGCCGCTGAGTTTCTTGTTTGCGATAATGTCCAGCTTGGTGTTTTTATTGGTTGGTAACATTCAAATGACGTTGGCCTATTTGTTGATTGGCCAACGAATACTTCAGCTACGCGTGCTTAGCGTGACTTTAGGCGCCTGGCAATTCTTTTTGCTGGATCAAGTTATCTGGGCATTGCTCGCTGTTCCCATAGCTTATTTTGTTGGGGGGCTAATACACCAGAAATTGATCACTTTCCCTAAAGTGCTGGTCAAAAGATTTTGTATGTACATAATTATCGGCGCATGCATAAGCTTTTTTCTATTTGCGTTGAACATATTTTTGTCAGAGCTCATTGTTGAGCCGGCCTGGCTGAATCTGTTCAATACATTGTTCATGTCCGTCTATTTTCTCTATCTGGTTTTCGCGATATATACTTTTGCAAACAATTTCCGTAATGAAGATGAAATGCTCCACAACAAAGAGATGCTTAAAAATTTGGAAATTTACACTCACAGCATCGAAGAAGCTCACACTGAACTGCGGCAATTTAAGCATGACCACAGGAATATTTTGGTGAGCATGTATGAGCATATTGAAAATAACAATGTAGATGGGATTCGCGCCTTTTTCAAGGAGTATGTATTATCGTTTGAAGAAAGCTCATTTGCCATGGAATCCACCTTAAGCAAACTCCAAAACATACAGATTCCTGAGATAAAAAGCATATTGTCACAAAAACTTATGTATGCTCAGCAGCTTGGTATAACGGTCCATATCGAAGTAAGCGACATAATAGATGATGTCGACTTCGACAGGGTTAGTTTTTACAGGGTGGTAGGCATACTTATTGATAATTCCATCGAGTCTTGCTTAGAGAGCAACTCCTCAGTTCTAAAATTCGCTGCATTTAAAAAAGAAAACGATACATCGCTTCTATTCATAAACACATACGGCACATCGCCGCCAATATCGAAAATATTTAACAAAGATTTTACCACAAAGGAAAAAAATAAAGGCCGTGGACTGGGGCTGTATACCTTGCGTTTGATACTGGATAAAAATAATAATGTCGAGTTGATAACCAGTATTGAAGGCGATGATTTTATACAGCACTTGATAATAAGTTGAGTATCTTGTAAGTCTAGAAGCAATATTCATGGGCTCAAACTTGTAGTATTATAGTCGATTAAATTGAAGTTAGGTGAGTAGTCGCTGACGACGCATTCGTGCAAATCAAAGATTTGCACTCAAGGTACTGGAAGGAGTAAGATAGGTTACACCGGCAAGGCTAGACAGCTTTTGCCGTAGGCAAAAGTTTTGAGCGGCTTTTCACGAAGTGAAAAGTGTTGAGGCCCTCGACGAAAAATGACTAAAAATCAGCTGGAAAGACGTATGACATAACTCATGTCAACACTATCTAACGAAGCATAACGAAAAAAACAAGTTTTACTGAACTTTTTTATTTTAATCGACTATATCTATAAAAATTTGTCTAGAATTAATGAAATGAGTACTATAGCCTCAAAAGACTACAAAATTTGAAAATTTTAGTTGAAACTTGAAACATAAATATGATACACTAAATGTTGTTGCAACCCTGCAAGAACAGTCTACATACAAACGCCAATAGAAAGGTGCGATATCAATGAATCCTTTTTTGTTTGTGACCGCGAATGAACATGAAAAAGCAGCATTTGAAAAGTATTATAAGTGTGATACCAAAGAGTCTATAAAAGGCAAAAGATATTTCCTTGGGCAATTCGGCATCTATAAAGCAGCGTATATTCATATCAATGAGCAGGGAACAACTAACCCTGCTGCGACGATGCTTGTCGGTGAACTTGTTCGTCTATTGAAGCCAGTTGCTGTTGTGATGGTTGGCATTGCATTTGGAGCGAATAGAAAAGTCCAAAAAATCGGCGATGTACTTGTATCAAAGCTGATTCTTCCATATGATTCTCAAAAATTTTTAAAAGATCGAATTCACTATAAAGAAGCACCTAAAGAAGTTGGATTCCAGCTGTTGAATGCTTTTAGCGATACTGACGATTGGAAGTATCAAGTTAGCGATGAACAAACATCAACTGTGTTTTTGGGTTCAATACTAACTGGATCAAAACTTATCGACAATTATACATATAGGTCTCAATTGCTAAAAGACTTTGAAGAGTACAAGCCTATCGGCGGTGAAATGGAAGCAGCAGGGATATACTCAGTATGCAGGCTTCATGGGGTGAGTGAGTGGATTATTATTAAAAGCATTTGTGACTGGGGGTATAGGAAAAATACTCCCAGAACCAACAAAGAACACGACCAAGCAATTGCTGCAAACGCTGCTGCAAGTTTTTGCAACCATATATTTAGTATGGATGTTTTTCAATATCTGATTGAAGAAACCACCAAGAATGTACAGTCACTCACCAATGTTAGCAATACTATCAATATAGAACGCATGGTTGGAAATATAAACCTTCGCTAAAGGCAGGCAAAATATTATGGATGCGAACAAAACCGCTACAACTATAGCTCCTGAAGCTAATGCTGAAACAAGAAAAGAAAAGCTGCATAACGATAATATGAGCAAAGGCAATGAAACAAGTAGCAGTGAAGCAACATCAAATACCATTAATATTAAAGATATGAAGGGCGATATCAAAGGAAAAAACCTAAATGTTAGGTATCAAGATCAAAGCTATATTGAAAATACTACTAATAATAATAGTAGTAGTATTGAACATCACTACTATTATTTGGATCCTAATAGCATGGCGTGTGATATAGCAGTTCATAGTTCACTAGTCCAAAAAGAAGAGCCTAGTCCAAAAACTGCACGTGGAGATAGGCAATATAATCTAGCCGAGCGTCAAGACTGTATTGATTTTATAAAAAAATATAAACGCAGCTTACATGTCGCTTATGCTATTGCACTATCTATATTTGAACATGTACCCGTGGGTGATCTGCAAAAATTATCGGAAAGCTTGCTTCAGCGACTAGAAAAGGAGTATGACAACGAAGGCAGAGATATATCGACACATATAAGTTCCTTTATATCATTAGATGATATCACGGCAATAATTGGTGCACATACCTGCAAGATATCATTCACATCGAAGTTTGGCACAATAACTGAGCGCTGTATCCACTTTGAAAAGTCACGTGACCTAATACTGGAGAATCTATGGGAGCTATTCCCAATGATGCGAAGTGCTATAACGTCTTGGTTGGTTGAGGCAAACTTTACGAGTTCCTACAGAAGCACATTTAGCACTAAATGCCTTATTGACGCAATAGCGAATATTGTGAAACTGGATATGGGTGACTCCATGGATCGGCTGTTTCAGCAGCTGGAATCACATGAAAAAAATAAATACTTAATGATTCGCCTTATGTTGCTGCTTGTTGAGGATGAGAGCACTATGGAGAATGCTTGTGGCATCTTGCGGAGATGGGCTTCCTCGACAAAGTGGTTGTGGGAGGTATCTCTTTCTGTTTATAGTTTTTCAAATAAAGAACTTTCGATTACAGAAGAACTGGAAAAAACACTAACGCAAAAAGTCCAGGGCAGCTTTTATGAGAAATGGGGAGAATGGAGTATTTATTTCATTTGTGGGCAAATGATACATTCTTTGCGGCTTCGGAACCTTGTTTCCCTTATCCTACATAGGTTAATTGCTAGTGCACATGATAAAAATGAATATAAAATAGCTGTTATCTATCTTATTGTAATATCCAACGCATACCAATTCATAGATAAAAACAATATGTCATTACCACTGGTCGCCGTTGACAATACAAAACAACTTGAGTGTATAGGCACCTTGTTGTATAAGGTTTTTTCTGATTTTGATCTGAGACATGGACTATTTGAAGTTTTAGAATCCTATTTAGAAGAGTTGGATAGGCACGAAACTACAGAGCGACTGCTTAATCAGCTAAAGGGTTATTTTTATGTAATAGCTAAGAAGTCTGAACGCATACATGGAGATGTTGTGCGATTCCTTTTAAGGCTTCAGGAAAAACAAAATAGTCCGGCAACCGAAATTGCTGTGTTCTTGCAAAAAAACTTATCATATTAATAAGGAGTTGACAAAGGCATGACTTTATTAATAACAAGTGAATCAGATTACCAAGGTGGATTGTTCCCTACTATACCAGCTCGTGTGCCCGGCCAAGATACTTTGTTGATTGGAGCGGATGGTATCCCTCGCTTAGTGGATGATTACTTAACTACTCGCGATATACGGAGAGGTAATTATAACAAGGTAGCACGTGTGTCAAAGGCATCGTTTACACTGGACATTACGCTCAAGGCGACAAGTAAGGATGCACCATATGAATTTGATGTAACGATTGGAGTTGATTATCGAGTTTCAGACTCTGTCGTATATTATATGTCAAAATCCACACATAACCTAGAAGACAGTCTCACAACCGCGTTATCACGAATTGTTAACCAAGAGGCCAGACGATTTGAATTAATTGATGGACGTGCAAGTGATGGTATTTTAGAAAAATTACAGAGCAGAGCACAATATATTCTGGAAGCAATAGGGATCACATACTCAGTAGTTTCAGTAGAAGCAAAACCGGGAGCGGATGCAGAGTTTATAAAGCAAATGACCACACATAAGCATAATGTTCTTGTTGAGCAAAACAGGATTGCTGAGACTGAAAAATTAAAGTCAAGGAGTATGGCAGAAGCAATAATCGGCCAAGTAACTGACGGCAAAATAGATATGAAAGAAGCGCTTGAGCAATTAATCCACGCTAACCGCACAGAAGGTTATAGCAAGCTTGAGGATATACAACATTTTATAACCTTTTTCCACAAGCTTCAGAAAGACAGTCTCATTTCAGATGCCACAACAGAACAATATATAAACGAAATTCTGCGCACTTTGCCATCAGGCATGACAAGTGCTATGAGTAACGTTAGTATAGGATCCCCACAGCTTGAAGAGGTTGCAGCTACTCATGATGATACGCTGAATGAGTTGTTTCCGGACGAGGAGGATGAAGAAGTGTGATGAATGAAACATTAATTACGATTTTAGAGATTCCTCTTGTGTGGCGTGTAGCAATTGTTGCGCTTATATTATGGGGTATTTATGCGCTCTTGGCAGGCGGGCTATTTAAAATAGCCATGCTTTTATTAGTGCTAATTAATGAGATATGGCTGCTAACTTATAAGCTGTTTAATACCTTTGTACATATGTTACATAGTCGTTTTGGCAAGGTGTTTGCGGCAATTGATCAAGCTGTCACTGATTTCTTTGGCGGAATCTATAGCTTTATAGAAAAAATTAAAGTAATGTTTGAGAACGTAATTAGCTCAAAAGCTTTTTTCCGCGGTACAGCCTTTATTATTCTTGCCGTACTGACAGTATGGATTGTTTTACCAATTTGGCTGGATATTGAACAAAACTCAAACTTACTTACGGTGCCTCATCATAAGTACATAGAAATCGAAAGAGCAATTCTTGACATGATATTTAGCGTGAATGTATACTAGGAAAAGCTTATTGAAACGCCACTGGATATATTAAAGTTTTTAGGACTTCTCCAGATAAGAAATCATCATTCTCCTTATAAATTGTTATTTCACAAGGCTTTACCCTTGTAGCTACTACAAAAACAAGAGAAGTAGACAAGGAATTATGAACTATATTAAATGCCTGAACAGGCGAAATCCAACCAATGCATTTGCGTGGTCTGTTATTGATGAGGTCAAGAGAATGTTTGAGTTCCTCATGGCTAACGCCACCGAGATTAGTGCCTTTTGGGTAGAACTCTCTAAGCAAGCCGTTGCCGTGTTCATTGCTGCCTCTTTGATGGGAACAATAAGGATCGGCAAAGTAGAGTTTGACTTGTAACTCTGTTCCTATTTTTGCAAAGCAAGCAAACTCACCACCACCGCGGTCGGTTGTAGCTGTAACAAACGCTTTGCTTGGCAATGAATTGTACACTTGTTTAATTGTTGCTTCCATTTACTCCTTTGTGCGGTCAGGCATTTTAATAACGTAATAGCGGTATACAGTCTCGTTTTGCGTTCGATGAACGTTGCAAAATATGAACCTTTGGCTTTGCCAGACACAACTGTATCTAACTCCCAATGACCAAAATTTTTTCTTGAATATACCTCTTTTGGGCGTTTGTGGATTTTGGTTAGTATTTCGGCTATTTGTTCAGGAGACCATGTTTGTTCGATTTTTTCTTTCAACAAACAGCCTAATTCTGAACTAAACTTGCCCTTGGGCTTGCTATTAATGCGTTTAGTTCTATAATCAGCTTACGCAAGTTTCGCTTCATAGCTTTCGTTGTTATCCAGCCTTTTGATTTCTCGAGCTATGCTGCTGTGATGCCGTCCTATCCGCTTGCCGATTGCTTGTGTGGAAAAGCCTAACTTGTTAAGTTCCTCTATCTTTCCGCGCTCGCATAGGCTAATATGGTAGTAGTAGCTCATTGCCTCCTCCTCAAGTGAATGTTGTTCTCGTCAAACTCTATTCTACTTGATTCAGTTGCCTTGGGCTACCTTTTTTTTACTGTCGCACTTGATTATACACTGGGTCAACTCACTATAGAAGCAGCATAATACCGCATAGCCAGCTTCGCTCCTCCAACTTCAGCGCTCTCACTCATCTCTGCAATTTGTATCTTCGGGAAAGTTTTGCAAAGCTCACTCTCAAATATTTGGCGTATATTTTCGTTATGCACAATGACACTACCGCTTAATACTATCTTATCGCTATCCAGCCGGGCGCGCTTCACTAAGATGCTAGCGAGCGAGAGCAGCTCTTCTGCCGCATTAAGCTCAATTTTCTTGGCCACACTATCACCTAATCTGGCTGCTTCCCTGACCAACATAGCTATTTCTGCAACTCTTGCCTTGGAAAAATCACTTCCGTAAACATATCCTGTGAGTTGATTAAGCTGAGCAACTTCAAAAAAATCAGCAACCATCTTTGTAAGAAGAGTCTCTTCGCCTCGCCCGTCAAAATCCATCAACGCCGCCTTTATCGCATCCATGCCTATCCGATAACCTGATCCGCCATCGTCAATCATATGCCCCCAGCCGCCTGTGCGGAAAGTCGTACCCTCTTTATCAATCGCAAACGCAATAGACCCTGTGCCGGAAATTATGATAGCACCGGGATCGCCATTTGTTTCACTTAGCAGGACCAGCTCGGCGTCATTCATAACTTTTAGCTTGCCGGTATAGCCAATATCTCGAAAAATTTGTGTAAGCCGCTCTGTATTATTCCCGGTCGACGCCCCTGCGCTGCCTATGCATATAGATACACAGTTCTGTAAGTTTGTATTGGATGCTGTGAGAAATTCATTAATCAGCTTCTCTATATTAGAGTAGACAACATCATACGTTTCTGCGGCGAGATTGGTTGAACCGCCTTCCACTCTCCCAAGAATAGACATATCTTCGCCTATAGCTGCAAGGCGCGCGCGGGTTCCGCCGCCATCAATACCTATTGCATACTTTATCATGAATATCCACCTCTCGAAGTTTTTGCTTGCCTCCAGTATAGCATATTCAAAATAAATTTGGTAGGCTTTTGGTTTAAAACATTGATATCTCCTGAGAGGCGCCTGCAACACAAAACCCAACAAACCCATCAGCTTGCAACTTACTTAGAAATTTACCAAGCTTCCCAGGCTTCTCAAATATCGATACACAATACGTCTCTCGCAGTTTACAGGCTGCTGTATATGCCATTTCGTATTCGTCTTCAAAAAACACAGCAATTCTGGGCTTGCTATCCGGAATCAAAAAGTTCTCCGCCAGAAGCAGATCAAAAATCCTTTCAAATCCTATAGAAAATCCAACAGCCGGCACTTTTTCATTAATAAATTTCCCGATTAAATCGTCATAGCGCCCACCTCCGGCTAATGCTCCGGAATATGCTAGGCTCTCGACCTCAAACACTGCTCCCGTGTAATAACCTTGTCCACGCACCAGTGTAATATCAAACTCACAGCGATATTGGTCATTTGATATTCGGTTTACGGCGTTTGTGATTTTTCTTATATTTTCTGTAATCTCAGACTCTCCGATTAGCTTGATATACTTCTCCATCGAAAAATCCTTTTCTCGAATATATTCAATTAATCGCAAACAGGCCAATTCATCAAATATATTTGCTTGCAACTCACGCTGTATGCCGTCTATACCAATCTTATCCATCTTGTCAAAGATAACACAAAGTCTTGATATCTCTGTTTCCACAAAGCCAAAAAATAAAAATAATTGCCTAAGTATCCGCCTGTCATTTACTCTGACTCTAAAGTCTGTGATACCAATATTCATCAGCGCAGTAGCCGTGGTAACTATTAGCTCTATTTCAGCCCAATATGAATCCGGCCCCACAATATCTATGTCACACTGGATAAACTCACGGTAGCGACCTCTCTGCGGTCTTTCTGCACGGTAGGCATTTCCTATTTGTATGCATTTCATAGGGAAGATCAACTTGGACTTGTGGTTCGCGTAATACCGGCTGAGCGGCACTGTCAAGTCATATCTAAGCCCTATGTCTGCAAGCGCATCAAATTGCCCCTCTTTAATCGCTTTATCAAGCTTATTGCCGCGCTTTAACACCTTAAACATCAAACTCAGATTGTCGCCCCCGTCGCTGTTGTCCAGATTATCGATGTCTTCAAGAACAGGAGTAATAATCTGGTTAAAGCCTGCGTCGCTATAAGTCTCAAATATCCGCCTTTGCATGAACTCCCGAAGCGCCGCCTCCTTAGGCAAATAATCGCGAGTTCCTTTCACTGTGTTTGTTTTCATAAACCTAACCCTCCTCTGGGCGATATGCCCTAGAAAAAATAAAAAACCATCCGGTATGCCCGAATGGTTTATGGTTGTGTCTATCAACCTCATCATCACAAGCATGACCAAAAGCGACCATACTCGCACAAATAGCACGAATTACGACCGCTGATGCTTATGATGATGGTTGTGAGTAAAAATTAACATGTGTCTTGACCTTTCTTACTGGGGCAAATAATATGCCGCACATTGGAATTTGAATATTGTAACCATACCATATTCTTTACAAATCTTCAAGTCAAATTTTTCGGTAAGCTAGATATTGCATTGTATGTTGCTAAGATTATGCTTGCTGTGCCCCAAAAAGAGCGCAAACATTGAATAGTATATCAAATAAACAACATAAAACCAAAGTAGTAGCCTCACTATATATAATACACAAACTTATCCTTGACTACACTAAGAGTATGTGGAATAATATTATGGTTAATCTACTTCAGGCCTGAGATCAGACTTTTAGGTTCTTGGGGTAGATTGGCTGTGTCACGGAGCTCAAAATCCGGTTGATTTTGATGAAACCCAAGATTATATCATCGCATACATTAGCATATTGCCTGTGAATATGCTTTGTTTGCGCAATGTAACCTTAATAGTCATATTGCTCTAAGCGTGCAGCAAAAATCCTGTGTTTTTTTGCTGCAACTCCAAAGCAGTAACTACATCCCATCAATCTCTAGCCTATATACTTGGCTCTGCGGCAATGTGGATCACAACAAAGGAGTTGAACACATGAAAGTTTATGAAACATTAGAATCCGGAATCAAAATCATAGAATACGACCCATCGTTTGCGCCAAGCCTTGCGGAAATGTGGAATATGTGCAACCAAAGCAGCGAAGATGACTGGGGCGGCGGAAGCGGCATCAGCACTGCTGACCAAGTAATATCAGAACATGCAATGGCCTCTTTTTTTAATGTGTACCTCGCACTGGACGGGGACGATGTAGTGGGATATTGCAGTTTAGGACGCTATTTTGCTGATGCCGACGCTCTGTATGTGGCACTGCTTGGCACACGCCCTGACTATAGAAGCAAAAAAATCGGCAAAGCGCTCGTGCTGCGCTGTGTAGAGCGCACAATAGAGCGGGGCTATCCACGCCTGGACCTATTCACATGGAGCGGCAACACCGCTGCCGTACCACTGTATAAGAAGTGCGGATTTTTATGGGAAGACAGGCCCGACAGCACCCATTTTGTTAATTTTTTGCCGACTATTCTCAAGTCGTCAATTTTCACTGACTTTTTCAAGAAAGCCGATTGGTATGACGATTCTGTTCGCTCTCTTGAAATAGTCCCTGATGGCGAAAAGGTGAATGGTTTCGAGCTTTTTGGCTATTCATGGGAGAAAGACGGTGACAGTCTGTCAATAGGCTATGAGCGTACCGGCCGTCAAATGCGCATGATTGAAACGGCTGATTACAAAATAGAGCTTATGGCGCAAAATCATGAGCTGGCTTTTGGCATGGACTATGACTGCAAATTTTTCATTGAAAATAAAACCGGCGAAGAGCTGAATATTAAGATCACTGGACGTGAAAGCGATAATATAAAGCTCGACTATAACTTTGACATGCAAGTTGTAGGCCAAAAAGAGCTTGATGCAAAATTCCATGTAGGCAAACTTGAAGAGCCGCAGGATGTGTGGAAAGTCCACCCATGCTTGCTTGCCAATATTGAGATAAACGGGCATACGGCAGTATTTGGCTTGGGCATAAATGCCAAATTCCCGCTGCTTGTGAACTTTAATCGAGAATGCCTGATCGACCAAGTTGGCATGGATGTTAAAACACATATAGACATTCAAAGCTCACTGTCTGAAGACGCTGCTTTGACGATCAATATACCACCTGGCAAGATTCTGGATATAACAAAGGGCGGAAACTCACATACAGTAGAAATCCCTGCTAAAGGCAAGGTCTCTATTCCCATAACATCCACAGTTTTGGATATTGGGTTTGAAAAACTGGAGTTGAGCTGCATCGCTGCGTTCAAGGATGGCAGGCGCATAGATTTAACCGTGCCTGCGTTCATTCTGACAAGGGATTTGACACAAGCGTTTTGTGCTAAAACTCTCAACAGTTATAGCATTTACAATGGCCCATGGGCTCTTACATTTGCGAATGATAATGAAGTTGGCATAAGCCACCTCATCAACAAGATCTATATGAGTGAGTACGCGTTCCAGCCGCCAAAACTGGGTAAGCCTTACGATGATGAGTTTAACCTGATAAAGCCCAATATCAAGACCTATCAGCAAGCCAGTGCGATGATAATGGAAGCTGAATATGTATCCGAAAAGTTCCCCGGCATGGTAGTCACGCAGGTATATTCACTGTTTGCCTCAGGGCTTGTGACTCGTGCTAACAGGGTAGAAAATCGCTCTGATAAGCCTCGCCATGGCGTACTGCAAGACAGCTATATTCTTGAGATCGGTTTTAACTCGGTATTCAGCTACAATGGTCAAGTGACGCAAAATCACACGCCAAACAACTCCGGCAGCATTCTGGAAGGTTTTGATAATGTAAGCATGGATAATGTGGACGAGAACTGGGTCTTTGAAGATTCTCACGAGGCCCCTAGAGGATATTGCTGGCCAAAGGAGTACAAACCTGCTGTAAAATGGGGCTCCCACCTATCATTTGAGATAGACCTTGGCGAGCTTGCGCCCGGGCAGGTATTTGAGAGCAAACCGGTGACGTATGCCATGGGATTATTCACAGCTTTCAACGACCTGCGCAATTACGCAAAACAGACGTATAGCACAAGCTCTGTGCCTACGGTTCATACGATGGAGGTTGTGCTTAATGAGTATAATCCATTTGTTGCAAGCTCTGAGATTGCACTCGATATAATAAATAACCGCAGTGAGGTACAGGAAGGCACTATAACGGTGTCATCCGAAAGCCTGGAAAAAACTCTATCTCAAACAAATCCGCATGAAGAGATAGTGGAAAAAAATAGCTTTAGCCTACCGGTATGTGCAGATAGTATCGCAGTTGTAAATATAGCAATGAATATGGTAGGATACGAAAAAGCTTATTCGAAAGCTATTTTCTTCCCATCAGGCGGGATCACAACCGCTCAGGAAGACACATTATACAGTGTGTCTAACGGCGCAATATGCTTCAAGGCGGACCCGAACTATGGGCACGGCTGCTTCTCTTTGACCGATGCAAAAGGTCAGGAATGGCTGCTTAGCCAATATCCTGAACATAAGCCATATTCGTGGTTCAACCCATTCATTGGCGGCATTCGCGTTCGCATTGAAGATGTAAACGACATGGCGCTTTTGAAAGAAAAAACATCGGTCGATTTTGTAGAAATGCATGATAACTTAGGCAATCTATGGAAGGGACTATGTGTAACGCTGTCTATGGAAGAGGATGAGAACCTTAAAGGTTCAGTTTATAAATCTTTCTACCTTACACAGCCTGGGATACCGGTTTTATGCACCTTCTTCAAGTTCGAAAATAGCACCGGCGAGTATAAGAACACTCGCACATGGATATCTACATGCCTAAAGCCTGATGAGGATTTTAAGAAGATTGTAGTCGAAGTGACAGATAAAGATTACAGTAGACACTGTCGCCGCATGGGCTCGATAGAGACGCCTGAAGTATTCTTCGAAGGCACAGTGAAAATATCAGGCTCACGAGCGGAGCGTCTGTACGCCCTCTGCTCCGACAATGGCACTGATTATGGCAACGACTTTTGGGGTACCCACAAGATTCCTGTGATGGCTACATTCTCACACTCCAAGGCTCGTGCCGCTCATGGTGAGACGTTCACGTCTAACCCGGCCTTTATCGTGATAACAGATAAGAATCTGCCACAAGGCGCGCTAGATGACCTTGAGAGGATTAAGTTCTAGTTGATCCTACAATTATAGCCAAGAGGCTATAAGCAAAAACGACCATGCCGGAGAAGTTTCCGGAACATGGTCGTTTTTTATAATCAACCCGCCTAGCTCCACAAACGCGAATCGTCATGATTCCAATCGCCTCCGTCAATAATTCGGACGGGCTGTGTGCTTATAGCCGGATGCACTCTAATTTCATAAATAGAGCCATCCCATATAGAATAATAAATGACATAGCTTTCGATTATATCCTGGGCATTAAAGTCAATGAATACAATCAGCCTGACTCGTCCCTCTTGCAGCCCTTCGCTGTCCACGGTATCCGCTCCGATGGGGCATACAAACTCATAGTCATCATCTTTTATCAGATCATAACGATATGAATACCCACTACCATAAGCACGAGCCACTCTATGCGGCATTGCTGATGAGGGGAACAAGCTCTCCGCCTCGACTCTTGTCATTCCTATCTGAAGCGCATCAATAAGCGTCAGAACACCTGCTGGAATGATTGGATTAACCGACTGTTCCCCCACAGAATCATGCACTATCCACTCATGTATATCAAACAAGACAAATGGGCCGCCGATATCCGGCGCGCG
>Ga0123355_10003068_pt1 | contig 23805 bp, 26 predicted proteins | sample TergutEmb28metaG_3_FD_89872 | JGI IMG/M metagenome (GOLD analysis project Ga0123355, IMG submission 89872) | Embiratermes neotenicus P1 segment gut microbial communities from Petit-Saut dam, French Guiana - Emb289 P1 | ecosystem: Host-associated > Arthropoda: Insects > Digestive system > Gut ... | reverse complement strand
AGTTAATAAATAAATTATTTAATAACTTAAAAGAGCTTTTAAAAGGCTTAGCTAATGATTATCCAAAAAATATTAAAATTGAGAGTGAGGATTAATTAATATGTTATTTATAAAATTAAATATCCAAAGATTCGCTCAGAAAAAAGGTCAATCATCGACTCAAAATGGTCGTGACTCGGCTGGTAGAAGATTAGGCGCTAAACTTCCCGATGGTGGAAGAGCAACTGCTGGAGCAATCATCTATCGTCAAAGAGGAACAAAGATTTACCCAGGGACGAATGTTGGAATCGGTAAAGATCATACTTTATATGCTGAAATTGATGGCATTGTAAAATATGAAAGATTAGGTAGAGATAAGAAAAAAGTTAGTGTTTACCAAGCGTAATTCAGCTAACTTTTTTATTGGTGTAAAGTCCTCCAAAACTATATTTAAAACTAAAAATATGTGGTATTATGGTTTTAGAATAGAGGGACTTTTATAATGGAAAAAAACGAAGTATCAATCCAAGATAAAATAAAAATAATATTTGGCATCTTAGGCATTTTTCTCGTAATCAGCCTTATTGGCTTTTATGTTTATTGGGAATTTTTTAGATGTGATCGTTGTGTTGATGATGTAAGAGGGACTAACCAAGAAATTTCCTATCGACAAGAAGAAGACAAATTTATTTTCTACTCAAGAAAGACTAATGATGTTATCAGTGAGTATGAGTGCTTAAATCGAGGTTGTGGTATTGCTGTAATTGGAGATTTACACGGTAATCGGTTAGCTAACAACTTATTTTTAATTAATGAAAACGAAGGTGTTTTAATTAACGATAATGTTATCCCTAATTCATTTGTTTTATTTGATATGCTAAATGGAGAAGTCATTTTTAGAACTAGCATGATGGCTTTTGCCGGAGATAATCATTACGTTTATAGATATGATGAAAATTTTGGAATTATTGACCTTCATGGTAATATTGTAACTGGAACCATTTTTGATGGAGGATTATCTATTCATCGTAATGGTCGAGTTGCCACAGGTGGCTTAGAAAATAATTATATTGCTGCGGCTATTGACGGTGCTTGGGGTTTAGTTGATTTAAGAACTGGCGAGGCAGTTATTGACTTTGAGTTTGATATGTTAAATGCTTTTGAATCTAACTATGTAAGTGTCAAAAAAGAGAACGCATGGCATATTCTAAATATTTATAATGCTGAAATTGTAGCTGGTGGCTATCAAGAAGTAGTCATCTTACAAGATTTTTACCTAGCTAGTAGTAATAATCATATTCACTTATATAACACAAATGGTGAGCAATTAACCAATATTCATATTCCTTTAGGAGCACCTTTTAGTCAAGTTGTTTGTCATACTGGTCACGGACTTAGTTTAGAGTTTGACGGAGATGATTATCTAGTAATTACTATTGATTACGAAGCAGAGAATCACGGACATAACCATGGGCACGATCATAGTCATGGAAATGTCGATGGAACGACAAGAAGGTGGAGATTTAATATTAATACTAGTGAAATTAATGAAATTCAGGTATAATATTAACTGAAAACGAGAGGAAGAAAGCATGAAAGATAAAGAAAAGTTTAATACAATTTTAATTACATTAGCAGTCGTAATAGTTTTTGTAGTAGGGGTAACCTTTATTATCTTTACCAATTATATTAATGAAGCTGGAAATATTAATGAAGAGATTGGGGAAATAGCTCCACAGTCAATTATTGTTAAAAGATAAGAAATACTTATCTTTTTTCATTGCTTTACATTTAATATTTGTCGGTAAGTAAGAGTTTATGCTATAATTTTTTTAAGGTGAGGCAAGAATGCAAGAAGTAATAAAAAAAATCCACGACTATAGTTTAGAAGAAATAATGGGTGAAAGATTTGCTCGTTATTCAAAATATATTATTCAAGACCGAGCGATTCCTGATGTCCGTGATGGCCTTAAACCAGTACAAAGAAGAATCATTTATACCATGTATCGTGATAAAAATACTTATGATAAAGCATTTAAAAAATGTGCCAATGCGGTTGGTATTGTCATGGCTAAATATCATCCTCATGGAGATATGGCAATCTATGAAGCCTTGGTTAGATTAAGCCAAGATTGGAAGCAAAATCAAATCTTAATTGAGGTTGATGGTAATAATGGTTCAATTGATGGTGATCCAGCGGCAGCTTCACGTTATACGGAAACTAGATTAGCTAAAATAAGTGAAGAATTACTTAAAGATATTGATAAAGATACGGTTATGATGGCACCTAATTATTCAGATACTCTTTTAGAGCCAACTGTTTTGCCAGCTAAATTTCCTAATCTTTTAGTTAACGGATCCAGTGGAATTTCTGCGGGTTATGCGACTAATATTCCTCCACATAACTTAGGTGAAGTTATTGATGCAGTTATTAAAAGAATTGATTCACCGAATTGTCATTTAGATACAATTTTGGATATCATTAAAGGACCGGACTTCCCAACTGGTGGTATTGCAGAAGGCATTGATGGCATTCGTGATGCGTTTACAACTGGCCGTGGGCGAGTCGTTGTTAAAGCAAAATATGAATTTACCAAACTAAAAGGTAAAGAACAAATTATTATTACCGAAATTCCTTTTGAAGTTAATAAAGCCCTATTAATTAAAAAGATTGATGATATTCGTATTGATAAAAAAATCGAAGGAATAGCTGAGATTCGTGACGAATCAGACAAAGATGCTAACTTAAGAATTGCGATTGATCTAAAAGATAAAGCTGATAAAAACTTAATCATTAATTACTTATTAAAAAATACAGATTTACAAACAACCTATAATTATAATATGGTGACAATTGTTAATCGTAGACCTAAATTATTAGGTATTGTACCAATTATTGATGCTTATATTGCTCATCAAAAAGAGGTCATCACCAAAAGAACTAAATTTGATTTAGATACAGCCAAAAGAGAGATGCATATTACTGAAGGTTTAGTTAAAGCGATTAGTATTTTAGATGAGGTTATTGCTTTAATTAGAAGTAGTAAGAATAAAGCAGATGCAATTCAAAATTTAATTAAAAAATGGGATTTTACTGAAATCCAAGCTGAAGCAATTGTGATGATGAGACTATATAGTCTAACTAATACTGATGTCACAATTCTTCAAGAAAAGCTTGCTGAATTCTTGAAATTAATTGCCTTCTTAGAAGGTATTCTAGCAGATGAAAATAAGTTAAAAACCGTCATTAAAGAAGAATTGCGTAAAATCAAAAAAGAATATGCTGTACCAAGAAGAACCCAAATTAGTGAAACTGTGACAGAGATTAAACTATCTCAAGAGGATTTAATCGTTAAAGAAGATGTTATTGTTGTTTTAACTAGTGATGGTTATGTTAAAAAAGTTAGTAAAAAATCTTATGCTGCTAATGATGAAGAAACAGCTCTAAAACCAGGAGACTATGTCATAAAATATTTACAGACTAATACCTTACATAAATTAATTGTTTTTACTTCAAAAGGAAATTATTTATATATTCCAATTCATGAGATTCCATTTTGTAAATGGAAAGAACTTGGTAAGCATGTTAGTAATATTGTTGTGATGAATCCCGACGATAAAGTTATTGGCGGCTATGCTTTAGATGAAGCATCAAATAGTGGTGATATTACCCTGTTTAGTAAAGATGGTATGATCAAACGAACCAAGTTAGATGACTTTGTTGTTAATCGCTATTCAAAAAGCTATACAGCAATGAAACTAAAAGAAAATGATGAAGTAGTGGCAATTGATTATACAAAAGAAAGCACAATCCTTATTACTAAAGCTGGCTATTACTTAAAATATTTATCAAATGAAATCCCACTTTCAGGAACTAAAGCAGCGGGGGTTAAAGGAATCAACTTAAAAGATGATATTGTGATTGGTGGAACTTCGTTTAGTAGTGAAGCTGAATATTTAAATATCTTTACTGATAAAGGAACTGCTAAAAGAATTAAACTAGCTGATTTAAATATTCTATCCAGAGCTAAAAGAGGCGCTATTTTACTAAAAAAAGTTAAATCAACTAGTTATAATTTAATTAATGCTTTTGTAACAGATACGAAAGACATTATTGGTTTAAAAGCCTTAGAAGAAGTTAATTATCTTAAAAATAGTGAAATCCCAATTATGGATTTAATTAGTACGGGTTCAGTGATTACTAAATCTAAAGTAACCAAAGTATTTATTCAAAAGGAATTAGTCATTCTAAAAGATAATAAAACAACTAAAGTAAAAAATAATGAAGAACCAGAAGTTCAAGAAATGACAATTGACGATTTCATTGATGATTTCAAACTATAGAAAGGATTTAAGATATGGAAACAATTTTTAATGTTGTAGGGATTATTATTCCGATTTTCTTTATTCTTTATGGTTTAGCTGATATTCTTTTTCCAAAATGGCATGTTATTGGCGAATTAGCTAAAGGAATGGATAAAAAAGATGATGATAAAGTTTTTAAAAGAGCTACTGAGTTATCGAAAAAATATCAACAATCAATGAATAGAATTCGTTTAATGGGTATTTTATATTTAATAGTTGCTGCAAGCGCTTTAATTACTCGTCTTTTGGATATCCCAGATTTATACAATAACATTAGTACTTCAGTATTAATTATGCTTTTTGGAATTGAAAGACTTTTAGTGCCAGCTTTTACCTTTGATAATAAAGGTGATGAATTAAAGCAAAAACAAGCGAAGAATAAAAAAAGTGCGATAAGATGGCTGATTATTGGTGTAATATTACTTTCTATGAGCTTTATTTAAACGATTTATAATGTTAAAAAATCACTCATTTGAATAAGATATAATGGGTGATTTTTTATGTCTAAAGAAATAGAATTTAAAAACTTTGTTAAAAACAATCCAAGTTTAGTTGAATCAGTTAAAGAAAAAAAATATACTTGGCAGGACTTTTATGAAATATATGATATTTATGGTGATAACAAAGAAGTGTGGAGTAAATATTTGAAAAATGAAGAAGGGAACCGCATTTCACTAGCTGAAATAACCGCCTTAATGAAGGGGGTTAATTTAACAAGTGTTCAAAAATATGTAACTAATTGTCAAAAAGCGATTAATGTGATTCAAGAATTAGCAACAAAAGCTCCCACTAAAGTTAAAGATATCCCTAAAACAGCTCGGCCAATTACGAAGTTTTTTGGAGATTAAAGATGGACTTTGAATTACAAACTAAAATCTTTAATGATCAAAAATTAGCTGAGTATTTAAAAAATAATTCTCACTGGTATAAAGAACTTAATCGAAGTAGGGAAAGCTTTAAAGATTTTTATAACGAATATAAAAAATATAAACGTGATATTGGCGGAAAAAAGATTACCTCGGTCATTGATAATCTAGATACTGTAAACACAATCTTTAAAATGATAAATTAGGATTGACTTGGGTTTAAATATTATTTATAATGAAATTGTATTATTGGAGGCAAAATATATGATTTCGAAAATGAAAAAAAGAAAAGGATTTACCTTAGTTGAGTTATTAGCGGTTATTGTTGTACTTGCAATTATCTTGATTTTCGCAATACCGATTGTTCAAAGGGTTATGCGTAATGCTCAAGAAAATGCATTCCTTAACTATGCACAAAATATGATTAGACAAGCTAATGCAAGATTCCAGTTAGATAACATGAACCCGGGAGCAACCCCAACTTGTTATACATTACAAATGTTAGATATGACTGTAACTGGTAGTTACCACGGAAGAGTACGTGTTGTTGTTTCACCAGGAGTTGATCCACAATTCTTTGTTTACTTAACTGATGGGAATAGAACAATTGCCGGTGTAACATCTAATCAAATTGATGCTCACTCATTCTTACAATTACATCATCCGACGGCGTTAACAGCTCCGAATAATGGAGAGGGTCGAACCAATCTGACAGTATTACAAGCGGGCAACGCCTTGCTCACATGCTAAGATTATAATAAGTGTCGATATTTATTGATTAAATTATTAATCTTAATGAAGTTTTCTTCAGAATAATATCCAGCATAATTTTGGAAATCAAAGTTAGCTGGATTTTTTATGACTTCATGATAGTTACTTTTAATAAAATTATAACTAAACACTAGTTCTGGTTCAGATAGGTTAATTCCTTGTTTATGAGCATGGAGGGCTAAATCCTCCATTGTTAAGTTTGAGATCATTCTTTCTATTAAAAAATTCATTTTAAATCACCTCTTACATTATATGTAAAAAAAATGAAAAATTCCACATACTAAAAATATGAAAAAAGGATTAATTTTAACAATTATATTAATGAATGTTGTCATCATTAGTCGAGTGGCTTTTTTAAGTTTATATAAACATGATTATTATTTAGATATTTTAAGAAATAATCAAAATATGATTATCGAAGGTATGACAGCCCCTAGAGGGAGAATTTTAGATGTTAATGGTCATATCTTAGTTGATAATATTGGTGTTAAATCAATTATTTATAATAAACTAAGTATTTCTACAGTTAGAGAATTAGAAATAGCGATGATTTTAGCTGAACACTTTCCAATTGAGTATAATATATCTGATTATCATCTAAGAAACTTTTTTTATCAGCAAAATCAAAAGCTAATTGATGCAAGAGTTGATGGTGAGACTAGAAGAGCATATCTAGAACGAAGGATTAGCTCATCTGAATTTATGGAAATTAAATTTTCTTTAATTAAAGAAGAAGATTTAAATAAAGTTAATTCACTAGCTGCTTATTATTATTTTTTAATGAACAATGGTTATGCTTATCAAGATAAAATAATTAAAACCGATATTAGTAATGAGGAATATATTTTAATTAATCAATTGAACCTTGAAGGAATTAGAACTGATATTACTTGGGAAAGAGTCTATCCCTTTGGTGATGTCTTAAGGGATGTTTTTGGTAAGGTATCAACACAAGAGCAAGGTTTAACTCTAGAATTAAGAGATGAGTTTTTACTTCAAGGTTATCGTTTAAATGATCGAGTTGGGATTACTAACTTAGAGTATCTTTATGATCAATATCTAAGAGGAACAAATGCAAGATTTAAAGTTCAGAATAATCGTTTAACATTAATTGATGATTACCAAAGAGGTAAAGATATTGTTCTTTCCATTGATATTGAACTCCAAAAAGAAGTAGAAGCTATCTTAGAGTATCAAATGCTACAAGCCATTAATGCACCCAATTCAAGGTTTTTTAGAGAATCATATGTTGTTGTTAGTAATCCTCAAACAGGTAATATTATGGCTCTAGTTGGTAGACGACTAGATGATGAAGATAACTTTGTTTGTGCATCTTATTATAATGCATTAAATTCTTTTACCGTTGGTAGTGTTGTTAAAGGTGGAACAATTGCCCTGGGCCATCATTATGGGATTATCAACAATCAAACAAGAGTCCTAGATGGTTGTGTCAGGTTATATAGCCAACTACCTAAATGTTCATGGCGATCACTGGGTATAATTAATGATTTGGAAGCACTAAGGATGTCAAGTAATTACTTTCAGTATTTAATTGCGATTGGGTTAACTGGTAATACATACCGCCCTGGAATGATATTAAATGCCGATGAGAGTCATTTTACAAAGTTTAGAAATATTTTAGGTGATTTTGGTCTTGGTAATTTAACCGGCATTGATTTAATCAATGAAGTCACTGGGATGAGGGGAAATATTATTAGTGATGATTTATTATTAAACCTCTCAATTGGTCAGTATGATACTTATACAACATTGCAATTAAGCCAGTATATTAATACAATTGCAACTGGAAATCGAACTAGATTAAGATTGGTTAAAGAAGTCTTAAATCATGATGGTAGTATTTATCAAAAATATGAACCAGAGATTTTAAATGAAGCACCAGTTAGTGAAGAACATCTAAACCGAGTCCGGGAAGGATTAAGATTAGTTAATGCTCAAGGAACTGCATCTGGTTATACCAACCATCATTTTACTTCAGCTGGTAAAACCGGGACCGCTGAGAGCTATTATGCGCCAGGAATTTTCACTTATACAACAGCCTATGCGATGTATGCGCCTTTTGAAAATCCAGAGATTTCAATTGCTATTATTAGTCCTCATATTGGTTATCGTAGAGAAGAGAACTCATATCGTTACCCAATTAATGCAAGAGTATCCCGAGCCATTACTGACCTTCTTTTTCCTCGGTAATTTGACAAAGTTTTAAAGATATGATTAAATGTGGGTTACTGAAAGGAGTGTTGTTTGTGAATCACATAGCACTAAACAGGCGAAATAGAAAACAACAACACTTATACCGAAGAAGCCTCTAGCGAGGCAATATTGTAGGCATAAGTGAGTTTTACTATGACTTATGCCTGTAAAACAAATTAAAATGCAGGAATAAAAACCTGTATTTTTTTATACAACAAAACCATAAGTTCTAGTAGAAATTTTTAGATTAAAAAAAGAAAGAAGAGAATATTATGGATAAAATAAAAATAATTAATGAATTAAAAGATTTAAAACAGGTGGTTAAAGTATTTCAAGATCCACCGTTCAGTGAACCTTTAACTGAAAAAGATATTTTAGAAGAATTTACATCATATCAAAATCATGGTGTAGCATACGGTTATTATGATGAAGATGAAATCTTAGGTTATATTGGAATTTTAAAAGGAATTCAGCATAATCACCCCATTTATCATACGCCTAGTCATCGCGTTTTGTATATTAATGGTATTGCAACCTTAAGAACAAAAAGAAAGCACGGCGTTGGCTCAAGCCTTTTAAATTATGCAATTACTAGTATTGACCCCGAGTTATATAATCTCATTTATTTACGAACAAATGCAGAAGGTTCAATGCTAAATAATATTGCCTATGCCAATGGCTTTAAAGATCTAACGAGCCAAGGTAAGCTAGTTACTCAAGAAGTTACTTTTGAGCGTATTAATGGTGAAATCGGAACTGATCAAAGAAAATTTATGATTAAATCATTAACGAAAGGAAATAAATAATGGAGGTAATTAAAATTTTAAGGAAGCTCGTTAAATTTAATACAATTAATGATTTAGAAGTTGAAAAAATCATGGATTATTTAAATAAGTATTTGAAGAATTTAGGATTTAAAACAAAATTTATTGATAAATGTTTAATTGCTCAACTAGGTAATAATCCACAAATTGGTTATTTAGCTCATACAGATACAGTTGATTATGAATCCTGGGATGGGAACCCTTTTAGTCTTCAATTAGTAGATAATAAAATTATTGGTTTAGGTGTTTGTGACATGAAAGGATCAATAGCAGCCATGTTAGCAGCGCTTTCTCAAATAAATTTAGAAAATAAAGACATTAATTTATATTTTACGTATGGAGAAGAAACAACCTTTAAGGGTATTAGGGCTTTAATTAATGAAGAATTTCCCCATACCATGATAATCGGTGAACCAACTGATAACATCCCTGTTTATGGAACTAAAGGCTATATTGAATTAACTTTAGAATTTTATGGTAAAAAAGCTCATTCATCAACTCCTGAAAAAGGAATTAATGCAATCTATGAATGTATTAGTTTGATTGATAAATTAAAAATATTTTATGAAAAAGAATTAAAAAAAGATATTGTTAATGATTTTGAAATCTCTTATACAACAATGAATATTGGTAAAATCAAAGGAGGAGAAACGGTTAATTCAGTACCTGGGAAATGTCAAATGACGATTGATTTTCGCATTATAAAAGAGAGCCATATTGACTTAATTATTAATCATTTAGAAAAGTTAATAAAAAAATATAATGCTAAAATAATCATTAATGAAATGATTAAACCAAAACTAAACTTAAGTGATATTAGTTATATTGAGAGTATTAGTAGTAAGAAAAAAACTGAGAGCTATTTTACTGAAGCTAATTTTATTGAAAGTAATACGGTAATTCTTGGACCAGGACCAATCACAGCTCATGAAAAAAATGAATATATCACAACTCAGAGTTTAGCAAAATGTGTGGAGCTATATAAACAAATAATTGAAGAATATAATATGTAAAGAACGACTTTTAAAAATTGCTCAGATAATGCCAAATATGTTATTATATAGAGTATAAGAGTAATAGTTTTGAAGGTTAGGTGATTGAAGAATTATGCAACATAGTTTAGAAGAGAAAAAAGCATTAATTGCCGCAATTATCCGTGGTAATCTCGGTAATGGTGTTGAACGCCGTAGAAAAGTTGAAGCAATGGGCTTTGATTTTGCCCAAATTCAAGATCAAGTTAACCGAAATTTAGCAGCTGGGACCACCAGAGTTGGTGACATAACTTGGCATGGTGAATTACCAATTACCGAAACTAATAATTATCATACATCAACGATTCCTGAAGCTGTGAGCGTTCCAGAAACATCAAATGTTAATCAAAATAGTGAAATGCATTATAATGCTGGAGAAGGAACAGTTTTAAATACTGAACCAGTAACCGATGCGTACCAAACTGAACCAATAATTACTAATAGTTCAGAAGGATATAATCAAGGAACTACTGAAGCTTATACAGGAAGTTATACTCAAGGAACAGGAAGTGGCCAAGGAGCTGAAATTAGTGAACTAAGAAAACAGCTCCAGACTTTATTTGAAGGTGGAAGCTCTTTTGCCCAAGAAATGAAAGGGATTATTACTCATTTAGCAGAAATGGCTCAAACAATTAATATTCAGTCTGATATGGGTAGAGGGTTATCGCATTTATCTGAACAATCAACTAATCTAGCTAATCAAGGGATTGCTGATTTGAATGAAATCATGGAATTCTTAGATAATCGAATCACCACAGCTGAGGCAGAGAATATTAATTCAGCTGAAAGTTTAAATTCATTAGCTAATGAATTAAATGATTCAACATCAGGTTATAATGGAGTATATAACGAAGCTGGTATCGCTAACACGAATTATTATCAAACTGAAGAAGCATATACAAGTTATAATCAAGGATATAATAATGAAGTTGGCATTGAACCACTTGTAACTAATATTGAATATATGGGTGAATCATATACCAATTATGAAGGAATAATAGCAAATAATGTCTATCCAGAAATCACTACTGTAGCTTCAACAATAACCCCATTTCCACTACCAGAACCAAGATTGGTTAATGGTAATTATCATTTTGATATTAATGGAACAACTTTTGTTAAGAGCCAAGATTTAAACCCTGGTAGACAAGGGATAACCGTTGAACAAGCAGCAAGATTATTTAATGAATTACCACCATACATGCAAAATGCTGTTAATGAAATTAGGTTACTTGATACTCGTAATCCTTGGGATGGCCATTGGGCAGCTCAATATGGAATTGCCAACTTTCAGTCATTTGCAACTGGTGGTAATGGAAGAATCCAGTTCTACCAGAATAATCGAAGACATACTAGTGACCGTTTTGTCCAAGATATGATGGTTCATGAAATAGCTCATAACCTAGATCAACAAATGGGCAGACATCTAGGTGGTAACAGAAATTCTGAGTTTTCTAGTAAACCAAATGGAACATGGGCCCAAGCTGTTGCTCTTGATTTAGCAAATAATGGACGTAGAGCTCCAACACAATATGGTTTAGTTCATCCAAGAGAAGACTTTGCTGATTCATTAAAACTATTTCACCGTAATGAAGCATCGTTTAGGCAAAACTTCCCAAACCGAGCAGCAGCAATTGATGAAGTATTAAATGCCGCCAGGTCCTGGTAAATAATTAAGGAGGAAATATGGAAAGAATTGATGCACCAACCCCAAATGGAGGGGCCTACTCAATTGCAATTTTTACCGATAATGAAGGTAATGAGGTTGATAAAACAAAAGCTACTAGAATCATGATTCAGGAATTTAGTGCAAATGATGAATTAATTGAAACAACTCATGGTGTTATTGGGAATCCTGAAAATAATGAATAATAAATAAAACTTCAAATTGATTTGGAGTTTTTTAATTGCACATTATTTATATATTTGATATATTTATCATAGGTGAAGAGAAGATGAAACTATTTATGAGTATTTTTATAATTTTATTTGTGGTTTTTACCTTAATTACATATAATTTATTAGGTGAATTTCCAACAGGTGAAGATTGTTGTAAAGATATTAGAGATCCTGAAAATTTACAATGTCAAGTATGTGATGATTACGCACTACATGAGCGTATAATTTATGTTTGGCGTTATCGTGGTGAAACCAACAGAAGATAATAGACTTCTGATACCACCTTATGCTATAATACTAATGCATTAAGTGAAGGAGGCATAAAAACATGGCTAAGAAAAATGAAAATCGTCATCCAGTTGAACTAAAATGTTCAGTTTGTGGTGATTTTATTAGACCTACGCAAAAGAATAAAGCTAATACTCCAGATAGGTTAGAAATCAATAAATTCTGCAAAAGATGTAATAAAACACAGCTTTTTAAAGAAAAAAAATAAGGGGGCTAATTTATGAATATCAATATTAATGATATTAAAAATGGAATGACCATTATTATTAATGACAATCTTTGTTTAATTCAAGAGTTTCAACATGTTAAACCAGGAAAAGGACCAGCATTTGTTAGAATTAAACTGAAAAATCTAAAAACAGGCTCAATTGTTGAAGAAACTTTTAATACCAATATTAAAGTAGAAAAAGCTCATGTTGAAAAACAGGCAATGCAATTTTTATACGCACAAGGTGATACCTACTTTTTTATGAATAATAGCGACTATTCACAATTAGAAGTAGATGCTAAAACTTTAGAAGATTATGCTGATTTTTTAAAGGAAGGTTTAGAAGTAACCATTCAAACTCATAATGGTGAAATAATTGGTATTGATTTACCGGAAAAGATTGAATATGAAATAACTGAAACAACAGAAGCTGTTAAAGGTAACACATCAAGTGGTGCCATGAAAGAAGCAACCATTGAAACTGGATTAGTTGTTAAAGTTCCACTATTTATTAAAACAGGTGAAAAAATTATCATCACTACTCGTGATGGTAAATACGATAGCCGAGCATAACAAAAAATAAATCAGCTTAAATGCTGGTTTTGTTTTTAGGGGGAATTAAAATGATTGAAGGTAAAATACCTAATTTAGATTTTATTGATGATTTTGAGAACTTTGAACTAATGTCAGAAAGTCAGAAGATGAACTTTATTACGCAAATGTTAGAAGCAAGCGAAGCGCTAAATACTTTTTCGGAAAATCTTTTAGATTATGCCATAATTGAATCAGAAGCAATTATTAAAGGTTTAGCTGACCCTCAAGAAGTAAAAAAGTTAGGTAAATAAAATAGGCAAGCAAGCTCTTTTTTCTTTGAATAACTTATGATATAATTTGATTAATGAAAGTAGGGAGTCTTTAATGCATGCTGAACATCGTCAAAAATCTGAATTCAACTTTTTATGGTTAATTCCAGTCTTTATTGTTATATTAATTTTTATTTTTAATATGAGTCTATCTTTTTTTCAAGAAAGAGCACTTAGAAGAACTACAGAAGATATTATTTATAGTGTTTTAACAACTAATGTTGCTGATATGAGGGAAAGATTAACAACTTTGTTTGAACAAGAAGGTTATGATACTGAGTTTATGATTTTTAGTTATACAGAAGATACTGTTGAAGTTTATAATGTTCATTTTTATAACCGCTTCTTAGGTACAATCAACTTTAGTGAAATTACTCAAGGGAGAATTTCATTCAATAATACAGGACGCGTTGATATTGCTCTTAGAGGAACCTATCGTAATGGTGAGGTAACTATTGAAGTTATTGATCCAGATGACATTGAGATTAATCAAGAACGACCAACAGATGAGAGTTGACAAAAAATTTACAAAAAATAAAGGGCATATCTAAGCGGTATGCTTTTTTTATGATATATTTATATTATAAGGTGAAGAATATGAAGGCTATATTTAAAAAGATGGATAAAGTTTTGCTTTTTTTAATGTTTGCTTTTACCGTGCTTGGATTAGTGATGATTTGGAGTGCATCAAGCATTACAGCAGTCCTAGCTTTTAATTTGCCACAAAATCACTTTTTTATTAATCAGTTAATTGCCGTAATTATTGGTTGGATAGCTGGTTTATTTATTTTAAATATTAAAACAACTACTTATAAATATTTAGCCCCAATTGGGATGATGGTGGCGGTTGGTTCCTTAGCACTCCTAATTCCGTATGGAACGATTATTAATGCTTCAAGAAGATGGTTTGATTTAGGTTTTTTTGCCATTCAGCCCAGTGAATTTGCTAAACCCTTAATTATTGTCTTTTTAGCGGTTTACTTTGAGCGAATTATTAAAAGAAAAGAAATAAATTTAAATAATGTTATTATGCCATTTATCTTTGTTTTAGCTGCCGCTGGTTTAACTGCAATTCAACCTGACTTTGGAACTGCCGCAATTATTGGTGGAATTGCTTTTGGTATATTTATGGCTTTACCAATTGATATGAAAGAAATAAAGTGGCTTAAAACAGCTGGTATTGCAACGGTTGTCGGGGTTAGCCTTTTTGTTTTAACTGGAGGCGGAGGGATCTTAAATGTTAACCAGATGCAACGTCTAACTTTTAGAGAACCTTGTACAAGATATACAGAAGCAACTGGGTACCAAGTCTGTAATGGCTTAATTGCAATAGCTAATGGTGGATTGCTTGGAGCAGGATTAGGAAACTCAACCCAAAAATATTTATACTTACCAGAGGCACATACTGACTTTATCTTTCCGATTATTGTTGAAGAATTAGGCTTTATTGCCGCTGGAGTAATTATTATTTTATATATTGTATTACTTTATCGAGTCCTTAAGATATCTAGAAATGCCGCTGATTTAAGAGGTTCAATTATTGCTTATGGGGTCTTCTTAATGTTATTAGCTCATATCTTTATTAATTTTTTAGGTGTTTTAGCATTAATCCCGTTAACTGGTGTTTCGGTGCCATTCTTAAGTTATGGTGGCTCCTTTTATTTAGTTGTTATAGGTAGTTTATTTTTAGTTCAAAGGGTTCAGATTGAATCAGCTCAAAATAAAACTGATCGGGTTTTAAATGATTAAGAGTCTGATTTGAATAAATAAAATAAATAAGATTAAATGAATAATTCTTGATTTATAAAATAAACTGTATTCTAACTGATAATCTTTTAGAATACTTTTTATTTGGGTTTGAATACTTAAACTGCCAAAAGATAATAGAATTCCACTAAAAAGTAATTGATGATGATAACTGAAATGAGGATTGATTTTATTAAGTCCATTAATGATTTCTAAAATCCCAATTAAAAGAGGATGTTCAGTAGGAAGTAGTGATGCCAAAGCTGCAAAAAAAACAATTACTCCTAAGATTAATAATAGAGTTTGTATTGCTTTATTAATTGAATTAATTAAATTAAACTTAATGGCTCTTAAATGAGATATTTTTTTATAATCAACTTTAAAATTACGGTTAATAAGACCAATAATAATATTTATTATAATATTGCTAATAATAAGAAATAATTGATCAAAGGGTTTTAAAAAAGGCGTTATAGCAATAATTAAGATAGGATTATAAACTAAGGACATCGAGAGAATTTTAATTGCTTCTTGATTATTTATTAACTTAGCATCTAATAAGTCTTTAAGATATTTAGCATTACCAGGAGTGCCACTTATTAAACTAAGTAAAAAAACATAAGCACCATAGCCACTCATTTTAAAAAGATGATGATAAATAAAAGATAAATGATGAGCAATTAGATTAATTAAATTAGTACTAATAATTAAATCACTAATAATTAAAAAAGGGAAAATAGCTGGAAAAACGGTATTAATCCATATCGTAATGGCTCCACTAATTGCACTCATTAAAACCGGTCTTTTAAAGATAATTAGCCCAACTAGTAAAGTAATTGACACATTTTTTAGAGTTTCTTTCATGAACTTGACCTCTTTTGCTATAATTGTTATGAAGGGAAAAATCGATATGTTTAATAAATTTTATGAAGGTTTGAAAACTTTTATTAAAGATCATTTAATCTTTTTATTAGTTGTTTTAGCCATTTTAATAGTTTTTCGAATTCCCACTGGGCATGTTATCTATCGTCCAGGAGGAACGATTGATATTACTGACCGCATTGCGGTTAATGGAAGGGAAAACTCCTTATCAGGCAGTTTAAATATGGTTTATGTTAGTATGATGGATGCGACATTACCGTTCTATCTTTTAGCAAGAATTATTCCATCTTGGGAATTAGTTCCAAACCGTGAAATCGTTGCAAGTGATCATGAAACAATTAGAGATGCTAATCGTAGAAACCGCTTATTTTTTGAGCAATCAATTAGCTTGGCTAAATTCTTAGCTTATGAAAGAAGCGAGATTCCATTTGAAGTCATCAATGAGCGACATTTTATTATCTTTTTAGATGAAAATGCTTCTGATGAATTATATGTTGGCGATGAGTTTTTAAAATTTAATGGTAATGTTTATAACGAAATTAATGACTTAAGAGAATATATTGAAAACTTAACCGTCGGAGATATAATAACTCTTACTATTCAAAGAAATAACCAAGAAATGGAAATTAATACAACCATCTTTGAAATTAACGGTGAAAACCGAATTGGTGTTCAAATTATTACCACTTTTGATATTGAATCAGAACAAACCATTAATATTGATTCAAAAGCAACTGAATCAGGTTCTAGTGGTGGTTTAATGCTAACTTTAGCAATATACAGTACTTTAAGTGGTGAAGATATTACCAGAGGTCATACGATTGTTGGGACTGGAACAATTAATGCTGAAGCACAAATTGGTCGAGTCGGCGGAATTCCCCTAAAAGTATCAGGAGCAGTCAGAAATAATGCTGATGTTTTCTTAGTACCTGCGGGAGCTAATTATGAAGAAGCTCGTACATATGCAAACGCGAGAAACTATGATATAATCATCGTAGGTGTTGAAACGCTAGATGAAGCGCTAGATTTCTTAAAAACTTTGGAGGTTAGATAAAATATGAGTAAAAAACCAAAAACAGGAGAGAATTTATTCTTTCTTCGCTATCAAGATGCAATGGAAAACAACCTATTAATTGACATTGATAAAATGAAATTAACTGATAATAGATTAATGATTAAGAGACCATCACAACATGGGGCAGTTGAAATTGAGCCAATTATTGGTATGAAAGGCTATCGTTCAGATGATACTGAGATATATGCAGAAGACTGTATCGCAAGAGGAGTAGAATTATTAATTAATATTCCGGCACCAGAATTAAGAGAATTAACTAATTTTAATGATCAATATGCAACATATGTTGTTGAATTAGTAGGTTTAACTAATGGTAAATATTACGAAAAAAGAACTGAACATCAAAAAACAACAATTAAGTTATTTGAATACGGAACAAGAGTCCTAAATGCTCATGATAATAATACTGTTTTAGCATATCCTTCACCAGTTGAAGATGGAAAGTTATATATAAACCCAAAAGGTTCAGTAATCGCGATTGTTGGTCAAAGTACGGTTAGTCGACAAAATACCTTATTTGATATGGGGTTAGGAGCAGGTCTTTACCAAAATCCTACTGATAAAACCTTATTTGATAAATATCCACATTTAGTAACAGAGTTTACCGAGATTAAACCTGATGTTTATGAAGTGACTAATAAAAACTATGTTTTATATCGTGATAATAAATTAAAATTATCTGATTTAACGGCTGAGCGCAAATATCTAGTAAATCAACTTAAACCTCTAAAAGAAGATGAAGAAAATACTAAAAAAATTAATGCTTATCAAAGACGCATTAGTGAAATTGATGCTGAGATAACTGATATTGAAAAATCTGAATTAACTAGAGATGATGAAATTAGACAAGCAAATTATGAACGTGAAAAAAGTGATGAAGCAGTATTTGCAGTTCATGCGAATATTAATGCACCAATGGTTTATGTAGCTGAAAATCCAGTTCGTATTTTCTTGCATCCAAACGAAATCCCAAAAGGGGTTAGAGTGGCATCTCATTATGTCTTAAGACCAAACTTTTTAGAAGAGTATCTTAGCTATACCTTAGTTAAAGGTGAAAATGGTGAGAAAAACTTTAAGATTGACATGCCATGTCAAGAATTCATCAGAGTTATTAATCAAAATGGTGGATTATTTAAAGAACTTAGTTTAGAAGAAGGCTTCCATATTGAGGCAATGGTAGCTAGAGAAAACCTATCAGAAGTTCCACCATTATTACATAATCCTAATCGTGAAAGATTTGCATACTTCTATGAATGTGGAAAAGAAGATTTAGAGAACTTACCAGAAGCTTTAAATATTTTTCCAGTAACTGTCTTCTCGTTAATATCTCACACTGAGGAAGGTTTACCAGTATGGGAAAGAATGGATTTATCACCAGATGAAATCATGGCACTGGAAGATCCAAATGTCCGTGTTGTTGTTGAAATTAATCAACCAATTTCTGATGAATTAGTCATTCAGTTAACTGAAACTGGGATGTTAAAAGAATATTACGAATATTCAAGACTAGGCGAGAATGAAGAAATCATTTTATATGCTGAAACTTATACACCAGAAAAAACAGCTGAAAAAGCTTTAATTTAAAAAATATCAAACTGATAAATTATGTTATCAGTTTTTTATTTATGCTATAATTGAAATAGGTGAGCCTCATGAAATTAAAAGAAGTCGATCAAAATGAGTTAAGTCCAATGATGAAGCAATATGCTCAAATTAAAAAAAACTATGAGAATGAGATTCTCTTTTATCGTGTGGGGGACTTTTATGAACTATTTTTTGAAGATGCACTTTTAGCATGCCGTGAATTAGAATTAACTTTAACTGGAAAATCAGCTGGCTTATCAGAAAAGATACCAATGTCTGGGGTTCCACATCATTCAATTAAACCATATATTGAAAGACTAGTTAATAAAGGTTATAAAGTAGCTATCTGTGACCAAGTAGAAGATGCTAAACACGCTAAAGGGATGGTTAGAAGAGAAGTCACACAAGTTGTTAGTAAAGGAACGATGGTTGACTTAGAATTCTTAAATGCCAAAGACTTTAATTTTATTGGTAGTATTATTGATAATGGTTATTCATATTTAATTACTTATGCTGATGTTTCAACGGGTAATCTTTATAGTGAGCTAATAAAGCATAACTCAGATGAACTATTAAACCGTGTCTTAAATCTTAATCTCAAAGAATTAATTTTAAAAAATGACTTTTCGATTGAAGTAATTAATATTTTTAAAAATACTTATAATATTAATATTAGTCTTAGTGATCATCTTTATGAAGAAAAGTTAGAGATCCTAAAAAATATTAAAGATGCAAATGTCTTATTAGGAATTAAGCACTTAATCTATTATTTAGTTGTTAAACTACTTAAAGAGATTGATCACTTTAGTGAAGTAATTATTAAAGATAATGATGCCTATCTGTTAATGGATGTTCATACCATCACGAATCTAGAACTATTTGAAACTCTTAGGTTAAAAGAACGCGAATATTCTTTAATTTGGCTGATTGATAAATGTAAAACAGCCATGGGCTCAAGAACCTTAAAAGGCTTTCTAATGAATCCATTAAAAGACGAAAAAAACATTAATGAAAGATTAGATATCATTGAAAAATTGAATAATGAATTTATTTTAAGGAGCGAATTACTAGAAGCATTATATGAAGTCTATGACTTAGAAAGACTATGCGGAAAAGTAGTCTGTGGTTCATTAAATGCTCGAGATGTTTTACAAATTAAAAGATCACTTCATTATCTACCAAAAATTAAAGAAATAATTAAAGATTTAGAACTAAAAATTAACATTAATGAACATCAAGATTTGTTTGAATTACTAGAAAAAGCAATCTACGAAGAACCACCAGTAACGATTAAAGAGGGCTATTTAATTAAAGCTGGCTTTAATCGAGAATTAGATGAATTAAAAGAAATTAGAAGTGGTGGAAAAGATTTTATTGCTCAGCTAGAAGCTACGGAAAGAGAAAAAACAGGCATTCCTAATCTAAAGGTAGGTTTCAATAAAGTATTTGGTTATTATATTGAAATTAGTAAAAGTCATGTTAATAAAATTAAACCAGAATATGGTTGGGAAAGAAGACAGACAATTGCTAATGGAGAGAGATATATCACACCACTTTTAAAAGAAAAAGAAGCAATGGTTTTAAATGCTGAAGAAAGAATTGTTGAATTAGAATATAATCTTTTCCTAGAAATTAAAGAAACAATCAAAAAAAGCATTACTTCACTAAAAGAAGTTGCCCAAAATTTAGGAACCATTGATGCTCTAACTTCATTAAGTGTGATTAGTGAAACCCAAAAACTAGTTAGACCAAGATTTAATAGTCAAAAGATTATTAACATTAAAAATGGCTTTCATCCAGTTGTCGAACAGGTTAGTAATGTTCCATACGTTAAAAATGATATTATAATGGATGAGACAACAAGCACGCTTTTAATAACAGGACCAAACATGAGTGGTAAGTCAACCTACATGAGACAACTAGCTATCACCATTATTATGGCACAAATTGGTTCATTTGTTCCGGCTGATGAGGCTAACTTACCAATCTTTGATCATATCTTTACCCGTATTGGTGCCTCAGATGATTTAGTCAGTGGTAACTCAACCTTTATGATAGAAATGTTAGAAGCCAAAAATGCCATTGTTAATGCAACAACAAATAGTTTAATTCTATTTGATGAATTAGGCAGAGGAACAGCAACCTATGATGGAATGAGTTTAGCTGAAGCTATTTTAGAATATGTTAATTTAAATATCAAATGTAAAACCTTATTCAGTACTCATTATCATGAATTAACCAGTTTAGAAAATCGTATTGATGGCATTAAAAATATCCATGTCAGTGCGACTGAAGAGGATGGTAAGTTAGTTTTTTTACATAAAGTTAAAGAAGGTGCCGTTGATAAAAGTTATGGTATTCATGTTGCACAAATAGCAGGAATTCCTGATCAAGTTATTAAAAGAGCTAACGAATTATTAGACTTCTATGAACAAGAAGGTAAAGTAATTAATGATAAACCAATTCAGCAATTAAGTTTTAATTTAACCGAAACCAATGAAATTAAAGAAAGACTAAAAACGATTGATCCATTAAAAGTAACTCCACTAGAAGCCCTAACGATTTTAGCAGAATTAAAAGACTTATCAAAAAAGTAAACATACTATATAAAATAACGCCGACCTATTATTTCTAAGTAACAAGTCGGTGTTATTTTTTTATTTAATCATAGCTCTGATAGTCTAATATATAATAAAAAATAATCAATTTAAAACTCACCCATAGAGAGTTTTTTTATGGTATAATTTCTATTAGGTGATTAAGGCATGGCGAATCGAAGCGAATTAAGAGAAAAGATAATGACAATTGTTTATCAAATATCTTTATATAAAACCAATAAACTAGAATACAATGTTGATGATATTATTAAAGAAAACATTGAAATCGAAAATGAATATGTAAAAGATATGGTTTATGGCGTTGTTACTTATTATGATGAATTAGTTAATATTGCTAACAAGTATTTAGAAAAATGGACCATAAACCGATTAGATAATACAGGGGCCGCTATTTTAGTCATGTCAATTTATGAAATGAAATATACGGATACGCCACCAATTGTAGTTATTAATGAAGCCGTAGAATTAGCAAAAAAATATAGTGATGATGCAGTAAGAAAAATGATTAATGCGGTCTTAGATAAGGTTATGGCTGAGTGAGTGTTATAAACCTAGACAATGCAAAACGAATAACTAGTAGTAAACTTCTTTTTGCTGATAAAATTATCTATATCAAAGGAGCAGCTAATTACATGAGTTTAATTGGTGCTAAGCTTGCTAAATTCTTAGATATTGATACAGTTAGTTTTCAACGAGGTATTTACCAAGGCAAACAAGTTATTTTTAGTGAGCAGTATTATAATAAAGATACTGAAAAAAGGATTACTGGTGGTAAACTCCTAAGAGAATATCATGAATATATTGAACCAAACCATCCAGATGCGGTTTCACCAATAGATGAAGAATATTTTAATAACCTTACCGATATCTGGGGTGCTTTAGAATTCAAATATGGTTTAAAATATGAAAAAGATATTCCTGAAGTAATGATGAATTTTGTTAAAGCCTTCTGCTTTGATATCCTAACTGGTAATTCGGATCGTAATCAGTCAAACTGGGAAATTATTGTTAGTGAAGAAAAAATTAGCATGGCACCATCATATGACTTTGATGATGTTTTTGACTTTATTAGTTATTATTTAAGTCCAGAACATACTGAAGAAGAAGAAATGAACTATCTTTTAGAAAATTTCTTAAATACCTCAGCTCCTGAATTTGCTAATATATTTTATGAAATGTATGATAAATTAACTGTTAAAGAATTAATTAAAATTATTAATGATGTTGAAGTGGAACATGAATTGGAGCTCAATCAGAAATTTAAAGATCAAATCATTAAAGAATATACTAACCATCGTTTAGAAATTGAAAAGATTATTAATAAACGAAGAGGAAAGGTGATGTAATGGAAAAAAAATATATCACAGTAGGTACCTTAAACCGTTATTTAAAGGATAAGTTTGATAAAGATCCACATATTCAAAAGATTCTTTTAAAAGCCGAAATATCCAACTTTAAAGGTCATACTAGAGGACATTTATATTTTACTTTAAAGGATGAAGAAGCAAGAGTTAGTGCCGTAATGTTCCAAACCAATGCAGCAAAATTATTATTTATTCCAGAAGATGGTATGAAAGTTTTAGTTGAAGGAAGAGTATCGGTTTATCCGCCAACAGGCGCTTATCAAATATATGTTGAGACAATGGAAGAAGATGGTTTAGGTAATCTTTACTTAAAATACGAAGCTTTAAAAAAAGAATTAGCTGAAAAAGGTTTATTTGCTGAAGAACATAAAAAACCAATTCCAAAATATCCAACTAAAATCGGTATTGTAACGGCACCAACTGGAGCAGCTATTAAAGATATTCTCTCAACGATCAAAAGAAGATATCCAATTTGTGAAACTTATTTATTTCCTTGTTTAGTACAAGGTGAGTTTGCTAAAGAAGATATTGTTAAACAAATCCAAGAAGCGAATAATCATGATCTTGATGTTTTAATTGTTGGCCGAGGCGGTGGCTCAATTGAAGACCTATGGGCCTTTAACGAAGAAATCGTTGCTCATGCAATATATAATTCGAAATTACCAATCATTAGTGCTGTTGGTCACGAAATTGACTATACCATTGCCGATTTTGTTGCTGATTTAAGAGCACCAACGCCAACGGCAGCTGCTGAATTAGCTGTTCCTAACATCATTGATTTAAATACACTCTTAAATGGTTACTCAATTAGAGTCAGTAATCTGGTTCAAAACTTAATGAAAATAAATCAAAATAAATTATTATCATTAAAACAAAGCTATGTCTTAACTAATCCTTCAGCAAATATCGAAATGAAAGAAGAAAAGTTAAGCAATCTAATTACGAATCTAAATAATAATGTTTTAAATAATATTGAAATAAGAAAAGCTAAATATAATCATTTAAAAGAAAGTTATGTTTTAAATAATCCTGATAGTTTACTGCGAAACAAACATAATTATTTTGAACTATTATTAGAGAAGGTTGAACTACTTAATCCAATTAGTATTTTATCTAAAGGTTACAGCGTTGTCTCAAAAAATAATAAAATAGTAAAATCAGCCGAAGAAGTAATCAAGGGAGAATTATTAAATATTAAATTATATCATGGAAATATAAATGTAAAAGT
>Ga0123355_10003066_pt1 | contig 23807 bp, 12 predicted proteins | sample TergutEmb28metaG_3_FD_89872 | JGI IMG/M metagenome (GOLD analysis project Ga0123355, IMG submission 89872) | Embiratermes neotenicus P1 segment gut microbial communities from Petit-Saut dam, French Guiana - Emb289 P1 | ecosystem: Host-associated > Arthropoda: Insects > Digestive system > Gut ... | reverse complement strand
TTTTTTATGATTAGCCCTATTATGGGCAATGTCATGCGGGCTATGCTAAGGCTTCCTTTTACGTCAATGTAAAGGGCGATAGCCGTAGTTGGTGTATCAAAATTGCCGCCAATGCGCACATTTTTTCTGATTCTTAACAGCTCTGCAAAAACTTCGTACAGCCCGATGAACATCCCTGTTTTAGATGGGTCTTCGAAGCCCACTGTTCCGTAAATATTAAAATGTTTTGGCTTGAGAATTTTGAATATTTTCTTTACCGCGCACCATGTAAGTTCCATAATAATTTTTCGGTTAGGGTATGTCAAGACGGCATCTTTTTTTCTTTTTAGTTCTGCGTATTTTTCTTTGATGGATTTGATTTTGTCGGAAAATTTGGGCTTGGAGCCGGGAGTGACCGGAGGGGCTTCCTCGGCTTCATCAGGCTTTGCCGAACTGTCAGGCTCTACATATTTTTCTATCATTGCTAAAATCTTAGAATTCTCCGGAGTGTACGCCTCTTGATGCCCGGGGTCTTCTTCAGGCTTTTCAACTTTCGGTGCATTTAGCCGTTTGCCTAAGTCAAACCACGCAATATAGGCTTCCAATTTTCCTTCGCCGTTTTCATATATATACCTTCCGCGAACCAGCCTAAACAAGTAACTGGCTTTTACAAAGGCGGTATGTTCCCTGCCGGCACCGGTATTTGCTTTTACGTTGTAGCGGACGGGTATTGACATGAGTATAAGCGTTAACACAATAATGAACACAACCAGCAGCAGCGGTGCCGAAAATACCCAAAATAACACAAAGATAAACCTTAACCCAAATAGCCACCACAAAAACCATATTAACCCCAGGAGCCCCAGATACCCCAAAATAGCTCCAATTATCTTTCGCCGCCAGCTCATGGTGTAAAAAATGTCCGGCTTCGGGTGCGCCGCAAGTATATCGTTGAGACAATAATAACCGCAAGTGATGCAAGCAGCAGCAGCAGCCCAATAAAAATGGAGATATGAATAAAAAAGTAAATAGGCACCATGTTTATGAGCAAGTCCACACGCGGGTCTAAAATCCAATAATCGTTATCGAAGAAAATATAATGGAAAATGTTAAACGCCCGCCCGAAGTTGATGGCGATAAGCCCTACGACTATGCCGGAAAGAATCAAAAAGCCTGTCTGCACTTCCCGGCAGCAACGGCATATAACGTGCAGTACGTTGTATCTTAAAAGCACCATGCCAAGCATGAGCCCTACCATTACAAAAAAGGCTATGTTGCGTATCATAAAGGCTATGTTATAAAGGTCTAACACGTCTATCATATGACGTATTTCTATATCGCTAAAAAACCTGCGTTCTTGGCCTGCCACTACGGCGTAAATATCTTCCAGGCTTTCGCGGCGGCCGCGCATATAGTCCAATAGCTCTGTAGTCACACGCATAAGCTCGTCATGTTCTACTTGAATGGTTTCCGAAACATCTAAGCGTTCGTATTGCCACGTAAAAAAGGGCATAAAAAACGTGGGGAAGATAATACTTTGGCTAATAATTATTAACAATAAGCATACCGCAATACCATAGCCCATAACCCAACGCATTTGCATCACCCTTTTCAATTGTATTATAACAACCCTGCTACGCTACTTCCTTTATCTGTTAAAGTACCATATGGAAACAGTGCGCGCACTTCTTCGCCGGACACACGCTCTTTTTGCATGAGCAGGTCTACGATTTTGTGCATTACGTCCATATGTGTTTCCAGTATCAGCACGGCTTGGTTGTAGCCGTTTTCTACTATCCGCTTAATTTCGCTATCTATTAGAGATGCCACTTGTTCGCCATAATTGCGGGTATTGGCAATATCGCGGCCAAGGAAAACTTCTTCGTTGTTGTTGCCAAATTGTATTGGCCCCAGAGTTTCACTCATGCCAAATTTCATAACCATGTTACGTGCCATGTTTGTTGCACGTTCTATATCGTTAGACGCGCCTGTGGTAATATCCTTTAGTACAAGGGCTTCCGCGGCACGGCCACCAAGCAAGGAGACAATGTACTGCTCCATATAACTCTTACTCATGGTAAACCTGTCTTCGCCAGGCAGCGGCATGACATATCCACCAGCTTGGCCTGTTGGTATGACGGATACCATGTAGGTAGAATCCAGCTCCGGTAATATTTCGTGGCAAATGGCATGTCCTGCTTCGTGATATGCTGTCATGCGCCGTTCTTTTTCGCTAATAACGCGGCTTTTCTTTTCTGTGCCTATGCCCATTTTTATGAATGCCTTGCGGACAGATTCCATGTCTATGGTCAGTTTATTTTCCCGGGCGGCAAGCAGTGCGGATTCATTTAACAAGTTTTCCAAATCCGCAGGGGTAAAGCCTGCTGTGGTTTGCGCTACTGTTTTGAAGGAAACATCCGGTGCAATTTTTTTGCCGCTTGCATGTACTTCCAGCACCGCTTCACGCCCTTTTACGTCTGGGCTGTTTACGGTCACTTTTCTATCGAAGCGGCCGGGGCGAAGCAAGGCAGGGTCTAAAATGTCCGGGCGGTTGGTTGCCGCCAGCACAATAACGCCTTCCCTCACGCCGAAGCCATCCATTTCTACAAGTAATTGGTTTAGGGTTTGTTCGCGCTCGTCGTGGCCGCCGCCAAGGCCTGCGCCGCGCTTGCGCCCGACGGCGTCAATTTCGTCTATCATGATTAAACTTGGGGCGGCAGCTTTGGCTTGCAAAAACAAATCCCGCACACGTGATGCACCCACGCCTACAAACATTTCTACAAAATCTGAACCGGAAATGCTGAAAAACGGTACATTTGCTTCGCCGGCTATTGCACGCGCCAAGAACGTCTTACCTGTTCCGGGAGGGCCAACAAGCAACACGCCACGCGGAATACGCGCACCAATTTCGTGATATTTTTGCGGGTTTTTTAGAAAGTCCACAATTTCCGCAAGTTCTTCCTTCTCTTCTTCCAGGCCCGCAACTTGGTCGAACGTTACCCTTTGGGTGCCAAGCGACGACAGCCTTGCACGGGTTTTACCAAAGCTCATTGCCTTACCGCCGCCTGCGTTGTTTTGCATATGGTTCATGATAAAGAAAAATACGATTATAAAAACGCCGAATATAAGCAACGTCGGCAACATTTGCATAAAAATACCGGGGCGGTTTGGCGGCAGCATATTTACGGTTAGAGCCGGGTTTATTTCTATTGCCTCGTCTAACCGTGCCTGAAACACACCTAAATTAGGTATGTTTACCGTGTGAATAACGCCGCTGTAGCGCAATCTTACCTCTGCCGTACCGGACATTGCTGCTTCGTTGTCCGGTAGTATTGTAATTTCGGATATTCTGTTACCGGCTAGGTCTTGCAGCAAATTAGCATAAGTATATGTTTCTTGTGATGTTGTGTCGGTATTCCTGTTCATTACAACCGCAACAAACACTATAATTATAAGCATTAAAAGCCATAGGCTTAAACTTTTTGCATATCTGGGTTGCACTTGTTCACTCCCTTTTAATTATTCTATAACCCCTATGTAGGGCAACTGGCGATACTTTTGGTTAAAATCCAACCCATAACCCACTACAAATGCATTTGGTATGGTAAAACCAACATATTCGCAGTGAAGATTTAGCACTTCGCGCCTTTCGGGCTTGTCCAACAGCGTACACATAACTACAGATGCAGTGTTTTTATCTGCAAGATAATTACGCAAATATGCAGCGGTGTGGCCGGTGTCAACAATATCTTCTATTATAACAACATGCTGCCCTGCAAGGTTCCAAGTAGGCATATATTCTTCTTTTATTTGACGGGTAGATTCCATGGTGTCGCCGTAGCTGGAAACTTTTATAAAGTCGATTTGTACGTCTATTGTAAGCTCCCGCACAAGATCTGCCAAGAAAATAACCGAGCCTGTTAATGTACCCAGTATTAATATTGATTTGCCTTGGTAATCCCTGTTTAGTTCTGCCGCAAGTTCTTTTGTACGGGCGGCAATTTGCGCTTGTGAAAGCATCACCTTTGGGGGGTTAATCATCTGTATCTCTCCATAGGGAAACCCAGAATGGGTTTTCGTATTTTCCCTCTGCAAGGGAATATTTTGCACTGGTTGGCCCTTTTTCGTCCAGCACCCACAATACATCACTACCGCAAGCAAGTATTGGAACTGTGTCGCGCTTATGCCGGGGTGTTTTTGTGTCCGAAAAATAGTCTTGCAATTTTTTAGTAAACGGCTTTGCGCCCTTCATTATAATCTTATCGCCGGGGCGGCGCGAACGCAAAATTAGCATTTCTGTTACCATACCATATTCGAAAGCATTCGTACAGTGTAGAATCGGTTTTTTAGGGTTGGGTGGGTGAAATTTATCCGGTTCAGTTTGGGAAATGGACATTGTCATTCCAAGTTCTGGAATGTTTAGCGCAATTGGAATGGGTAACGGGTATGTTCCAAACTTTGTGGGTTGGATAAGCTTAGAGATTATTATGTTCGAATATTCTTTGTACACAGTTAACCCCGGCAGGTGAACTTCCTTGCCGGATTTCATTTGCAAAAGGTCTAAAATGGCCTGAATGTGACTTGTAGCGATGTTGGATAAGTGGGCTTGGACATGGGATATCGCCATACGAATTATCCGGCGGGAAATTGATAGCGGCAGGGCGGAGAGTTTTGCTGCATCAAGTGAAATTGAACCGGGCGGCGGTGCTTCCGGTACGCAATCTGCAAACGTCTGCATCGCCACACTTTCCAGATATGCTTCATCTGCGCGAAGCCAAGCCGCATTTTTTGCAATTGTTTGTACCGCTTGGGGGTTTACAGCCGCTTCGATAGCAGGCAGGACACTATGGCGTATACGGTTGCGGGTGTATTCATAAGAAAAATTGCTTGCATCGGTGATGTGTTCGAGAGAATTATCAGCAATGTACTTTTCTATTTCCCCTCGAGAAACGTCATGAAGTGGTCGGATAATCCGGCCATTTGAAAGTGGAATACCGCATAACCCGCGCAACCCCGCCCCGCGGGCAAGGTTCATTATAACGGTTTCGGCGTTGTCGTTTTGGTTATGGCCGGTGGCTATTTTTGCGTTTGGACTGCCGAATGCGCCGCAGGCTTTATCAAAATAAGCATAGCGCAATTTGCGTCCGGCTTCTTCTATAGATAATGATTCTTTTTCTGCAAGGCCAAGGACATCGGCGTGGTAGATTTTAAGGGGAATTTGCAAACGGAAACACAAATCTTGCACAAATTTTTCGTCACTTGTGGCGGCTGTGCGCAAGCCATGGTTGATGTGTACGGCAAATATTTGCGCAATGCCAAGTTCTGCTTGCAACGATATTAAAATATGCAGCAATGCAACAGAATCCGCACCGCCGGACAGGCCAACGACGATATGGTCATGACATGATATCAGGTCTTTTGATTTTATTGTTTGCAAAACTGCTTTGCGCATGGTGTGTGCCCTCTTTTCGAGTTATCGAATTAAAGTATAATAAAATAGGCACGATGTGACAATATCTATAATGGTTTTTCACAAATCGCTCATATGTTGTGGTATACTGTAACAAAATTTCACTTAAAGCAAGGAGGTTATGCACATTGAATGGTTCAAAAATTAGAAATCTAAAACTCGCACTTATATTATCAGTAGTAGTAATAGTCGCATTGGCTTCGGCACTGGTCGCAAGCCTGCTTACGAATAGCACGGCAACCGTAACGACTAACCCAAACACGCAAAGCAACTCAAATATCACACTGGCAGAAAACCCATCCGAAGATACCGCAACACACCCTGTCGATATTACCACAAATACCACGGAAGAACCTACTGCGCTTGCATATGAGCGTGTTTACGATTTCCATTCCTTCCATATCACAACGACGGGTTACGGCGTGCCGTTTACCGTCCGTGAGTTATGGATTGACAGCGTTTTCACCTTAGTAAACAGCAACGGAGATGTACAATTCGAAAACGCAGAGGGCAGAATCCGCGGCCGCGGCAACACGACCTGGCGCAATAGCTACATGCGCGAAAAACGTCCGTTGCGCGTGCGGTTTACCGGCGATGTGCGCCAACGCCAAATGGCAGGGTCGGAACACGCCGCCCGCGATTGGGTATTAAGATCCAACCACTCGGACAAGTCACTTATGCGCGACTACAGCGCGTTTTTCCTGGGAAACCTGCTGCCCGGTATGTATTGGTCACCATTTTCCAATTTTTTGCATTTGTATGTAAACGATGAGTATATGGGCGTTTATTTGTTGACAGACGAACGTGATGTAGGGCCAAACCGCGCCCAATTAATATCAGACCCGAATCCGGCTGTGTGCGAATTTTTCCTGGAAATGGATTGGCGCATTTATCGCAATGATGCGGTAGAAGGCGTAGATTTTATACGAATAAACACCAGCCCCGACGGCCCAAGGGAAGATTATCCCCCCAGCAGCGTAAGAGCCGGTGTATTTGACAGGGATCACCTGTACGACATACGCTGGCCGGGTGACGACGTGCTGACAGAGGCGCATTTTAGCTACGTTGCAGACTATTTAACCGCCGTAGGCAATGCGCTTCGCGCAGGGGATATGGCAGAAATTGAAAGGCTTGTGTGCATAGACTCACTAATCGACTTTTACCTTGTGCAAGAATTATTTCAAAATGTAGATGCCGGGTTTTCCAGTATTTTTATGCAAATAAGAGGACAGGGCGAAGACCGCCGTTTAGAGCTAGGCCCATTATGGGACTTTGATGTCGCCGCCGGTAATGCCGAATGGCTAAGCAATCAAACACCGTATAGGCTTTACGTATCCAGAAGATGGTATTGGGCGCGCGCAATCCACCAAACACCGGAGTTACGCGAGTATATGATTGAACGCTGGAACGACTTTTTCGTACCCGCCGTCTTAGAAACGCTTGCGCACATACAACAAAGAGCCATAGACTACCAAGCTGCTTTCGAGCGCAACTTCGAACGCTTTGATATTTTAGGGGTATATGTATGGCCAAACCCGCCGCATGTAGTAGAAATCGACACCTTTATGGGGCAAGTGGACTATCTGGTAGACTTTTTGTATAGGCGAATGAATTACTTGGATAATTATTTTAATCAATAAAAATTGCACCGCCTAACGTCAGGCGTTTTTTTGCAAAGCTTCAACACAAAGGGGGCGCCATTGGGAAGCTGGCATATCGGTTCTTCTTGGCACTTTCTCCTATTGGCTTCAAAACCATCTGTTTTGTCTGACATCGTAATTCCGCCCTCCAAAAGCGTCTGCCAGTCTATATGCGACTTCAATTTGAACGAGTTCGGTGTTTATGTTATATAATTTTACGAAATTTCGCCACATTTCTTCTTCGTTTTCTTCATTCTCACTGCTTAACTCTTTATAAATTGTTACACGAAAACGCCAATCAGTAAAAATGCTGAAATTATCATGGAAATTGCTAAGATATTCTTCAAGAAACGGTGATAAATACGCAAATCCATCCTCCGACATACCCAGCGGGGAATAGAATAGAGTAAAATCACTCAATAAAATAAAAGCAAAAGCATCCCGCGCATTTTCAAAATAGTATCTAACGCTGAGTCGGTGAGGGAAATTGCGAAAAGCCACACTCTGTGTTATTTCTCTCCACTTCGATTTTTCTTCGTCAAAGTCAGGTTGGTTTTCGTATCTGAATCCACCTAACTTAATAACAGCATGACGGTGAACAACATCGCCAAAGCTACCTTGATAGTCCATATAAAACTCAGCGGTAGGATAAATTCTCCATACTTCATCACCAATTGCATTTTCAATAAAATCAATATCTTGTCTGACCATTTTTTGCCGTTGCTGGATACGAATGATTTCTTGATATCTATTTACAGTTATAACAGAACCTATGCTTATGCCGCCAACACCGACAGTAAGAATTAAATATCCAACAAGCACATACTTTATATTTTGCTTTTTTACAATGATGTAAATACTTTTCCCTATAATAATAAATGGGGCTGCTAATGCTGATAACACTATCCCGCTAAAACTGGGGCCAAAATCAATAAAACCTCCGCCGCTATGTGTTACATAACCTATAAAATACACCAATATCACAAGGGCGTATGAAATCCCTGCTATTATAAAAGCTTTTCTTGAAAAAATCTTTCTCAGCATTATTAAGAACCTCCAACTCAGAAAACAAAAATACGTTTATTCACTGGGTTTCGTCAACAACCCCATTCCCTGCGTCCCCTAGAACCGAAGCTCTGTGTCCAAAACTACAACACCGACAAAACCGCTGCAACCTCTTTCAACTTTTCAACTACGTCAATACCTTGCGGGCACTTCTCGTTACATATTCCGCACGCTATACATTCAGACACCGGCGCACCATTCTTTGAATTCCACATATTTTTGGCTTGATCCGTCAAACCATATACGTTGTGATAGGTGTACGCATTAAAAATATGGGGTATGTTAATATCTTTCGGGCACGGTAAGCAGTAATTGCAGCCTGTGCAGTACAAGTCGGAGAATTTTTTCAACTCTTCCATCATTACTGCCGCTTTGCGAAAATCCTCCTCGGTCATAGGCACTTCCATATTGGCTACCTTAAGGTTGCCTTCAAGCATCTCCATAGTGCCCATGCCGGAAAGCGCGCAGGACACATTTTTATTGCCAAGCACAAAGCGCAGTGCCAACTCCGGTGTTGAAAAATTTTCTCCCAGCAATTTTTCCGACAGCGCGGACGGCACAGAAAGCCGCCCTCCGGCAACAGGCCCCATAACTACAACGCCGATTCCTTTACCGGCCAGGTAATCTATGCTGTCTTCGTGCGAACGGTCCAGCAAATTGTACTGCAACAATGCCGAAGAGAACATCTCGAAGTCTTCCACGATATAAGGAATATCCTTGACATCACCGTGGTATGAGAAGGAGATATGTTTTATCAACCCTTCGTCCAGTGCTTTTTGCACTTCTTTTTTTATGCCGAATTTTACGATTTTATTGTCGTACCTGTCTTTACTAATGCCATGCAGATGGTAAAAGTCGATATAATCCATATCCAGCAGCCCCAATTGCATGTCCAGCATCCGGCGGAAATCGGCTGTGCCGTTGACTTCGTCCATAGGTATTTTGGTCGCCACCATTATTTTTTTGCGATCCATCAGTTTTACCGCCTTACCCAGGGTGGCTTGGCTTTTAAAATGGCAGTAAAATTGCGCAGTATCAAAATAGTTAATGCCTGCGTCGTATGCTGCCTTTAGCAAGGGTATGGCTTTCTCTTCGTCCACAATCCAGGTATCATCTCTTTGGGCTTCGTACCAGGATAGGTTTTCCCTTGCGCGTTTTTCTTCTTCACTCATCTCGGCTATTTTAATTTCCGGCAGCCTCATGCACCCAAAGCCCAATGCCGAAATTTTTTGTCCGGTTTTACCAAAATCACGATATATCATTTGATATCTCCTCCTTTTTGCAGCTAGTATAAACGACTGTTGCCGCACTAGCAATATATTCCTAGAAATTTTCGCCGTAAAATGTTATAGTAATGTAACAAGCACGGCCACGCCGTCAATTCAGTTGGTAGAATTCTTCTACCAACTGAAATTTACAAAGGAGTACGAACATGCCAAAACCGATAGTAGCCGTAGTTGGCCGCCCCAACGTAGGCAAATCTACATTATTTAACCGCTTAGTTGGCGACCGCCTTGCAATAGTAGACGATACGCCCGGCGTAACCCGCGACAGGCTTTATGCAGACGCAGACTGGCTAACGCACGATTTCACCCTAATAGACACAGGCGGGCTGGATCCGGATACAGACGACATTATGGCAAAACATATTTTCCGCCAGGCAGAAGCCGCCATAGAAAGTGCTGATGTTATTTTATTTCTGTTAGATATAAAGTCCGGAATAATGGACGCGGACAGGCATGTTGCAGACATGTTGCGCAAGTCCAAAAAACCCGTGGTGCTGGTTGTAAACAAGGTGGACAGCCCGACTAAAGACAACCACGAGCTGTACGAATTCTACGAGCTTGGCCTTGGCGACCCCATACCCATTTCGGCCGGGCAAGCCTTGGGGCTTGGCGATATGCTGGACGAAATTGTTGCGCATTTTCCACAGGGCGCAGATGAAGACGAGGACGACGAGCGTATTCGTGTAGCCATAGTGGGCAAGCCAAATGCGGGCAAGTCGTCGCTGATAAACAAAATTTTGGGTGAAGAGCGCCTAATCGTCAGCGATATCCCCGGCACCACACGCGATGCAATAGATACCTACCTTACACGCAACGGCAAAGACTACGTATTTATAGACACCGCTGGGCTGCGCCGCAAAAGCCGGATAAAGGAAAATATAGAACGCTACAGCATGATACGCACCATAGCCGCCGTAGAGCGCTGCGATGTATGCATTCTGCTTATTGACGCAGAAGAAGGCATAACCGACCAGGATACAAAAATTGCAGGCATAGCCCACGAAAGCGGCCGCGCCGCCATAATAGCCGTAAACAAATGGGACAAAATTGAAAAAGACGACAAAACCATGCGCAAGTTTACTAAGGATCTTGAAACAGAACTTGCGTACATGCCATATGCGCCAAAGATATTTATTTCTGCATTAACAGGACAGCGGGTTCACAAATTGTTCGAACTCATTTATACCGTATATCAAAACCATGCCTTGCGTGTAGGCACCGGTGTGCTTAACGACGTAATATTGGAAGCAACCGCCATGCATGCTCCGCCTACAGACAAGGGCAAAGCCCTGCGCATTTACTACGGTACGCTAGTTTCTGTAAAGCCGCCGACATTTGTGCTGTTCGTAAACGACAAAAAACTCATGCACTTTTCATACACACGCTACTTGGAAAATAAAATCAGAGAAGCATTTGGTTTTGAAGGCACGCCCATTCATTTTATTACCCGGGAAAAAGGGGAGAGCGGGAAATGATTTACGGGAGCACACTGTGCTCCCTTACGAAAGCATCTGATATTTGTAGGGGCGAACAGTGTTCGCCCGAAACGACAATGCAAAGGGAGATTTCATGTTTCGCATTATTTGTTTGCTAATCGGCTACGCCTTTGGCATGATTCAAACTTCATATATTGTGGGAAAAATGTCCGGGATAGATATCCGTGAGCATGGCAGTAAAAATGCCGGGTTCACAAACACCAACAGGGTGCTGGGTATAAAAAAGGGCGTGGTTGTTTTTGTTGTTGACGTTGTTAAGGCGATGTTGGCATTTGCGGCTGCCACGTTTATATATAATAATTTTATTGTACAAGAACATATCTCGTTTTTTATTTGTCAAGAATGGGAAAATTGTCTAAATTACGGCACTTACGATCCTTTTTCTATCCTGCGCACTGCTCCCGCATGTTCACCCATTTCAGGCTTCTTTTTCGCCGGCGGCACATTTTTTGTGTCAAGCTATGTGCTACCCGGGCTTTACGCCGGTCTGGGCGCAATTCTTGGGCATTGCTTCCCGTTTTACTTAAACTTTAAGGGTGGTAAAGGCGTTGCTTGTGCACTGGGTGTAATCATAATGCTGGACTGGCGTGTTGCGATTATTTCCTTTGCCACTGGGCTTATTGTGGTTTTAATTACACGATTCATATCTTTGGCATCACTGCTTATTACACTGTCCGTACCATTTTTGATGTTTCTATTTGAGTATGGGCCAATGAGCGAATGGCCAATTTATGTAAGTGATTGGGCATACTTTGCAGTACGGTCGGAAGTCTTGTGGCTTACCGTCATCCTTTGCGTATTTATATGGTACTTACACCGTGAAAATATTAAACGGCTTTTATCCGGTACAGAAAATAAATTTTCGTTTAAGAAAACATAACAGGAGAGTGGCACTATGAGCATGGGCAGCTTAATATACATAGCTGATGATGAAATTACTTCCCGCCAAACTATTCGCGCTTTTTTGGAAAAAGAAGGCTTTCAAGTAGAATGCTTTGAAAATGGCGATATGCTGTTCTATGCTTTCCAACAAAACGCATGTGAATTAGTTATTTTGGATATATTAGTACCCCACGACGATAGCTTTATGATTGTCGCAAAAATTAGACAAATTTCTAACTTGCCTATCATTATGCTGGCCGAAGAGGACAACGAGGATGATTATATTTTTGGCATTTCATTGGGCGTTGATGCCTACCTTACAAAGCCTTTTAGCCATGCAAAGCTTATTGCCCATGTTAGGGCCTTGCTCATTAAGGCTGAACTAAGCAAGCATCTCCCCATAAAAGAAACGCCTTCCGAATTAACCTATGCAGACATATCCATTTACACAGACAGCCTAACTTGCCATTGCAGCGGCAAGGAATTGGAGCTTACCAAAACAGAATTTCAGCTGCTAAAATTTATGATTGAAAATAAAAACAGAGCCATCTCCAGGGGTGAGTTGCTCAATGAAATATGGGGGTTTAACCAACCGACAGAAACCAGAGCCACAGATGATACAATTAAACGCCTGCGGCGGAAACTAACCGCAGCGGGTAGCCAAGTCTCCATAGATACGGTATGGGGGTTTGGGTTTAGGCTGGGGGTTAAACAATGATTGCTCTTTCCGTAACTTTCGACTAGAATTGCTGTACAATAAATTACCCATAGGGAGGGTTCAAATGGCAAAAATAACATTTATGGGCGCGGGTAGTACCGTGTTTGCACGCAACGTACTTGGCGATTGCATGGCAACACCGGCACTGGCAAGCAGCGAAATTGCCCTGTACGACATCGACGGGCAACGCCTAAAAGAAAGCGAAACAATTATCAAGGCAATTAACGAAGGCTTGGGCGGCAAGGCAAAAATATCTGCCTATCTGGGTGTAGAAAACCGCAAAGAAGCACTTCGCGGTGCAGATTTTGTGGTCAATGCAATACAAGTGGGGCTGTACGACCCGTGTACAATAACCGACTTCGAAATCCCAAACAAATATGGCTTACGCCAAACCATTGCGGACACCTTGGGTATCGGCGGTATAATGCGCAGCCTTCGCACAATTCCGGTACTTGCAGACTTTGCCCGCGACATGGAGGAAGTTTGCCCGGACGCATGGTTCCTAAACTACACAAACCCAATGTCTATACTTTGCGGGTTTATGCAAAGGTATACCGCGGTTAAAACAATTGGGCTGTGCCACAGCGTGCAGGGATGTTCTGAATGGCTGCTAAAAGACCTTGGCATGGAAGATAAGCTGGAAGGCCGCAAGGAGCTAATCGCAGGTATAAACCATATGGGCTGGCTGCTAGAAATCAAGGACAAATTCGGCAATAATCTTTACCCGGAAATCCGCAAACGCGCCGCCGGAAAAAATGCTGCGGGCAAACATCACGACATGGTGCGTTACGAATACATCAAGCAAATGGGATACTACTGCACAGAGTCCAGCGAACATAACGCAGAGTACAACCCGTGGTTTATCAAGAAAAATTACCCGGAACTCATCGATAGGTTTAACATTCCGCTGGACGAATACCCGCGCCGCTGTGTAGAGCAAATTGCGGCATGGGCAAGAGACTACGGCGAACTTTCGGTTTCCGCAAAGGCAAAACCGCACAACCGTTCCGGGGAATATGCGTCATACATTATGGAATCGCTTACAACAGGCGTGCCAACAAAAATTGGCGGCAATGTAATGAACAAAGGCGGCTTGATAGAAAACCTCCCGCATGATGCCTGTGTAGAAATCCCATGTATGGTAGACAACTATGGCATTAATCCGTGCTATGTCGGGCGTTTGCCTGTGCAGCTTGCCGCAATGAACATGACCCATGTCAATGTACACTTGGTAACAATAGAAGCGGCAGTAACCTTAAAGAAAGAACATGTATACCAAGCCGCAATGCTCGACCCGCACACAGCGGCAGAGCTTTCTATAGACGATATCCGCGCTATGGTTGATGAATTGATAGAAGTGCATGGTAGCTGGCTGCCGAAGTATAAGTAGGGGGGTATATAATGTTAAAAACCAACAAAGAAAAACTCCCCATAGTATCGGTTTCCGGTGTAGTATGGCATCCGAAAGGCGGCACACGAGGCCGCATTACCGTTGACGGCGAAGTGGTATGGATTACTGGCTCAGGCGGCATCGCTTACAATGTAAAAATTGGCGATTGCTGCATGAGTTGGGTTGCAGACCACTTAGAGCCGGGCGTAACTACCCGCAATAAAGATGAAGACTGCAACCAAGCCTACAACATGCTATCATGTGTCGGAAACGAAGCAACTGTGCGAAGCGGCGATGCAAAGGGCGCAAAAGGTATAGTCACAGGCAAACACGGCGGTTGCGAGCACCTAATCATCCACTTCCCGGATGATGCGTTGGAGAAGCTGGATACAGAGGACAAAATATCCGTAAAAGCAACCGGCCAGGGAATAGAACTGTTGGACTACCCGAATATTAAATTGCGCAATATAAGCCCTGTGCTTCTTGAAAAATTAAACATCATAGAGGCAGACGGCAAATTAAAAGTAGGCGTGGCAAAAATAGTACCCGCAGATATCATGGGTTCCGGCTTAGGTTTTATAGGCACAGCCCACGGAGATTATGACATCACCTTGTTCTGCGACGAGGTAGTAAAAAAATACGACCTGACAGACCTTCGCTTTGGCGACATTGTAGCCATACAAAATGCAGATACCCGCTATGGCAGGTCTTACAAAACCGGTGCCTGCACCATCGGTGTAATTATACACGGTAACTGTATTGTTGCAGGCCATGGGCCGGGGGTAACAACGCTGCTTACGTCCAAGCTACCGGTAATCGAGCCGTTTGTAGACAAAAATGCAAATTTAGCAACGTACTTTTTATAGAATTAACACATAGGAAATGTACTTTACAAAAGCAGAAAAACCGCTCGGCACTGTGATATAAAGTGACGGGTGGTTTTTTTATTGGACTAGCAAAAAACATACATAATATTGCCGAAAACAGGAAGCTTATTAGCATTAGTGTCTCTTGTAAGAATTATCAGACGATTATAAATGCCTTAAACATATAGAAAGATTCCCGTAAAATTGTCGATAAACTGTAAGAAAGAAAGTATTGTATTTTTTTCGAAATTAATGTAAACTAATGTAGAATTATATTGTAGGTGAAGTGCGCCTATGAAATTGTTAAGTTGAAATTTTTTTGTATACAACTTGTAACACAACTTTCATATTCGAATTACGGATAAATAATTGCCCTTACGGGGTGGGAGGCTGATTTTATGAAACACATAAAAACAAAAAGAACAGCTGGGCTGCTAAAGATAGTGGCGGCATGGCTGGTTATTGCTGTCATGCTAATAGATGCACCATTAACCCTGTATGCGGCAGCACAACAGGGTAATTTGGGTGTAACGATAGCAGAGGAGGCTGTTCCGCCAGACATAGGCAGCCAAGCAAACTTCGACGGCGGCTTGTTTGGTGACAGTACGTTTATAGGCCCAGCAAATATGGAGTATTTAGAGGCGCGCCTGCTGGAACTTGAAATGGAATGGCACGCTACAAATCAAGCACTTTTAGCAATTGATGAAACGTTGGCAGGGCTGCGCGAAGCAAACCGCGACCAAAGCCGCAACGTTCTTACAGCGGAAAACAGATTAGAGGGGTCAAGGCGCGATGCGGAAGCCCGCCGTAGCCAAAGCGCTCAAAATCTGGTTCGCGGCGCGGAGTCGTTAGACCTAGCCATAGATAGGGCGCTAAATACCCTATCTAACCAGCTTGAAGCGGAGCGTTCACGCGCACGCGCAGCGCAAGCAAGACATGATAGTTTTGTAACCAGCCGCGAAAATACCTTTGAGGCATTGCTTAACATAGAGGCAGCAATTGACAATATTCAAAAGCAGATCGCCCAAGCATGGTACGAGTTTGAGCTATCAATATACGATTCAGAAATTGACCCGGAAGACGACGACCCGGAATATATCGAATTCGAGCTTTGCGCAGAATGTCAAGAAATAGACCGCCTTTTGGAACTTGGTCTTCCTATTCCAGATGACTACGAATGTCTATGTATGTATGAAGGCGAAGAGTTGGAGTATATGCTTTCACTTGGCCGCGAATATGATTACGTTGACGACGAAAACGAACCGGAACGCGACTATAGCGAATATATAGATGAATACGGCAACTTCTGGTACGGAATAGACCGTGCAGAGTTTATTTTGACGTCTGAAGAAATTGAAACACTGGCAATGCCTGCTGGTCTGTCTGCACCGGCGCGTATGTCGGATGCGGAAATAGATGCGTTTGCTACGGTACCTTTAAGCGCGCCTGTTCCTATAAGCAGTAACGCCGATCTTTTGGCGTTCTTAAATGGTACCGGTGCTTTTGCAGACAATAATGGTCACTTTATTTTAACACAAAATGTTACCGCACCGGCAAGCACTGTAGGCCGCCCCGGTGTTTTCACAGGTATATTTGACGGGCAGGGTTTCGCTATTATTAATTTGCAGCTGCGCCCGCCTGCTACTTTAACTGCTACCAACGCGACAATGCCTGGTATTGGCTTTTTCCAAGAAGTAGGGCATGGGGCAGTCATACGTAATGTTACATTCAACAATGGCGCGACGGCGTCATGGGCTGACGCTTTATCAGACGCAGCAGGAAACAACAGAACATGGCGCAATACCCAAAGAGGTATAGGTATGGTAGCCGGCCGTGTAGTGTCTATCCCCGAATCAGACACCCCTCCTGTAGTAACAATAGACAATGTACATCTTACCGGAACCCAACATATGAACCAGACAGCCACAACTACATTGACACAAGGGAGCACGCACATTGGCGGCTTGGTTGGTATTGTTGGCGCAGGCACCACCCTTAATATCAGGAATACATCTGTTGCGCAACTGCAATCCATTATAGGTACAGCCAGTGTTATCAGCAGGGCACGAGCCGCCGGTGGGCTGGTTGGAGCCGTCGAAGGCGGCACACTCAATGTTGTAACCAGTGATGCGCATACAAATAGTGTAAGCGTAGGTATTCGTCAAAGCCAGCGTGGCCCTAATGGATGGGGAACCGGCAGCCCGGCTGCAACCGCAGCGGCGCAAACAAACCAAGGTTTTCACTATGTAGGCGGTATCGTAGGTCTTGTATCACTAAATGGCACCGCGTTCATAGAAAATACTGCCGTTACGGGACAAGGTGCAGTGATTAACGACCATATAAGGGCGTTAAATGCCGCAGGCGGTATCGTCGGTAATGCATCCGGTCCAAGAACCTTAATTTCATTATATCGGGTTACAAACAGTGCATCACCCAATGTTAATGCGGCTAATGGTATCGTGGGCGGTCTTGTGGGGGATGTATCCGGTGCTTTATATATTTCACACAGTCAAAATACAACCACCGTGCAGCATCAGACCGAAGCCGCGGCAGGAGCCGTAGCAGGTGGTATCGTAGGGCGTTCAGGCGTGTCTTCTGTCGTTTCTATTTATGACACCGTAAACTCTGGGGAAGTAAGACACGCAAATGAGAACGGCGGCGGGGTAGGTATCCGTACTACCAGCATCTTTATGGGTGGTATCATAGGCCACGCCCGCGGCGGCATAAATATATCGGATACAACGAATACAGGCTGGATAAATAAAGCAGTCGCTAGTGATAACGCCAGAACAAGCGTAGGCGGTATCATTGGCCGTGTAAACCCGATTGCGGGACAAGCCGTTTCTTTAAACAATGTGCGTAACACCGCAAATGTTCGTTCCGGCATTACGGGCAATGGCTCTGTAGGCGGCATTATTGGTGAAATCATGCCTTGGCAGGGTGCTCCGGTTCCTGGCGCAGGCATCACACTGACGAATGTAACCAATGCTGCCGGCCCCACAGGCCAAATTACGCAAGGCATATCCGGCGGCCGTCATTCCGGCGGTATCATCGGTTGGAACCGTGCGGTTAATGTATCTATTGTTAATTACGAAGGTACTGCCGCTGTGAACAGTGCCAATATAGCAGCACAAGCAAGACATGCTGTTGCCGGTGGTATTGTGGGCCGTTCCGACGGCGCACGCGTATCCATTACAGATACAAGGCCCGGCAGCACCGCTACCAATATAGGCAGTGTTACTGCCAACGTAAGAAATGGCCAAGCAGGTGGTATTGTTGGCCGTGTTGGCAATACCTTTGCAACACTTACAGGAGTGTCTAACTCCGGGCATATATCATCCGGCCCTACCAATGCGATATCAGACGCTAACTCCGGCGGTATTGTTGGTATAGCCAACGGAAACAGTTCGGATTTAAGGATAGAGAACAGCAGCAACACAGGGCAAATTGATGCCCGTGGGCGCAACAGTGCGGCAGGTGGTATTGTTGGCCGTATGCTTGCTGCGCGCGGAACTATTGAAGGCGCTGCCAATGCCGCAAATATTACCGCAGGTGGCCCAAGTGAAGCCACTGCCGCACAACGCACCAACGGCCGCGACAGCTCTGCCGGCGGTATTGTGGGCCGTGTGCTTACAAACGGACGCTTCATAAACATTTCTGACGTTGAAATAGCCGCCGGTTATACAATAATAACCCGTTCCCGTGGCGGTAGCGTTGGCGGCGTTGTAGGCCGCACCGCTGGCAGCAACTTAACAATTACCAACGCTACAAATCGTGCAACCTTGAATCCTTCTAATCATACAGGAAACACCTCCGTATCTGTTGGCGGTATCGCCGGTCGCGCAGATAGGCAAGCCCAGCGTATGGATATTAGTAATGCATGGAACTATGGTAACATTACTGCCCGTGGCAACGAACACCGCTCCGGTGGTATTGTTGGCCGCTTACACGCAGCCAATGCACAGCTTAACAACGTACACAACACAGGTACTGTGGAGGGCGGTGCGGGCTTGGTAACCTTTTCCGGCGGTATTATTGGACAAGCTACACAAGCAAACCTGCGTATAAGAACGGCAACAAATACCGGCCGCGTAGGTGGTTTAACCAATGCTGCTTCCCCACGCCGTACAGGCGGTATTATTGGTGAATTATTCAGTGCCAATTCTCAAATTATTGATGTTAGAAATTATGCAACAGGTCAAGTGCGCGCTGCCGGTGCCGGCAGCCTAAGCGGTGCCGGTGGTATTGTTGGGCGTTCCCGCGCCGCAAACACACGTCTAGACGGCGCAATGAACTACGCTGTTGTCGAGATTAACGGCAATAATGGTGCCGGCGGTATTGTTGGCAACCAAACCGGCCGCAATTTTACCGTAAGAAACGCGGGTAACGTGGGTAATGTAACCGCAGGTTCAGGCACTGCCCTTAACTCCGGTGCCGGTGGTATTATCGGCCGCAGCAGGCTTGCGGGTACAACCATTCAAGTAAGCTTTAACCGCGGTACTGTAACAGGTGGCTCCGGCACAGGCGGTATTATTGGGCAAAGCACCGGAACTGTTAGAATTTCGGACTTCTATAATATCGGTACTATTATCGGTAATGGTGCTTGGCAAGGCAGCGGTATCATTGGCCGCCAAAGAGACCGCGCAGCTATTACTATTATTAATGGCTTTGTTTCCGGCAGGGCCGGCGGGGTTGCCACTCTTATTCAAAGGGGCGGCAACGCAATAGGAGCCACAGACAACATTAATAACCGCAGGCCTTGGAACACAACAACCGTTTCAAATGTTTATGTAGATACTTCTGCTTTTGTTTCTACAACAGCTACTACTGCGGCCCTTAGAGAATGGGCGTTGTCGCCTGTGGCTGCAAGAAACAACCGCGCCGCAACACACACTTTTGATACGGAATTTATAACTGCAGGCTTTTTGCCGGGTATAAGCGGCGGCCCTTGGCGTACAGGCCTTGTAGATAGCACAGGAACCCTTGTTTCTGATGAAGAAGTAAGGACATATCCGTATTTCTACTGGCAAATCCCACGCAATGCAAACGGCGCAACGCATTTCCTAGAGGAGGAATTCTTCCGCTATATTCGTATACCGGACACATCCCCGGAAGGCGACGAAGCACTTCTCGCCATGATGGATTTGTACCGTCATGCACAAGCGCAAAACGATATGAGCTTCATATTCAGAGAATGGGACGAAGAAACCGACTCCCTAAGCGGGAACAATCTGTTTGTACAAGGCACAAGAATATTTAACCCGCACGACAGCACCCCTCACTTCAATTTTGTACCGGAAAATACTGCAACTACAGGCAGATATGAGCCGGAATCGTTTAACGTAAATAACCCCACACCCACGGAAGCAAACCCACGCCCAATATCTGTAGGGCTTATGAGCCCCAACGGTGTTGTAGGCTTTGAAGTAAGACACGTTCCCCTACGTGTTGTTGTACGTGGCTACGACCCGCTTTGGGGGCCCGACGTTTGGGTAAACCATGCAGAAATAAGTATTCTCCCCGGCAGCTCTGCATATGGCCGCGAAGATATAATTTCTTTGCCGGGTGTGCTTGTTATACCTTTCATATACCACGAGAACGAAATTATAGGCCTTGACCTGGGTATAACAGAAGTAGAAGTAGACGCCATTGGCTACCGTATCGAAACACGGGTAATTGAACTTACCGATGAAGAAGGCCAAGGCATAGTCAGTCCTATTGGCCCAGAGATGAGAAGACAACACTTACTAAACGTACCATTAGAAAGGATTCCTTTCCCAATAAGGGTATGGGTACTTGAAACACCGGCAGAGGTTGATGAACCTGACGTATACAACTGGACCCCGCCACTACCCAACTTCCCAAATATTCCACCGGACTCCGGTCTTACCCTTCATGTGAATGACGAAGATCATCCTAACTACGGCAGGCCCGTGCTCAGACCAAGCGAATCCTTAAATCCTGGCAGAGTGGAAGATGTGGCACCTCGTTACAACCCCGGCTACTTTATAGTCAATGCCATGTGGGGGGATGACCTTACAGGTTTTGCACCTTTGTTCCGCCCGCATACTCACTACAATTTGCGGCCGGAAGACTTGTTTGTGCCCAATCCTGACCCGGATCCCGAGTATGGGGAGTGGAATATGACAGCATCTGGCGGCGTACCAGGTGATGGACGTTGGCCATCAGAAAGGGTTTTATACGACCTTGAAGGCAGGCAGGTTCCTGTACGTGACCTGCACATCTTTATCGATAACATTGCACTGCCTCGTATGCAGTTCCACTTCTATGTTGATGACGGTATTGACAGAACATTTACTGCTCCCGCAGGCGCAACAACGGGGCCGGCAGGTAATATAACCGATTATCCTTTGCAGTCATGGGATTGGCTGCCTTTGGATACCGCCTATAGCGATTTGATAATTACATTTGACAATGTTGGGATTGCAGAGGATATTAGCCACCCTATACCAAGAACACTAAGAGATACAGGAGCCAACAACTGGATCGCATCCCCAATAATGCGAAGCCCAGATAACCCAAATGTTGCACGCAGGGTATTTGGCGGAAACTCCAGTACCTTTATCGCAGCATCTTCGGAAATAGAATATGGAATCACAATGCACTTTGTCAGGCCTAACACCATCGTTAACCCGTTTGGTGCAGGCGGTGTAGGCGCAGCAACCAATGCCCTGCGTAACGAGTTGCGTGATTATTTTGCAGGGGAAGGGCGCACGCTGTTACAAGGTAATCAACACTTTCTTTGGGTAGGTTCAAACGATACATCTGCCCCAAGAATACACGAAGACACAACAATTACTGTAATTGATCCTCAAAATCGCTTCTACCCTCTGATAGACTTCCCTATATCAGAACTGTTTGAATATTGGGAGCCTGTTAACGACGACGGAGAAGAAATTTTTGTACACCGTATAAATGTTCCGCTGGTTCCGGTTACTCCACCTTACGAGCCGCCTTACGAACCATTCGAACCATTCGAAATTGATATCCACGTATATGCGTATCAAGAAAATGAATTTGGCACAGATTACGAACGGGATATCAATGGCGGCCCTATACGTGTACTTGTTCCAAACGCAAACATTGATACAAATGTTGATGAAGACTATTTTGAAAGCCATGGCGACGGTACATTTACCGCCACTTTGCGAAACCCTGCCACCTGGTATGTTTTCGATACAAGTGCTGATAACTTGTATGATGCCAGCCCTGTGCCGGATGTAAACCTTATGGAGCAAGATGTAAATGGAAACTATATCTGGAGAGATGGCGGGCCGCTTAATATTCACCTGCAACGCCCAAGACGCAATGTAGTTTTCGAGGTTAACTACGAAACCCGGGGCTCCTTTGATTTTACCGATATAGCTTTAGATGGTCCTATTCCTCCGCTATTCCGCGGCACAGTTTTAGACTCGGATATACACGTTCCAGTTCCTGTAGCAAATCCCGGCTATGAATTTGTACGTTGGGAAAGAATATTGTCTACAGACGCAGATGATGAAGAACCGGATAGTAACAGCGACCCGGAAGCCGAAGAAACACCGGAAGGTGACACCATTATTAGCGAACCCTATAATCCGGTAGGCCATGTAGTAACCGAAAACGTAACTTTCGTAGCAATTTTCTACCCAATTTGGACTGTAACCTTTGACGTAAACGACGGCAACTTACCGGCTCCGGACGACCAAATCATACGTGATGGCGAGCTTGTAACCAAGCCTGCAGACCCAACCCGAGAAAATTACATTTTCTTACATTGGGCAGTTGAAGTAGAAGACGGCGAAAATGTTACCTTGGTAGAATGGGATTTTGCAAATGATACTGTTCAAGACCATATGACGCTTATCGCAGTGTGGTCTGCAAATATGTTCGAAGTAACATTTAACTCAACAGGCGGAACAGCAATATACGCTCCTTATAACCCGCAAAATTTACAACAGGGCTCTCATGTAACCGAGCCTACAGAACCACCAACCCGTGAAAACTACGATTTCATGCACTGGGCAGTAAGCGTAGAAGATGGCGAAGAAACCACCTTACTAGAATGGGATTTTGAAATAGACACCATTCAAGGCGATATGACCCTGTACGCAGTATGGGCACCTCTGTTTACTCTAATTTACGACTTGACAGGCGGGAATTCCTATGAAGGCTTTATATATGAAGTAACAGGTATCCCGGCCGGTGTATTCAGCCCGCTCCATGATGGAACAGGCCTAACACACCCACCGATAGACGGCAGAGCGGTTGTATTTGTGGGCTGGAGCCTGAATGAGCCTGCAAACATTTTAGAATTTGGTATAGGATATGACAACAAGGTAACACAAGTTGAGTTTACCATTGATGGCGAAAGAGAAGTCACCTTGTTTGCAGTGTGGCGGTTTGTTAACCACCCGCCGCCATTCTTTATCACTTACAATGTAACCGGCGGTAACAATTTGTCCATTGAAAGTACAATGCTAAACACTGTATATGGTCTTTATGCGGGAACGCATACCCTATACGGTTTACCGGGGGTAGATCATGGCGCACAGCCGCCACAACTGCCAACGCGTGGGCTAGTAGACAGCAGAGCGGTTGAATTTGTTGGTTGGACCAGTGTACCAAGAACATCCGATAGCAGTGACGTTCTGGCTTTTGGTATAAATTACGAAGGAATGCTACAAACTACGGCAACATTTTCAGCAGATGACTACCTCAGCAACGACCCGCTTCAACTGGGTAGAGTTTTCTATGCTGTGTGGCGATTTACAGACCATATAGTAAGTTTCGACATGAACAATGCGACAAGTACCCAGGAGCCAAGCCAATATGTATCCCATGGCGGAACAGCAACCCGTCCGGCAGATGACCCAGAGCGCGAAGGTTATACCTTTGTAAACTGGTACGATGCAGCAGAAGGCGGCGTACCATTTAACTTCGACACTCCAATAACCGAAAACACAATTATATACGCAATCTGGACACCAATATATGTAGACTATGTATTCGACT